>Ga0105239_10001309_pt1 | contig 33550 bp, 24 predicted proteins | sample KBSC44metaG_FD_92761 | JGI IMG/M metagenome (GOLD analysis project Ga0105239, IMG submission 92761) | Corn rhizosphere microbial communities from Kellogg Biological Station, Michigan, USA - KBS C4-4 metaG | ecosystem: Host-associated > Plants > Roots > Rhizosphere > Soil | place: Michigan, USA... | reverse complement strand
TAACCGAACTTCCAGGTAGACTACCGAGCAACTCGACCGATCGAGCGAGCTGATTGGCACCGGGAAGCCCCCAGGATTCCGAGTTCGCTCTGGGCGTCGTCCTTTCGATGTTTGCTTAGGCGTAGGTGGAACTTGACAGCCTTTGGTAGACTCAGTTCGCAGTCACTTCGCTCTTGACTAGCTGAGGAAATATCTGAGCCACGATTGCTTGTGTGATAGGTTTTTGAATTAGTCTACAATCTTGGAAGCTAGGAAGAGTCAGGATGTTTTCTGATATGGCGAGCTTTGGTTCGGCGCGGCGGAGGGGCTTGTGGGCCACGTGACTGACGAATTTCTTGGCATTACCATAGCTCTTTGACCTCGTGTCTCCTCGTTCCTCACTCCTCCCTTGAGGGGTTAGAGGGCCACCTTCTAGGTCAACAGTAAGGTATGGATGGATCGCCATATCTTGGGACCAATAATCATCCCTGTCCGCGTGTCACATCGGTGAGTTGAATGTTTGATTGATCATGCCTTTATCTAGCCTTAGCCACTCTCAACACAACCATCAAATTCCCCTTCGCAGGCCGGTATCACATAGAGAAGAAGAAGGAGAAGCCGGAACCGGGAGACACACGCGTACAGAATTACAATTCAATCGTGATGAGACTTCTTTCTTTGTGGTAGACCGCAAAGGCGACCGTCGAAATCTCGAGTATGGTGCTCCTGACCGTTATTCTGTTCCTCGTTACCGCTCGGCGGGAAGAGGCTCTGTCATTGGCCTCGCTCGCAACTATCGTGTCACCGATGCATCCCAAACCCTGAGAGTTGTCGAAGATATCGAAATCGACTCAAGCCGTAGATCTCAAAGGCACTCTTTGCTTGCGCAAATTCCCCATAAGGATGACAAGCAAATCATCATCACAGTTCCGGCAACCCGAGTCGATTTTCATGATGACCAGGATATTCAACGCGACTTCATACCATTCGTCGACTCACACAGACGAAAATGTAGAAGATTATCAGAGTCATCTGAATCAATATCTTCCGAAGGAGAAGGGAGCGGTGCATCAGCTTCCGAGCTGGGTGGCAAAGCATTAGATGATTATCTCGACGTTTTTGACGCCTTTAAGAACGATCCGATCCACCAGCGCCAACTCCAGTTATCGAAAGCCACTGTGAATAGCCCCAAAGATGTCCAGGTCTGGCTCGATCTGATCAAACATCAGGAAATTTCCTTCCTAAATCAAAACAAAGCTCAATTGCCAGGCTCAAATTCGCTTCGCAGTCTAGCCGATATCAAGATATCTCTGTACAGGGAAGCGCTTGAGCAAGTAAAGGACCAAGAAGGAAGGGAAATCTTGATTAAAGGCTTGATGCAAGAGGGGACTAAGGTGTGGGACGTGCACAAACAGATCACGGAATGGGATTTCGTCCTTCAAAGCTACCACTCCGTGAAGCTCTGGACCCTCTATCTGAATTTCAAGCAGACAAATGCCCTTGATTACAATTCTGAAGAGTGCTTAAAAGTCTATAAGCGGTTCTTACACATTACCCACGCCTTAGAACCCGGTATAGCAAGAGATGAAAGCAGTGTTTATGTCGTCTTGCGCCTGTCCTTGTATCTTTGGCAGGTAGACATGACAGAACTTGCGATTGGTTTATGGCAGGCTCTCCTCGAGCTTGCTTTCTGCAGCCCTCTGAACCAATCTCCACATCAACTGTTGGCTTCGTTCCAAAAGTTCTGGGACAGCGAAAGCGCTCGGATTGGTGAAGACAAAGCAAACGGCTGGGGGGCCGACGTCAGTGCGGAGGTCTCCCTAACTGCTGACCAAAAGCTAGAAAAAAACCATGATATTGACCTGGCGGCCTGGGCACAAATTGAGACAGATCTTTGGCGAACCTCTAGTCTACCTGCAAGGTCCTTAGACGAAACAAACGATGAAGATCCTTATCGCATTGTCTTGTTCTCGGACATAGAGACTTTCCTGTTCTACCCCACGACAAAGGAAGGTGCCATTTTACTGATGGATGCATTTCTGATATTCTGTGGACTCGATCCAATGTCATCCCTTTCTGCAGCAGGGAGATGGCAGACCGACCCCTTCATTTATAGCCATTTTCCCAGCTCTAGATCCTCTCGAATGTCTCCGCTATCCACAAGCGATACCTCCAAACCAAGGGATGGCCACCCAACCATCCTCGAGTCTACTACGAATAACACAGAATACGCAAGTCTAATCTCTGCGGCAACCTTCCCCTTTCTCATTTGCCCTAGTTTCATTCGCCGGATACTGTCCCAACTCACGCGCCTCGGCCACGAAGTTATTCCCAGAGATATCATAATGCAATATGTCATCAGTCTCGAGGCAAGTATTGATCTCAAAGTAACACGCAAACAAGCCAAATCCTTTTTGAAGAGTCTACCCAACAGCCTGAGATTATACAATTCCTACGCTCTCATAGAGTGCCAATTAGGCAACTTTGAATTAGCTGAGAAGGTTTGGTCAACAGCGCTCTCCATGCAAACATCACAGAACCCCCCGAAAGACCATTGTACCTCCATTGTGTGGCGTGACTGGGCGTGGAGCTATATGTCTAAAAGGCGATTCTCGAGCGCAAGGCTCTTGTTGACCTCAATTCCAGACGGGCAGTTGCATCTGTCCGAACTACATCTTCGAAAGTCGGATCCGGCTGTAGCTGCCCAGCTCAAGGCGGAGCGATTTCTTGCCCTAGAGCTGGAGGCTGGACTCTCTGCCCAGACCGAGCGGAAGCCGTACAGTCTAGTAGCTCTAATTGACTTATTAGCTTTTCATATGTATTTGAATCACGACTTTCAGCTAGAGAAAGCTTTACAGGTTTATTCCAAATACCTACTATCCATCGAAAGGCTTGCGGCAGGATGGTTGCTGGAGATTGTGGAACTTGTGCACGAACGACGTGCTACATTGTTACATGCGCATGCGACCGCCTTTGGCAGACCCTTCAAGCCCAAGCAACTGTTTGCTACTTTGACAGAATCGATCCATAAATTTCCTGACAATTGCTCTCTTTTGTGGAAACAGCACATTTATGGTCAGCAATCTGGTGCCATGGACCGTCTGCGGGCGCTGGATATAATATCCCATGATTATGAGTACGAGCAATCTAACCATATGCCTCTTAGCGTTGCTTCCACCTGCTTGGATGTTTGCGTCGAAATAGCGCGGCCATCTTATTCCGGGAGCACAAACCACAGCATTCGAGCGGCTTTCCAAAGAGCCGTTGGTCAGGGCTCAAGTGGTATGTACTGTGTCAGTTTGTGGAAGTCCTATGTTCTGTGGGAGTTGTCAATTGCGAAGCCCACCGACAAGACACTCATATTGACGCCTGGGCAAGTGAAGAAAGCTGCTCAGAACACGAAGGATGTTTTTCATGCAGCCTTGAAGGCGTGCCCTTGGGCGAAGGAGATCTACATGTTAGCCTTCCAAGAGCGCTTGCTACGGTCTGCATTCGCCAAGGAGGAATTGAAACACCTTTATCACAGCGTTGTTGAGCGGGGCTTGCGCATGCGATTTGATATTAGCGATAACGTGATATAGCTTGATTGTCGAGGCTCCTGAATGCAAATCCCAATTCCTTCAAGTTTCCTTTCTACAGATATTCCTATGACGTGCTGTTGTCCTTAGTTTCATATTTAACTGTGTATGCGGTATCCGCCACGCCTTCTCGTCTTAGTGTCACCTACCGATTAGTACGAATCTGAACACCTCTCTAGGCCTTGTAGAACTGCAAATATCTCCACTTCGCACTCACAGCGGTGTGAGTTCCCCTCCATGACTAGGCCGAGGCTGCTGACTGATGACAAGGCTGAGTGAGGCTTGGCATTGGCCAGTAACTCCGCAGCAAAATCCGACACCCAACTTTTTTTTGTTCACCACTCGCAGCCTTCGAACCCAATGATAGATTTCTTTCCAGGCCAACATTCACGGCCAAATACCCCTCCAATAGCCTGGAAACTTGTGCAACAAGCAGTCGCAATAATTACGGATTGTTCGTTATTGAATCAAATGCTGCCTTAGTACTTCTTTTACGGCAGTCGCAAAGCCTGCAATGTCGACAGCCTTCACTGCGCAACTGCGCATCATCGCCCAGAATTCCACCAACGTATTAGACCTCCGAGCACGTCGCGAGGCCCATGGTGAATCCCTAATATTCGAAAAGTCTATCGCCGTCAAGCAAGATTGGGATACTATATACCAAATATGTGTTGAGGGGTTCCAAGAGTTATGTGCCTTGGATTCGCGACTAAATGAGTTTAACCAGAATCTCTTCAGCCGTCAGGCAAAAGACCAGGATCGAGACCAACTCAGCAGATCGCAAAATGAGGCTCTGGATGTGGTGATAGAGAAATGTTTGGCTCTTATCGGTGGTAGACTTCTCCTGCGACCTGGTGTCAAAGCAGTCGAATGGCTCGTTAGGAGATTCCGGGTGCACTTCTATAACACCGGAGCCCTCCTAGCAACTTTCCTTCCTTATCATGAAAACCCAGTATTCCGGAACGTCCTGAGCATCATTCCCGCGAACAGGGTCTCAACCGAATGGAAATTCCTAGCTCCATATCACAAGAATGCAGCGAACATACCAAGACATGCTATTGTCTACAGCGCCACTCATAATGAGGGATTTTTCTCTGCCTTCAACGGCTATGTTATCCGTGCATGTCAGGAAGGTGCCGGCCATACAATTCTTCTTCGTTTCTGGGGAAGTATGGTTGTGGAAGCCATTACAGGCCGAATGAATCAAGCCAAGAGCGGTCGCAAAGAGGTACAACTACAAAGACAGGAAGATATTTTGCTGAAGGTCTTGCCACTTCTGATCGAAGGCTTTGAGACTCCAGACTGCCATGAATTGACGATGATCTGCTTTACCATTTCAATTCTACTGGCGACTAACGCAGATCTCGAGGACCCAGTGATCGATTCTCTGATGGCAGCTGTTACGCCTTTTCTCATTTCGGCTGGGGCTGAGTCGACTCCCGCTCTCACTTGTCTAGCCCTTATCATTACACAAAGATCGATCCGACAAGTGCCCAAAGAAGTACTCCATACGGCCATCAAGGCGAAGAACCTCGATGCACGACTCCTAGAAGTGCGGGCTGAGATTCCTGTCCATGCCCTACTGGAGGCCCTGATAGCCTCGTCACTGGTGGGCTTAAAGAAGAAGAACCATGACACAAGGTTATCCTTTGCACGTCAATTGTTCCGAATATCACCTCAGATACTGGATTCTGCTACCCTCAGTAGATTGGTCGCTCTGCTACTCAATAAAACCCAACAGACTGATGCGTCCAATGCCTCAGAATCAATCGTTCGAGCACGAATCATCGAGATCTTGCAAATGTTGAACGAGTTACCGATTTCTTCGCATATCTTCCCCAGTGCTGCAGCACTGGCTGGAAAATCACTCGCCGAGGTGGAAGCTATCATCGGCGAAGTCATAGAAGCCCCGGTCGAGCCGAAACTTTTCGCCCCTGATGCGATGGAGGTCGATTCAGCTGTTTTGACAGAAACGACGGAGAATGCAACCGAGTCCATGTTAGCCAACCTTCCCCTGCAATCTGGGGAAAGATCGTTCATTGAAGTTAAAAGTCCACTTTTTTCACAACTGGCTCAAACCTTCACGGTTTGTCATAAGAAACAAAATCAAACACAGCTATTCACGGAGCTGCCAATTTGGGGTGGCGAGACATCGCGGTCATCACACCTTTACGAAAGCTTTATCTTACGGTATGCTTTCGGTGCTTTCCCGTCATCGGGGCGGACAATAGCCATTGCCAGCATTTCTCAAAGGATTGAGACATATTCCCCTGCAACTTGTCAAGACCTCCTGCCATTCTTGACCAGCCTTCTTACCGATCCTGTACAATCTGTCCGACGAGCAGCTGCGACCGTCATGGTCACAATGCATCAGCACATGACAGAAGAACTGGATGACCTAGAAGACGAGCATTCTGTGGACATCAAATCTGACTACGATGCAATAGCAGTTGCAAATACCAAACGAATTTCCTCCCGAAATCTCGCAAAACTGATAAAGCAGACATACGTCCCGGTGCTAGAAGAATGTATTCTCGATCCCACTCATATCAGTAAAGTTCTACAGATAGCCCTTGACAGTACCTCGCTCTCAGTATTCAGTGGTGCCAAGTTCAACGTGGAATTGAAAAAGCAATTACGGCATAATCTGTTTGACCTTCTGACAAGCTATGCCGTCGCCTGTCCACTGCTAAAGGTCAGAATATCTATTGTTGAACTTCTTCAAGGTGTTCACAAGGTGGGAAGTTCGACTACCTCCAAAGTCCTCTCGCCAATTCTCAAGTCATGGGCTGCGCTTTCAGAGCAGGAAGCAAAAGCTGCGAGTAATGCCGAGGGTATCCCCCTGCCTCGCGTTGATCAAACCCTAGTCCTGCTCATTGATGCCCAGGACAAAGAAGCGGTGGAACGTGTACTTGTGATGCTCAATGAAGGGGAGAGCATTCCCCGACCTGCCCTGGTGGCAGCATTTTTCGCTCGCATTGCGTCCATCTGGAAAGATATGCGTCCTGAATCTCAGGTTTCAGCTGCAGCTTTACTGTTTGAAATGTCCTTTTCCAAGAACATACCCCTTGCACAGGGTAGTCGCCACATACTACAAACCAGCCTCCTCTCAACGCCTGTTCTGGCTACAATTCTTGAACATGCTTTGACGCAATTGACGGAAATGCGACAAGAAGGGCCATCAAGGAAAAGAAGAAGAACTAGTCAGGGTCGTGAGAGTGTTACTCAAGATCTTGTCATCGAGTTTGACCTAGCAGTCTCGAGCTTAACCTTCGCTTTAGAGATTGTCGATAGTTCTAAGCCCGAGACTCATCCTGAGTTGCTGCCTCATCTCTTTGATCTTCTCGTGACGCTGAGACGTCTCAAGAACAAGACCACCTCTGACTCTCCCTATTTGCTTACCCTTTGTCTCAGCAGCATCCTAGCAATTATCTCCGAGGCTCACACGACACATAAACCAAATATCGACATGTCCAGTATCCGTGCGGATTTGATCGTTGAGTGCGTTCGTTCATCAGACAGTCCTCAAGTCCAATCAACCGCTCTACTTGTCGCGGCGGCCCTAGCTTCACTAGCACCTGATCGAATTCTGCACAATATTATGCCCATATTCACCTTCACGGGTCATAACATCTTTTCGCAAGACGATGAACGTTCAGTTTATGTCACCAATCAGGCCATCGATCAGATCATCCCTCCCTTGGTGAGCACGCTGCAAAAGCAGGACGCCAGGAATCTCATTAGCTCGACCTCGAGCTTACTCTCCAGTTTTGTGACTGCTTACAGCCACGTCCCCCATCACCGTCGTATCGCCTTCTACCAACGTTTATTAGCACGATTGGGCGCAGACAACTTTGCATTCGCAGTCATCTCGCTGCTTGCGACATCTAAAAGATCCAATGAAGATTTACCCAAGTTCTTCACTACCCTCATGAGTGATTCACCGGCTTATAGTCAACTCTTGACCTCCAGACAGATTGTATATCTCTCTCAGGACATCTTTTCAGTCAAACCACATGATGCTAAGGCCCTGTTGGGTGTCGCTACTAAATCAAAAGCAGAGAAAGAGAATACTGCAAAGATTCTTCTTGAAACTGCTGCCAATATTCTCAAATCAAACACTTTGAGAACTCAAGCACAAAGATTGAACAAGATCGAAAAAGGCGCGGCAGACCGGTTCCGAGACGAGTATAAAGAGTTTATTCGCCTGGTCCTATCACTGATGCAGAACCAGAAGGCCAATCATCCGGAGCTGACAACTCATACAAGGAACTGTTTGAGCTCTCTGCTTGAGTTGCCTTGTCTACAGGACTTCTTGAATACTATGCCCGGGCTGCTTCAAGACTTGGAACAACCAGGTGACCAAGAATTGCAAGTAGTAGCTTTACGGGTATTAGCCAGTCAGCTACAACACAATGCCGCCAAAGATTCAAAGACGAACTCGGCAGCTGTCGCATTCCTTCCCACACTAGAGTTAATTGTTACCACAACAAGTAATGAAGCTTACAGACACGCTGCGATTGCGTGCCTTGACAGAATCGTGGAACTTTATGGCCGTAAGAACCCCGACTCAATACTCCAGATGGCAAACATTCTTGTGCAAGGTGACAACGGTCTCAGTTCGCTGGATTTCAGAACCCAGGTCATGTCTATGCTTTGCTTGGCTTCAATGATGGAAGTTCTAAAAGAGTCAGCCGTTCCGATAATACCACCTTCTATGTCTAAAGTCCTTGCCATTCTAAAAACCGCAAGTATAGGAGAGGGACAAAACACAGAATTGCACAACGGAGCATTTGCATTGCTGTCCGCATTGATCTCTCACGTACCTTTCATGTTGTCAGACGAAAACGTGGTAGAGATCCTTCGGGTCTCGTATGACTCTGCGCAAGCAGAGCTGGATGCTTCATGTACAGAGTCGCGAAAAGAGAGTTTGGCTCTCCTTGCACACAAGCTCGACGTTAATCTTGTGACCATGGGGTTAAAACACGCATTCCAAAGGGCCATTTCTGAAACCAAAATCGACGCAAATGCAGTCTCAGAGCTTCTTGACGTGATGCATCGAGCCATCGATCGATCAGCAAAATCATTGGTGGTGAAGTCCGCCGATTCAATATCCTCATTCCTTCTACAAGTTCTAGATCTGCGCCGGCTCACTCAGACTACGGAGAGATTATCAGGCGATGTTGAAGGCGTGACTCTCCTTTCCGAAGGTGATCTCTCTAGTGTCGAATCAAGATTACAAGCTCTCAGCATTGCTTTCATCTACAAGCTCAACGACACTACCTTCCGGCCGGTCTTCGAAAGCTGGATTGACTGGGCCACCAAGGGTGCCGACTTGGTAGAAATAGACGAATATAACTCAACCTCCGCAGCAAGAGTGGCTCGTATGACCAGCCTTTTCAACCTCCTAGGCCATTTCTTCGATACACTCAAGAGCATTGTGACAAGCTACACCTCCTACATCCTAAAGCCAGCGAACGAAATCCTTCAGGAGGCACTAACTGCCCCATTTTCAGTGTCACAAAGCACTCCTACCAAACCACTCAATGGCGCAGTACTAACGCTGTACACGTCCACCCTGGCTGTCCTCACCGCAACACTCACACACGACGCGGACGGCTTCTTCACAGCCCCATCACACTTCCAACCGCTGTGCACGAATCTCGTCTCGCAATTCACGCTCCTCAGCCGAGCGGGCGCCAAGTCCAAAGCCCTCCTCCCACTCCGCAGCACCATCGAAACACAGGTGCCCACGACGCTCATCGCGCTCACAAAAGCCACCATAGACACGCCGGCGCACCACCACGCACTCAACCACCTCCTGTGCCAGATGCGCCACAACGACTCCGCCGCCGTGCGCCTCGCCGGGATTCGCTTGCAGGTGGCGCTGACGGAGGACGAGGACGTCGGCGACGAGTGGGTGAGTAATGTCGTCGTCGGCACCGCGACCGAGGGTGTCGGCGGCAGTGGCGAGACGATGGTGTATGTCAATGAGAGTCTGGAGGATGACGAAGAGTCTGTCGAGGCGGAGGTGCGCAAGTGGGTGAGACTTGTGAGGGAGCGGGTTGGGGAGGATGTCTTTGAGGTGTAGATGCCTGACTGGCAGACTGACTGACTGACTGACTGACTGTTTTTGGACTGTCTTGAGTTGAGAGGGAAGCATTGGACATTGAAGCGAATAGCACTAGCACTAGCGTAGCAGAGGGAACGGCCCTCACAGGGAAGAAGATTATTGTGATTACCATTCATGGATGGGTAGAGGGGTAGAAAAAGTACATCCTAAGTAGAGGTAGATACTGTACAGTATTTACCACAGGTAATGAGTAAAGGGGAACACGACCGTTTCAATGATATCGACCATTCGTCAAGGGCCAAAACCGCTGCTACGCCACACCGAAGCCATATCCACAGTGGAGCTTCAGCGCCTTGACTACAAGAGTACTCCGTACTATTATTACATAAGTACGGTAAGAATGCCACATCACGTCAATCATATTGATAACAAGAAAGTTCAGCCTTGCCAAGGAAGGAACTCAAAAGGAAAAGGGGGCCATTGCAGCCAACAAAATTGGGTCTAAGTAATTAAATAGGCTATCAGTATTCTATCCGTCTATCCGTCTTCCCGTCTAATACCAATTTGTGAAAACCAAACTCATAAATCAAACCAAGCCAGAGAAAGAGGAAGGCGACGAACGCACGTACATATTCATGCATGCCCATGAATCGACCATAATGCAAAACTGCAATCAATCCATCCATCCAAATCAAACCACTGCCCATGCGATTCTCAGTTTTCGAATCGCATTGTTTCGTTCTTGATGGTGCCTTTCTATCCGTCCATTCCATTTTCATGTTACTCCCCAGCCGATAACAAAAGCTGCCTGACAAACTTGCAGCCATGAAAAATTCCACTGCTTGTTGGGGCTCCCTTTTTTTTCTACCGTTTTCTGTGAAGTGACTTTGCTGTTGCAATTGTCTTCGCCATGTTGACACATATTAATGATGGCTTCGAAGGCATTGGTTTCCTCATCAGTGCAGGGAGAAATCAGATGTAGAACATGCTATCCTTGTAACTATTGTGGAGCTGTAAACGTTGCTCAAACTCCTGTTGATGAGTCTGCGTATCGAAAGGACGCTGTGAACCATCCGGATTACGTTGGACGCAATAAAACTCCCGCACGTATTCTCGGGCGCGGTCCGCGGCCAGATCTGCATAGTAGGCAGGCGTGCACAGTCCAACTGAGCGGGTTGCACGGCCATAGAGATAGCACAGATAGTGACTTGCTGCGCAAGCATGCCTGGCTTTAACGGATTTATCTTCATTTTGTAGCATTCTGTAATGGATGGGTCGTGCCGTTCCTTTGACGGACTTCTGACTGACAAGGAAAAAGTCTTCACCAAAACCGTAGGTGATTCTCTCCCTAACCAGTGTGCCAGGCGTAGGATTACCGTTCTGATCCATCCACTTCTGATAATCTTTATCCTCCACCCCGCCACTCCGTGGGTATAGGCGGGTATGATGGCGTTTGACACAGCATATAAGAGTAATTGGTGGATCGATTGGACGATAACCGTGTTTCTTCTTGAATTCATCGAGAAACATCTGCCTGCCGGCTTGAATGGATTGATACTCTTGGGTGGCGCATGTGTCGAACTGACCTTCTGAAAGACCATCCCTATACACAAGAAGTCGACTTGGGGCAGTCCCGTTGCGCTTCTCATAACAGCGAAGTCTTTCGAGGACCATGACTGCCAGATCAACGACTCGTTCCATGGATTGCTTGTCATTCTTGTCTTTTTCTGCTACCGGATTGGCTCTGAGGCTAGCAGGCCACTGAGAGAACTCTGAGTTCACACTACCGACAACTGCAGCAATACTCGGTGCATTCTTCAAGGATGAGCTACCTGGATGTGTGACATCAATGCCAAGAATCATCGTGGATGCCTCCAAGAGCTTTGGGCAAGATTGGAGATTCTGGGATTGAAGTTTCTGATTGATCGAATTGCGGCCCATCTTGAGATTGATTTTGAGGCAAAGGTTGGCAAGAAAGAAGACATCCGTTCTTGGGCAAAGTAATCGATTCTTGCTCTCCATCACATGGCATATAGTTGAGATACCGACATCCACATCGCCCACTAGTTTGATAGAGGCATGGAGCTCTTGGTCTTTTGTAGGAAGCAGACAAACTACCAGATTGATGTTCTCCGCTTTCAACTTTTCGAAATGTTTCTTAACAAGAGCAGTATTTGCTTTGACCTTTGCGGGCTCTCGATATGTGGGAAGGTCATCATCACCAAGAGTGCATACTTCATAGGATCCCGCTGCAGCAAATGTTGCGCCCCTGATTCCCGAGTCTACCATGGAATCTTTAAGCTTATTAGCAAACCATCGATTCTTGTGATGATTAGACGTTTCCGGGTTATTCCCTCGCACAAATTCGACAACAGTCCATTGAAAGGCGGGAGCAGACTGCGTAAAAACCATATTTGTGAGATTCCAAGATCCAGATTTGAGTCGGAAATCCGCTACATGTGCTGGTGAAGAGGAATTCCGGTTGGAGTCACTGGACCGTGTGTTGTAGACAATACGTGGGGGGCCCAGCCGGTAGGAAGGAACTTGTAACAACTTTGTAGAGAGCGTAATGCCAAAATCCTGCAGTCCATGTGTCGAAGGATACTTGTTGTAAAACAAAGACCTTCCAGTGCCCTCGACCATCTCACGGTGCTCCGGGGGAAGGTTGTGGGCATTGACAGGGGGAACCAAGATGTTTGCATACGATTGACCAGGCAACATCTGAAGCTTGGCTGCAGGAAGCGATATTTCTTGCTCGCCCATTTTGACAACGACCACTGTCACATTATTTTGCCTGGGTGGATTTGCAAGGCGGAGCACTTTGACAATTAAGTTTGAATCTCCGTTCAGATGAGTTGTTCTTGCTTGAACATTGAAGATGAAGTCAGATACTTTCCTCGCAGAAGTCCCCGCATTCCAGTAGGCATTGATCAATTCATTGACGGTTCCAGGTGCATAAAAGTTGGAGGTAGTACGATTGACATTGAGGTCAATATATCCATCATTTTCAAACGATGTGCGAATAGTCCGGAAAAAGCCAGGAATGCCATGAAGTCCAGGAGGCTTATTTATGGCCAATCCAGTGTCAGTTGGACAACCACGGTGCCCTTGTGCCATACCATGAAATTTACTTCCATTGAGGGTGACGAGTCGTGAATTTTGACCTTCAAGGGGGAAACATTGTTGGAATGAGTGGTAGCTGCATATGATGTTCAGCGCTTGGATCACAGCAGCAAAGTCCTCGTAACTTTCAGCAGGATTGCCAAAAGATTGTGTCTTCAAGTAGTTCAAAAATTCGTTGAGCTTCAAGACATGCACGTCTTGAACTTCCACCCTATAGACCCGAGGATTCCGTGGAGCCGGTTCATATTCATCATAATAAGTAAAGGAAAAATATCCTGGTACCTGGGGATGTTCTAGTTTGCCTGCTGCAATAATCTGAGAATTGTAATCAGTTGCGCGTGAAACCTTAGGCTTCGCTGAATTCGAAAGTTGAGGATAATTCGAAGTTGCAACCTCGTTCTCATAACGATCCAACTCATCCATCAACCTGCGGACGATTTCTCTCCTCACTGGGCGAGGAATCCTCTTTTTCTCGTTGTTCTTGGCCTTTTGTTTTCCACCAAGTTCAATCTCAAGTTTGTACTGATAGAGCTCTCGCACTTTCCCTAGTTGGAGATTGAAATAATTCGTGTCAATCATTCGAGGACCTTCAAATTCTGGTTCAAACGACATGTCCTGAACTGGACCCGGTGTTGGTGGTCTACGTGACATGGCTCCCGTATTTAGATATGCAGTTTTAGGCCGTATCGGAATGGTGGCAGCGCTAGAGCCCTCACCACTTCCAGACTGAGTTGCCCCTCGATGCGCCTTCTTGGCTTGTTCAGACTTTCGCTGCATTTCGTCCATGTCCACAGCTGAGTTAGTAGGTTGAGAAGCCAGAGGGTCTGGAGAAACAATCTGAGTTTGCTCGGCAGTATCGGATGGAGGTTGAGTTGCTGGATTAGGTTGAACATTTGAAGTGGAGCCACAGGGCGTATCAGGAGAAGTTGCACCTGATATACCGCTGCCCGCCGCCACCGCCGCAGCCTCTGCCCGTTCTGCGTCACGGCGCTTTTTCTGAGCTCTCTTTTGGGCACCCGGCATGATTGAAGGGTGAGCAGATTGGTGTTGTTACTGTGATGATGGTAAGAGAGGAAGTATTCCATCGTAGAGCCAGGCGTAGGCGGATCTTTATACCCACTGGGGCTCTCTCTGGTTGTTTGATTAATGGCCAAATTCCATTGAGCGAGTGTTTGATTCACCTACCGAATCAAACAAAGCAGTTTGTGCCTATGTGTTTGCTGGATTGGACGAGAAAAAGAACTTCGACAAAATAAATTTTGATGATCAAAGAATGTGTTGGTGTTAAAGGGGAAGAACAAAAGCAGCACAACCCACCTTTGCCATGCGATGCGGTTAAACGAGACTCCGAAGCAATGCCCCAACAGCAGGGAAACCATGACATGATTGAAAGGGGACCGCAAATGGTGTACAACATGAAGGAACTGAACAGTTGGAGGCAAACATGGAGCCTTGAGGAGGCACTGCACAAGACTTCGTAGAGAGACAAGGAAAGTAAATCTCTGGGGCGACAAACATTTCGATCTTGAATGCTGCGGACGCAAGATTGTGGAATTTGGCTGGGAAAACGATCAGACCACATCCGTTGATCGAAATCAAAGAATGTGGCGTTGATGCCGTCAGGAATTATCATTGGTAAGAGGGAATGGATCAATGGGTGTCAATGTTGGTGGTGGAAATTTTGCCGTGATATGATCTATTCAGTAAGCAGCGATACCCCAATGTGGGTGCAAAGGAAGCAGGTCAATCAAGCAGGCCACGACTTACCAGTACGCGATAGCATCTTAACAGCGCCATTCCAAATCGTATGCAAACCACCGCCCTTCAAAGTGGCCCAAGGCCAAAAAATCCATCAACAACGCTCCCTCTACCTCCCACTCAATGCATACCTGTTGTGTCTTGAGGTCAAAGGCAACAGCTCACTCATATCATCACCATGCTCCAAAATGTCTTTCTAGAGCTATCCTTGGGATGAATCTGGAGCCACAATTGCTTGAAGTCCATGTATTGCTGCACAGTTCAAGCTAGAGCCCAGACGGAAGGCACAGCTATCACTCAGGCCAGGTAAACCACTTGCCCGAGGGGAGCCGATGTTGATCAGCAAATAGTATTTAAACAGTCGTTACAGGGAGATCCAGATCTAGCGATGGTTGATCATTCATATACTCAGCTAGGGCGGTGGGAAGAGTAGGGCATGTGTCTCAGGTGAGTGGTCTAGATGTGCATACATAGTCATTTATCCTCGCCTGGAGGGGTTGGTTGGTCCTCGGTACAACCGAACCCCAAGTACCAGGTTGTTGTGCTGATGAAGTGCACATGATTGAAGACCAGAGAGGAGAGAGAAACTTCCGATGAATATTGTTATTGTGTGGAAGACGGGAGTCTTGGTAGCCTTAGCAGAAGTCGTGATGGTGGTTGTGATTAAGTCGAAGGTTCGCGCTTAAACCTCCGGAAGGCGTGTCTCTGGGTAGCCGCATTTAGCCTAGGGTGATAGGTGGGTGATACATACGGCAACTGCTGAGACTTCAGGGAGTAGTACTCCGTACTTGAAAAGAACAAGGACTACGTACAACTGATGTACACGATATATGAGATTTCTACTATCCTCACTCTTTTCCCACTCTGCCCTCTTTTTGCTCAAACATTCTTCTCCCGCTCTACCAAGTGCTTATCCACCGCCGTGCTCTCCAGATACCTCCTATTTAGCGCATCCGCCTCAGCAAGCTGGCCCAGCTCTCTCAGCACGCGCTCCAGGTTCCGCATACTCCGTTGGGTATGGGGATTATAGGGCCCGAAGAGCTTGAGGCGAGTCTGCAGGGCGCGGCGGTGGAGGACCGCACTCTCCTCGAAGCGATGAAGCCTACTGAGCACAATCGCGAGCATGTTGACGCAAGTGATGGTCTCGGGATTCTCGGGGCCCAGTTGCGCTTCACGCACGGAGAGGCACTGCTGGCTGAGTGCCTCGCACTCCCACCATGCCTGCTTGGCCATGAGGTCGTCGCCCTCTGCACTCCGGCGTGTGCCTACGTCTTTGAGGATCGCCGCAAGGTTGTCCATCGTCTTGATGGCTTCCAGGCTCCCTTCGCCTGCAACGCGATGTTTGCGGATCAGTGTAGTCCGTGCTAGAGCCTCCGCCTCGTCGTAGCGGCCTTGCTCGTTCATGGTTTTGGCTACGCCATCTTCCGAGCGCAGTGTGTCCATGTGGTCTCGGCCGAGGATGTCTCTGCGCAGTTCGAGGCATCGCTGGTGCAGTTCCAAGCTCTCTTTTGACTTCCCACTGCGCCGCAAAACCATTGCTAATTGATACATTGAATCAAGCGTGTTTGCATCTCGTTCCCCGAGCTCCTGAAGGCGGCTTTCAAGGACCTCAGAATGCAGAGTGGCAGACCGTAACCACTCGCCACGGAAATGAAGGAGTTGTGCTAATTGGTATTGGGCCTCCATGGTATCCACATGACCAGCACCTAGCTTCTCTTTCCTTGAGTGTACCGTTTCCTCCAAACGTCTGTGGAAACAATCCATGACCAAGGCGGTCCGAGGGTCCTGTGAATTGCACTGGCTGATCCAGTCATTAAGTGCGGTTTGAGAGACAAGAAGGTTACTGATGGAGAATGAACCAACATTCTCCGATGTATGTCGTTCCACGTACACCAGTAGTGAGTCTGACGAAAGAAAGAGGTGCAACTGCCGAAGGAGCTCTATCGTGGGAGGTCCAGACCGACTCAAGTGGCGGACCCAATTCACAGCGGCATAGTCAAAGAAGGGGTGACTTTGAGAAACAGTCAGTGCCAGTGCCTTGTCGTTCTCTTCCTTCTCCCGCTCCTTCTCCTTTTCTCTCCGAAATACGTCCATTGTTAGGTAGGTGATACAAACGCTTGCGATATAGTGATTTGCATCCGTTGCCGCAACCTTGAACTTGGAGACACTCAAGGCAGTTGGAGCCCAGAGCTCCCGGGCCTCAAGGAGAAATGCCTTGACGGTCAGGTGAACGAAAGATACAGTTACACTATAACTTTCGGTTGAAGACTGGGTGAATCTGACCAGGGAGCCACAGGTCTCTTCCACAAACCCCCTCAGATCGATGATCTGGTCTTCGGGATGCATCTCATCAGCGCCGACCCGGATGGCAAGGGCTGTTGAAAGCTCCCGTACAGTCAAGTGCCGTTCGGAACATGCTAACCATTTCAGAAGCAAATGAGCTGCCCCTTGTCGATGGTCAGGCTCCTTGAGGAGTCTTTCAAGTGTTCGAGCGTAAAGTTGGCCAAGACCTCGAGGCACATTCGCTAGGATTTTCTGGATGTCAGACAAATATGTAGCGCGCTCAAGTTCTTCGATCATCAGCCGCACCCAGAGAAATTGTCCATCTGCTTCAGAGACCAAAGTGTGGACGATTCTTTGCGCTATGGTGGGGTCGGGAAGTCTCGATAGAGGTGGACGGTTGGTCGCACGGTCGGCGACCAGCGATATGTCGCTCCTTATCTTGTCAGATGTAACTTGTAGCTCCGGCCACGAGGCTAAGCTCCTCTTGATCCACGGTTCCTGCCGACTGAATATTGCCACACGAAAAGAGTCCTGCCGAGTCAGTTCCTCGAACAAATCCAGCAGAGCAGGGCTCCGTATATCCTCGCATTCATCCCATCCGTCTATGACCGCCCTAATGGGTGTAGTTTGATGCCTCATGAGGAACCGTAGTTGGTTGGCCAACCTCTTGAAGGACATGGTTGTTCTTTCACCACTCTGAATGATTTCATCTCGTACAGTCCTGACAAGGTGAGGTTTCCCAGCCACGAGCTGAGCGATTAGAGATCTCAATATGCTGAGAATCGATCTCCGCGTGGAGTCACCCGCATCGCAGAAGAAATAGATCGTCGACCTTGACGGCTTGGATTTCAGTAGCTCCGTAATAAGACCACAGCACAGGGTGCTCTTTCCGGCACTATTATTTCTGATTCAGTCCTCGTGGTAGAATTCAAAGGGCCACACATACCCAGGAATGCCATTTACCCATAACTTTTGGGATCTGCCCATGAGCCAGTCCTGAACCTCAGTCGATGCGAGGAACCAAAGACCAGTGCCCGGCTCAAGGCTGGCTTGAGCGCGCTCCAAGTAGCTGTCCACTTCAACGGGAGCCAGCCATTTGATGACCTCTACAGATTCCAGAAATTCTTGATGAGTGTGGACCGACGCTCTTGCAGATTTTGCCTCAGAAATATGATATGAGTTTGCCTCAAGATCTAACAGCTGACGGTGCCCTTCAATTCTGGATACGATCCGATCCGTCTCTGCCTCGAAGTCACTCCATAGAAACTTGAATAGGAATCGGAGGCCTATTTACTCGATAGCCTGTCAGTAAGGTACGGTACGTTCCGAGTATCCGAAGTTTGGGAATCCACGACCTTTCTTCCCAAAGAAATCAACCGCAAGAATCAAAAGCTGCATAATCTCAGTGTACACGGCTGCGAGCTTCTCTCTGATCCGATCACGGTCGGAGAATGTATTGATGTAGTTCTGCATCCTTGGAAGATGATCGCTAAGATTCACAAGAATATTGATGAATTTATCCTGTAGATCTGCTACCCGCCGCGAGAGCTGTACCATACATACCATTAGCACGTGGAGCGGGAAGCCTTCCGACTAACTTCTAAGATACTCACCGTAAGGGCAAGATTGAACGTTCCCCAGAGAAGAACTGTTGCCAAGTGTGCATTACTGAACGCTTTCAAGACATGTTCATACTGCGAAACCGCATCAATGAAAGGCTTAATCTTCTTGATACCGCGCGTAGCAAGTCGAGTACCAAAACTTGTCTGCAGCTGTTCCAGTTGCCTCAGGAGATCTTCGGCGCTGGAAGCAGAGACAATGATCATCTGCTGCTGAAGAGAGCATTTTGACAGGACGTTGTGGTGGGCTTTTTGCCACGCCAGACCCACCGCATCGGTACTCTTGTCAACGCTGACGACGAATTAGTAACCACTGCATAGCCAAGGCAAAATTCCAAGTTGCTGCCTCAGCAAAATAGAATGGAGTTGGAAGGAGTTGGCGCATACCTGAGATCAGAAGTGGAGAGACTGGACAAGGACATCCTTCTAAGTTCTTCCCCGGTGGGCGCTCGGCAGGTTAGCCTTGACACAGGCTTTCCCGGCCGTGGAAGGAACCGAAGCCAAGTGATCCTTCAAGGCTCGAAAGACCGGCCAACCCAATATCTATCCTACACTGGTCGTCGAACATACAGATGAAAACAATAATAATCAGAAGGCTGTGAGAGAGGAATATATTGACAACAGCCATTCTTCCCTTGAGATGTAGAGAAAAGCCGTTGCAGCTTGCTGCACACTTGGGGTCGAGCCTAACCTAACCTTGGTGTGTGCCACTAAACTCATGTTCACAGTCCCTTACTATCAGAAGTCAGCCATCGATTCAGCCAAAGCCTTCGGTCCCCTCAGCCCCGGCCCAGCCTGGCCCAATCGCTAACATGTCAGATGGAGAGCACAGCCATGACCAAGCTTTCCCACTTCCAGAGTTGGGACTCTTGCAGCTTGCATTCCTCACAGATGATTGGTCTGGGTGGAGGGCGCAGCATCGAAAACCGCTAACCAACTACGTGCCATGCTTCTTGCGCTGCTGTGAGAAAGCAGACCACTGCTGGATGAGGCTTAATATTAATTAATGTACGGCAACACCAATGTACTCAAAAGACGTGAATGCAGTCTCTAGCTCCAAAGAGTCAGGCCAACGCAGCCGCGCCAAATACGCCCAGGCACTAACTTCCTGAAGAGAGCAGTCTTACATATCACCATCGTCGAAAGGCTGATCACAAGTGCAACACTCATCCATGTAAATATTACTACTTTGTGCTATCGACATCGTGGCAACACAGCAACGCGTTGATGCTCATTCATGTGGAAGGAAACCATCGCTAGAGAAAGGTAGCATGCTGGGCAAATTCAGAATGTCCATCAGCTTTGATCAAGTCAAACCTTTGCACCACGGGTCTGCCTTGTTGATCGGGTACCTCTTTCTGACGTCTTCTTGACCAGTGGACTTTGCTTCGTTGGGGTTGCCTTTTTCGAGGCTCCCCGTCCCTTGCCTTTGCCAACGGGATTGCTCTTTGCTTTTGGCGGTGGCGAAGGCTCCCCTAGTTCTTCTTCCGATGATTCGTTCTCGACATCCACGTCTTCATCATCTTGAACCTCTTGTTCGGAATCCTCGTCCTTCTCGCTCAATGGTTTGTCGGAAAGGGGCCCACCCATGCCATCTTCACTTGCCTCTCCATTTTCCTGTTCCTCTTCCATTTCGATGGCCTTCCGTTTTCGTCCCGAGGTCGGACTACTGACCCTATGATCATTCTCCTCCATCTCCGCATCGTCCTCATCACTATCAGCTTCAGTGTACTTGATCGCACTGGACACGCGGGAGCTTTTCCGGGATGGCTCAACTGGACTGGACATATCGACGCTCTTGCGGGGCTGCTTCGGTGATTTTCTGATGGCCAAAGTAGCCCTCTTTAGTTTCTTTGGTTGTTTTGGCTTCTCATCGCCTTCACCGTCGAGATCGTAAATCTCACTCTTTCGCTTCCTCTCGGTGGTGGGCGCTTTCTTCGCTGGCTGATGAGGGTTTTTCAAGTGTTTGACATAGGTTCTCACTAGTTTCTCAAGACCACTGGCAACATCCTCGGGCAGGTAGTTCTTCTCGGCGATTTCTTGTGCGACTTCGTGACTTGGTAATGCTTTGAACAGAGTTCGAGGAAGAGTTACCTGGCCCGGCCAGGTTTGCAGAAGATTGGTGCCCTTTGCATGCGCCGGAATTAGATCTGCGTAATTTCGAATAACTGCTTGCGCAAGATCGCTAAGCACATACAATCGCTCACTTGCGTCCTCCGTTCCAGCGATACCATCTCTTGCCCCCTTCACTCGTTGGCCGACGTGGAAGATCAGAGATAGGTTATCCTCAGTAGCCACGGTCACAAGGTAAAAAATAATGTATTTTGAGAAGTCCAATAACTCTCCGTCAAAGTCATCCCCCTCTCTGCTGGGATAATCTGGATGATGAGCTAAGAGACTCAAAAGTCGAGAAAATATTGACTCCATGACGTTCTGATGCAGTCTTTTGTCACCATTCTTTGCTTGCAACTGTTGCTTTGCAAAATATTGCACCCGTGATTTGAGCCAAGTCATGGCTGAGGTCTTCAAGTCATTGTCCGGTTCGAAAGCTAGGAGAAACAGTGGGGTAAACCATCTGTGGGCGAGCCGTCCATGACCAAGGTATTTTTTGAGCTGATAAACGAACCCTGCCCGGACAGCGTTTGGTGGATTTATCATGATCATTGCGATGGTGTTGAACATGGATGCGCTGACCAACTCTTCACACTTTCTTTTGTGGCTACAGAGCTTCAGAATTAAGCAAGCAGCTGTCAATCGCAGGCGATTTCTCTGTGCTAGAGGCGTATCTTTTGAGGTGCTCACCTCGCCATCGTCTCCTATCAGTTTTGTCAGATATTTGAATGCCTCACTGGCAAACTGCTGAAATTGGCTCTCTTCGGCCCTTTCATCTTGAGATCTGACCAAATTGACAAGGATCTTCAACGCCAAAGCTTTCGAGCTAACTTCAGAGTCAGCAACTTCTTCCCAAGCCCTCGCGTTTGCTTTAGTGTCATGAGAGTGATTCTTGAGCAAAATTTCGTTGACCGCAAGCTTCTGAATTGCGTCGTGTTGGGGCGTTGCAGTATTGGGTGCAAGCAAACAGATTTGTGATATGGATGCCAGTCGACCCAAGAAATGGTTAGAACTTGCTTTACAGTCCTTGAGTGCTTTTGAGAGAATATCTTTGGCGTGCATTTCTTTTTTGTCCGCCACATGGAAGAGGATTGACACAGCATGCTTCGCAGCTCGAGGCGATTGAGAGTAGAGCGCAAAGTTCGTCAGTGCAGTCATGAATTTGCGTTCTTTGGGAACATCAGCAGGGTATTTTCGAGCAAATGCGGCACAAGCTTTGAGCGTATTAGCAGCCCCAGCATCCTCAGACTTCGAATTGGTTGGGGCTTCTTCTTCAAGCTCCTTGCAAAGCGCTTGGATATGATATTTCAGGACTTCTGGGTTTCGGGCAGAGATTTCTCGAAGAACTTCATGTGCGACTTCGGCTAGTCCGCCTTCATCACTTCTAGAAATCTCCATTATACTTGGAACATGGCTTCTATTGAACACAACAAGGCTGCACTTGTATACAAGCGGCATCACTGTGTCCAATAGTGAATGCAAGCTAGACGAACTTTCCCGGATGCGCTTTTGAAGCTCCTTGATCGCCTTTGTCACAGTCCGGTAGTCATTCTCGGGGCCGGTTGCAAATCTTATCAACTGATACCATCGCCTATTGTGTTGCTTTGCGAATCGCCAAAGGTTTGCTGCAACATCCCCAGCATCCGGAAAAGGCCTGGATAACTGTTCAATTTGGCGAGTTAATTGGCTCTTGACTGCTGCTTCGGAGGTTCCTTCCTCAACGACTCCACCATTATACTCCTCACATTTCTGCAGAAACCCAACCATAGCCTTGCTTATTTGGGCCTGCAAATTTTGGAGGTGGAAAAAGATGGGACGTGACTTAGCATCCAAACCTTGTACCAAAGTTAAGATGCGGCGAGCTCTGATAGCGTCGGGGTCTGACACTGGTCCCTCTTGGGAGTTGTTTTCCCTATCCTTGGCTCTCTGTTTCTGGCTGGCTGATCTCGAAATCTGAACCTTGATTGGCGGAAATGACAACGGCAAGAGGCTCTCGTGGAATGCGTTATCAATCAAGACATGAATGTGCTTGTCATTGGTGTAATATGCTCGAAGAAGACGATTCGGAAAATCGCCGGCAATTGATTTTACCAACTCGACGCCATTTTCGACGTCGCGAGAAGCGACACCCCAAATTTGGGCAAGAATCTGGATAGCCTCCTCCCTGACATTTTGCTTTCTGTCTGTCACTCGCTCAGCAATGGTCGAGAAAACAGTGTTGGGCTTCGAGAGGCCTCCATCAGCGCCTAAGATGTTGATCAGTGCTGTGTAACCAAATTCATGTATAGACTGGAGGGCCGCCAGGCGCACGTGCTCCTCGTGGTCACGGAGGGCATGGGCAATACCCGACAACAGATCTTGTAGCTCATTGCTATTCAACCCGATGCCACCGGCAGATGTGAGGAGAATACGGGCTGCAGCGACTGCCCACGCAGTACGAACAGTAGGTACCTTATCCTGCCGCCTCCCATAGAATGCCTGATACGCGGAAGCATGGACGGTAGCAAACGGTTTTGGAGATGCCGGAGTCACAAGGGGGTTATTCGATTGCGGTGGCTGGTCCAGTTGCTCGATTGAGGGCAACGGATAGGCAGCTGGATCGAGGGGTGTTGGAGGAGCGAGTCCAGCAATACCAATGCCAGCAGTCATGTCGCCGATCGTTTCCGTGGCAAGTTGGCGCAAAACTGCAGAATCAGCAGAGAACTCGGCCTCAATTTGAGGTATAACGTTGGTCAAAACGTCTGGGCATGCCCGCCAAAGCTCCCGAAGCAGACGATGAGCTTTGCGTAAGTCGGCCAGGCCCTCGTGATCATCCCCAGAATCCTCCAGATCCGAGATTCTTCGGTGAGGTGCTTTCCCTGCGCTATTTGACGAAATAGCTGAGGTTGCATCTACTATGACTGTACCGAAATAATTTGTAACATGAGTAGTCATCTTGTCGGGGCAGGTTGTGCACAGTGATTTTGCCATGTTGTAAGCTGGAGGGTACTCTTTAAGGAGGAGAGTCGCTTGCTTGTTGTCCTGGGCATCCCGTTTCTTTGCCTTAACTGGCGGTTTGTCTGCAGTGCGAGCGTCAACTCGCATGAATTGAGATATGATGATATCAGTCACATCTTGGGGCAATGTCACCTCGTCCACGACTGATGCCAGTAGATTTTTTAGGTGGTATTCCACGCTCTTAGATACTTCCACTCCGGTGGTATTATTACCTGACCCAGAGACAATATCAAAGGCAGTGGTGAAGAGCGACACGACGAGGTTTTCATGGTGTGGGATGTCTGTGACAAGCAGGATACTCTGTGACTCCGCGAGCGATTGTAAAATGTGGACATGCTGGGCGTTGTAGGCATTTGTGGGATCGGCCAGCGCAGGGAGTATTGAATTGATGACGACGGTAAATATATCCTATGAGGCTGCATCAGTATTGGCCCACTCGTTATGATGTTGGCACAGGGGTGTACCTTGAGTTGGCCCTCGATGAACGGCGCATCGGGGGCGCAGAGTCTCAAAACATCAACAATGCATGCAACAGTCCACGCTCTTACACCTTTGTCTTTGTGGCCCAAAAGATTGGCGTTGGCCAGGTCGTGGGCAAGGGTGGTGAAGGTGCGCGAGTCGACCTGATCGTCGTCGAAATTGCGCAGTTCGTTCCCCAACCTCTGGAGTCGAGTCAAGAGATCTGCGACAGCTATGGGCTTGCCAGCGCGCCATGTCAGGGTGTCGCTGAAGCCCAGACCGGGGATGTTGTAGCGATGTTCTTTCTGGGCAGCATTCGCAGTCGCGCCCGAGTCTCGTAGCCTGGGCGGCATCTCAATATGCCTGAATGCTACTGAATGCGCATGTTCTCATGGATGATTTGGAGCAGTCGAGCGGGCGAAGATGCAGTTAGTACACAGGAGTAGAGTATTGCGATGGCGATGCGGATGCGGATGGTGTTACAAAGAATAGTACGAGGTAGGCTGGGGAGAGGTGTTAGCATGACGAAGTTGCAGTCGCAGTCAAGGCCTCTGTGTAATTTGAGTGGAGGTGCGGGACAACTTTACGCGTTCTGGCACGCGTAAACGACGTGAGGTGCAAACCACCAAAACCCCAACACCGAAACCAAATCACTGCACTGGCAGTACAGAGGATGGAGTATCTGGAGTGCCTACTAAGACTTGCGAGTCATGACTTTCTGCGTGACATAAGATGCCTACGGACGATCTAGGTGAAGTTTTGTTGTGCGCTTGAATATCGAGATAGGTATTTTTGAGTATTGCTTGAACTGAGCTATTGTGCCTGTGTCAGTGGGTGTCATCTAATTTTCTAGACGACATGGCAATATCGTCGTCGTCTTACACATCCCCCACCACAACCCTTCCGAATGTGCTCGCAGTCCCCTAGATCGGCCACACCCGTTAGGACTGGGTGTATCTGGTAGACCATCACTGGGTCTCAATAGCCAATCCCGCGAAGTCGACCACAAGGTTGTCCTTCTCCCCGTTAGGGGCGGGTTTGGCCACGTAGGCTCCAACCCATACTTCCACGCTCTTATCTAGACTGGCATACCAAGTCACTTCCCTCAAAGCATGTTTCTTACCATCTGAACCAACAAGCCATACCCATAAACTGCCGTCATCGACAACTTCCATTTGGAGGGTGGCTTTGTTCGCTGACTCAGCGAGTAGAGGACGAAGACTCCAGTCTGACCACTGGTCTTTGGCCACTGTGCTGATATTGGGAATTCCATATTCAAACTCGATGCCAGTCTTGACCCAACGAGTGGTGTCAGGTGTCTTTACCACGAGAACTAAACCTCCCTGGTCATATCGGTCCTTCCACTGAGCAGAGACAGTGACCTGGGCAGCCTTGAATGCGCCTGCTGTCGCAGTTTGGTAGATGATTGGAGCGTTGAAAGAGTGGGTAGAGGGAGGCTTATCCCATATATCGGTTCCAGGAGGCGATGTAATCTGAAATGAGCCTGAAGTATCAGGAATGGAATGGTCAAAATGCACAGCCGTGTATTGCGCGGCCATGGTGGGAAAAATCAGCGTTGTGAAGGGCCCCAAAAAGTTCAGGGTTCAGGTTCAAGGATTACAGAAAGGACCAATATGGGTTGGGATGCGAGAAGCCGATTCAGGTGATATGGCTCCTCAGCGCACTTCTCATGACCATGCCTACGGGACAATAGAGCATCTTATTGATAAGTGGCATGCGGTGATGCGAGCGGGACAGAATGAATGTGGCATACAAACCGCTAGCAACATCCTAACTGGGAACGGCCCGCACTGATGGGAATTCAGAGGGCGGGGAGAGATTTCGGAATACGGTGATACTAAATCGCCGTGAAGGCAGACAGGAAGGCGCAACGGAGGCATTGACAGTAGCACTAATTCCTGCAGCTTGGAGAGTCATGCTGCCTGACTCAGGTTTTAGATAAGCCTAGGAATCCAACGCTATCACCAAAAGAGGTCCTCAGAATGGAGTATTAATTAGTACTCCGGTTTCCCAAGGTGCGGGAGGATTGCATGTGAAACATACCAATATAGACCTAGGGGTTTGGGTATAGAGACTCACACTCCGTCCTGTGTACTCTACGCGGCGTATTCCACGTCAGTTCAGGCAGAAGAAAATCGATGCCACTCATTGCCGTAAGATGCAAGTCTAGTTAGGTACTCCGGACAGATTCCAGTATATGTATAGAGTACGGAGTACGGAGTTTGCACGAGGATCTAGAGAACTTGCATTGAAATTTGTTTTGCAGTTCCGTGTATTCAGTCAATCCGGAGTCTCCATTTGGATATCCATGCGAAGTAACGAGTTGCGAGGCGCTAACGGGCAGGCCAAGGTTAAGTGCAAGGGACGAAGGCTGCGGATACAGGTATAAGTATAGAAATTGCGGAAAGATAATTATGTCAGACAGTTTCGATTGGCACTGGGAGCACAGGGAGTGGGTTGTTTCAGTTGTTTAATCTGCAGGCAGAGGTGGCCTGAAGGCTTGCGTGGGTGCCTTGGAAGGCTGCAGCATTCAGCCCTATCGCAACGATCAAGGGGAGTTCCGACCCTGTGGCCTCGTTTTGGCCATGAGGGAATAAAGTAGAGTGTCTTTTGAGATATACTCGCAATATCCTGGTGGTACGGAGTACTCAATTGACTACTCTCCTGGGCGTGGTGAGGAGCGTGCGATGTATTGAATTCAGCCTTTCGACGTGCCGTTCAGCTTTGGACGCCACGTGATCGGCAAGCAGGTGCCTGGGTTTTTCCGTGGTTAGAGTCTTACTTGCGAGCATGGTTCGTCGTGCCCCGTAACCGAATTACTTCAGGCTTGGGATCTGGCAGACTGGCAATCAGCAGTACCCCATCTCGGGCCCCTTCGCAGCCCCTGGTCGCCCTTGTCCGCCCTGGGCGGGGCCTCTTACTAGCCCCCCCCTCGCCTCATTAGTAGGTACTAGGGATGAGTTTTAGCCTACCACGCCTAACCGTGCGCGCACGCGGGGCTAAATTACAATATTTCCACCTCGTGGTCCGACTATTATCGACTGGTTTGATTGATTGACTGGAAGGAAAGGGAAGCCCCCCAAGAAACGCCGAAACCCTGGCTGCAGCTGATCGTCTTGTCGACCCTTGCTGCGTCCTTCCCCAGCTGAGTTTAGCCCTCTGGAAGCAGGTCCAGAATTTGGCACGAGCCAACTTCGGGGACGGTGGTCGCTCCGTGGAGCAGCAGCAGCAGCGAAGCATGTCGTCGTGCATCTGTTTGCTTGGGTCCAAGGAGGCTGTGCTGGACAAGAACCGAAACCCTTGGCTGAGATGCTTTAGGGAAAATAGTTGCGACTTGCGAGGAAACTGACTTTACATCTTCCCGTGCAGATTCAAGTAGGAGCTGTGGCCCTCGAAGGTTTTCCGTTGTCTAATTAACTTACACCACTGCCATCTTCTCCACGCGTCCATCTGCGCGCATTGCGTACTCTCTACACTACCAAACTAGTCCTCACTACCACTCACATCTAATTACATTATTGTTTCCACCACCCACCCCTTCTGCTTCTCGCTCAACACGACTGCCACTACTCCCTAATCCAATCCAAACATTTTCACATATTCACCTCCTACACCTTCCTTACATCCTGTCATTTTGAACATCTTGTCGAGACTCCTACAAATGCGGCAAACTTCATAACCAGGAGACCTATATCAAGCATATGGCGCCGCAACCTCTGCAACTGCCACGCCCGCCTCCTACAGGTTCCACTGGCATTGACGTTCTCCTCTCCTCCCCTCGCCTCTTCCCCATAAATCATGACCTCTCAATGCCTGCCTTATGATGAGTATGAGCTGTCAAGGACAAGTACCCACACCTCAGACACCTATGAGCCCTCATCACCCCTGGAGGATGAACAAGATGAACACCAGCTTCACCTCCTCTCCGATCGACTGTTGTCGGACGGTTCCAAATCTCTTTTCTCGACACGCTTTCCCTCCCTAACGCCTACCTGGTTGCGCAAGAAATATCGTCCCCGAAGATCAAGAACAAGAGTCAGACGGATATCACGTATTTGCTCTTGTTCTTTAAGATCATTTTATAGAAAACTCGCTCTCATACTATACGCCTTTATCGCTACCATCCTCACCGTGGTGGTTGTCGGCGGAATATTTTTCCCAGGATACACCCACCCTCCTCCTCATTACGAAACCCTACGGAAACTCGCAGCAGACTCGGATGCACCAGGACGTGCGAATATTCACCACGAGAAAGTCTACATCGCAGCGAGTATTTTTGACAAAGGTGGAAAGTTGGCCAATGGGCCATGGGCCGAGAATGTACTGGCCCTGATCGACTTGTTGGGTCCCGAGAATACATTTCTGTCCATCTATGTGAACGACGCTGGGCCCGAGGCAAAAGAAGCACTAGAAATTCTGGAGAAGCGTGTTCCCTGCGAGCATGCTCTAGTGTTCGAGGAACACCTTGGGCTGGATCAGGTTCCACACGTTACCTTACCAGACGGGAGTGACAGGGTCAAACGCATCGACTACCTGGCAGAAGTTCGAAACCGTGCTCTGCGACCGCTTGACACACTGGAAACCAGATTTGACAAGCTCCTTTACATGAATGACGTCGTATTTCACCCTGTCGAGGCAGCAAACCTGCTGTTCTCAACACATGCAACTTCCAGTGGGCGGGCCGAGTACAGAGCTGCCTGTGCGGTAGATTTCATCAACCCATTTAAATTCTACGATACCTTCGCAACCAGAGACATGGAGGGCTTTCGCATGGGTATTCCATTCTATCCCTGGTTCTCCGCTGGGGGATCTGAGCAGACCCACCAAGATGTTCTTGATGGCATAGATTCTGTGAGAGTCAGGAGCTGTTGGGGTGGTATGGTCGCATTCGATGCACAGTTCTTCCAGAAACCACCTGAGGGCCGGTATGAAAAAATCACTGCGGGCAATCAGAGCCCTAGCAACTTGACAGCCCCCTACCATTTCAGAGCCGAGCAAGATCTATTCTGGGATGCCTCAGAATGTTGTTTGATACAGGCAGACATCCAGAATCCCGAGACCGGAAACTCAGAAATTTACATGAATCCCTTTATTCGGGTTGCTTACGATACAAGAACGCTGTCTTGGCTTGGCTTTACACGCCGCTTTGAGCGGCTCTATACTCCAGTTCATTTCTTGCTCGACATCATGGTATCAGCTCCACGGTACAACCCTCGAAGAGACGAAGAGCCTTGGCAACGCGTGGAAGAAACTGTTTGGGTTCGTGATGACAATTTCGAGCTTGGCGGTTCCTTCCAGCGCGTCACAAGAATTGCGTCTCATGCAGGATTTTGCGGGATGAGGAAATTATCGGTCATCAAAGAAAATATCACAGAAGGGGAGCGTAACTGGGAAACACTCCCTGTCCCTCCATTATGAATCAAGCATAGCGACGGCGTCTTGGGGCAGCGGCATAACCATAGGCACGGACATGGACATGTGAGCTGGTAGGCCACATCGGGTTTGAATTTCATGTACAAAAAGTGAGAAGAGAACGTTGGGAGTACCAACAGCTTGACATTGCTCAATGTGAAGCATTAGAGCAGAATTTTGATCAAATGAATGAGCAAGATGATTGATCAGTCACATCGGATCTCCAAATTTCTGATCTGGACAGTTGAGCTTTTGTTGCATCCTCACTGTCGTTGTTCGATCGGTGCCCGTCGTGCCTCTCATTATCGTCACTCACGTGTCTAAACCGTGTTGTCGTTGCTGGGTCCCTGCGTCACTGCCCGACTTCACTCCCAATTCACTTTTGTTTCACTCTTCCTTCACTTTCAAGACTACAAAATTCCCTCACCTACTTTCCCAAGCCTTTGTGTGATCCTCCCCAAGGTTCACTCCTCGCGCGACCCTTGCTTCTACTATCTTCACTATAAATCCGAATGCCGCGTGATCCAATCTTCCCCCTCTCAAGGGAACTGGGCTCCAAAATGGCGCGCGACATCGACGATCCTGCGAACATCGCGCGATTCCTCGCGATGATCAATGGCCAACCTGAACTGCCAGCATCTGAGACATCATTCTCTTCTGCAGGCGAGGTCTGCACCGCCATGCCCACCAACTTCCTGGGTGTATCCATTACTAACCAGCATTAGAATTCCATTGTCTCCGCTGGTGTTGAAGTGGATGATACTCCAGCTGTTCTCACCAATGTCAGCCCTGTCGCATCGATCTCTGAGGCAATGTCCCTGGCATCCATCAATACTCCCCTTGTCACCCCCTTGGCCGTGGCTAGCAACACATCAGGGCAGTCCTGGAACAACGCCATAGGCCAACCTCGTCTTGACCAGCACACTGTAGCAACTGAGGCACCACGTATCGTCACCCCTCATTTTCCTCAAATCACACAGGCCCATGGCAACGGTCCTCGTACTTGGACGTCCACCCAGAAGGCTCTGTTGGCTAGACGTGCCGAAATGGAGAAGAACGGCAAAGACTGGATGGACAACGTCGTCGCCGAATTCCGCCGATCTAACCAAGGTGAAATGATCCAAGGAAGAGGTGCCCACACTGTGGGAATTGCACTCGCCAACCCCACTAGTAAGTAGGAACTATCTTGCGTCAGCCTTGTGACTAACACCTTTTAGATGATCGAGTCCTATCGGCCCCGGAGACTGAGGCTTTCCCAGACTTCGACGAATCGGTCCAGCCCAATGCTCTTGGAGGAGTGCAGCTTGGTGATGGCGCCTTCTCCACTCATGTTGATCAGGAATATTCGAGCCTTGATGGCAATGCATCTAATGGTAGAGCCTCATCATTTGAGCCTGCCGATTTTCGTCAGGAAGAGCTTAGCACTGAAGCCAAGACCTTGGTTGAGCCTGCCAAAACAATGCCGTCCCCGACCATTGTCGTCACGGCCAGCACAGACACCGATGGCAGTGATCTTGAGGGCAAAGGTGAGGAAGATCGTCAACATGCTACCCACTTCAAAACATGGGGAACTCCAGCCGCGAGAAGCAAACCTAGTACGTATTGCCTGCCACCCTGCCAATAACAACTTTTCCAATTGCTAAATCTCTCAGAATCTCAAATCCGCACTGTCATCCTCGTGGGCCTTCCAGGCACTACAGACTTCACACTCGTCCAATCCCTCGTTCATGGAGGCACTATCGAGACCATGAGATTGATGCCAGTCGATGCTGAGTCAAGAACCACCACTGCTTACGTTACCTTCACAACCGCTGAAGCATTCAATCAATACTATGAACGCTACCCAAACGGATTCGACCTTCGACACAAGGGCAAGAAGCACAACATCCTCGTCGACAAGCAGGAGCGCGTTGATGTGATGAGCAGTGCCATGGCTGCATACCTCGAATGTGGTGCCACTCGTGTTCTCAAAGTCAGAGGTGCAGAGGATGATTGGGGAGTTGTTGCTTTGCACAAGATTGCGACTGGCAAGGCCCATCCTCGTCAAATCGAGACCATCACCGACACCTACAGCAACTCGGTAAGCTTCCACAGAATTTTGCAACCCATGATTTTACTAATATAGACAGCAGGTTCGCACTATTTTCTTCCGCTTCACCAATATCCAAGATGCTGTCAATTTCAAGGCCTGTCTTGGACGGGATATCGACTGGGAGTCCTGCGCGCTCGAATTCGTGGAGGATCCATGCGAGAAGGCGACTGGCTTCCACTTTCGTCCAGTCTAGATTGCAATTGAACACCAAGTCAAACACACTTGAAGGATGGGGGGATTGACCGACAGAACGGTCCAGGTAGCTTAGTTAGCCCATAACCAATTCATGAATTCCTGTTCGAACTGAACGCCTCCCAGGTGCCAATGCGACAATTCCGCCAAGAGATATCACCCAGTTGGCCTCGGTGCGCGTCAAAGTAAAAGCACTTTCCCGTCATGATGTAGATGGAACCACGTCCAAAAGGAAAGCTGTGCACTGGAGGTCTGGCACGTGCCGCACGTGTCCAAGATCTTGGTGCAGAGAAAGCTCCGAGTCCAAGCGCAGAGTCATTGAGGCGCTGACGAACGTCGAGCCGATTGCTCCCCGATCTGGACAGCATGAACTAACCCCACATTGGTCGAAGCTCGCCATGAGACTTTTCTTTTCTTTTTTTTCCTCTGCTACCGAATCCTGCATAAACTCGTCGATGCAGGGTTTCTCTTCGCCGGTTCTCATTTTCACTTCTTTAAGCTTCAGGCCTCGATACTCTTCACACAGAAATCCTCACATTCAAGGACTTTGTGCCTTTCACACAAGCCATGGGTCAACCATCGCGCCCCGCCTCCAATGGCATCATCTATACGACCTATGCAGTATTCTTGTGCGCAGACCACGATATACTCCGTCTGGAGAAGCTTTTCGATCTAACTGACCTCTTCTCTAGGGTGGTTGGTCTCTATATCGCATGGAGGCTACGCAAACAATCCAAGGGCGAATACCTTGCGACATTGCGAACACAGAAGGGTCAGCATCTCATCTAAACGCGGCTATCAACATGGAGGAGACATTGATGATCGCTTGCTTCGAGCGCCGCACCCTTGCTAGTTCCAAATCGAGAAAACTCAAGCTAACCACTTTCTGTAGGCATACCGTTGGCCCTCAACTTCATAGCCTCGGGTGAGTGCACTCGAAGGGCAGCCGTGGCATGAAGCAAGCAGCCGGGGCGCACGAGAACGGCGAACAGCAAGAAGCAAAAACTCAGAGTTTCGAGATCAAGACTTTGACATTCACCAACGATGATCAACTACTGATATGCCCAATGACGCTTCGGCTCATTGCTATCTGAGGTTCGTACGCTTGCATCAACGACATTGGGCCTTCTTGAGCTCCTCTCGACTTGAATATCGTTATTCGCTGGGAATAGGTGCCAATCGCGTCCGAGAAGGCGGGCATCTTTTTCCTTGTGCAAAGCGCTTCTAGTCGAAGGAGGGGGCGTAAGAAAGGTCCAATGTGCAGCACTACGGGCGCTCTATGCGGGAAGATTAAGATCCCATGTACTTCAAGTGTTCGAGGACTGGCCAAACTTCGCCTTTCATCCAACTGATTTCTCGATGGCGTCAAAACGCTCTCGACAACTCAGAGATGAAATTCGAACCGTTGCCGTACCTCAAATGCTTAGAGTCCACCGCATAGGTGCTGAGATTGTACCGTTAAGACTCGATCAAGTTAATGCTTGCGTGGGAAACGTGCTGCCACTTCTGTCCCCTCCCCTTTGGACTTTTCACATTGCCCGCTCAATCCCCCCCCCCTCCCCAACCCACTCATTCGCGCTTCCATTGGATGGGCCCCACTAACAGGCATTTTTCTTTTACCGATGTATAGCTCTAGGATCCGGTATTCTTTTCACGTACCCTCAGATCTCGACCATTGCAGGTGTGCAGGGCCTCGTTGTCTATGCATTGGCGTCCGCATTGCCATTGCTGGTCTTCGCCTACCTCGGTCCGAAAATCCGCAGGAAGTGTCCCGAAGGTTTCGTCCTTACCGAGTGGACACGACAGCGATATGGCACTCTGACCGCTCTGTATCTCTCTGCCTTGACGTACG
>Ga0105239_10001308_pt1 | contig 33581 bp, 24 predicted proteins | sample KBSC44metaG_FD_92761 | JGI IMG/M metagenome (GOLD analysis project Ga0105239, IMG submission 92761) | Corn rhizosphere microbial communities from Kellogg Biological Station, Michigan, USA - KBS C4-4 metaG | ecosystem: Host-associated > Plants > Roots > Rhizosphere > Soil | place: Michigan, USA... | reverse complement strand
ACATGTTGCCTGTATGGTCTAACTCTGCTAATGAGAACTGGTGTATGTCGGGTTATCATAGCGTATCGGTTATTGCAGATGCCATTGTTAAAGGCAATACAGGCTTTGATGCCAATAAAGCGCTCGATGCATGTATTGTCACTGCACATCACCGTAATTACGAAGGGCTCGGTTATTATATAGACATGGGCTATATCCCTGATGAGAAGGATGGGGTATCTGTATCCAGTACACTCGAATATGCCTATGATGACTGGTGTATAGCGCAGGCTGCAAAAAAACTCGGCCGTATGGATGTGTACAATGAGTTTATAAAACGCTCAGAGAATTATAAAAATGTTTACGACCCAGCATCCGGCTTTATGCATCCAAAACTGATGGATGGTTCGTTTCGCAAAGACTTCGATCCGCTCACTACTATCAACCAAGGCTTTATAGAAGGTAATGCGTGGAATTACACACTATATGTACCACATGCACCAACTGAGCTTATAAAACTTATGGGCGGACAAAAGCGCTTCGTCAGCTACCTCGATTCGCTCTTTACCATGAACCTCCCAGATAAATACTTTGCCGAAACGGAGGACATTACCCGCGATGGTATCATAGGTAACTATGTGCATGGTAACGAACCTTCGCACCATGTAGCCTACCTCTATAATTATACCAACTACCCCTGGAAAACACAAGAGCGTGTGCGCATGATACTAAAGAAAATGTACAAGCCTACACCCGATGGTTTGGGCGGAAACGACGATACCGGGCAGATGAGTGCATGGTATATCTTTAGCGCGCTTGGCTTCTACCCTGTAGCTCCGGGTAGCGACGAATATGCACTCGGCAGCCCTTCGATCAATAGCGCTAAAATACAACTACCCGCTGGTAAAACATTTACTATCACAGTAAAAAACCAAAGTGATAAAAATGTGTACGTTAAAAAAGCAATACTGAATGGCAATACCCTATCCCGTCCCTTCATTATGCACAACGACATAATGAAAGGAGGCGAGATAGTGTTCTATATGGGCAGTAAACACTGACATACTATTTAGTAATACGACAGATAGCAATCAACAAGAGCTATGGTGAACGGAAAAAGCTACGCCGCCTTAGGCTCTATAAACACCTGCTTCATGTTAGGGTACTGTTGCTGAATGGCTTTTGTTATCCGTTCTATTGCATCTGTTATCTGTTGCGTAGTAAGGTTCAGCTTAAATACAATGTCCAGTTGCACCAGTATTTCCTCCGGCGCCATATACATGGAAGCGTACTTTTTCACCTTTATCACAGATGCATCTGCATGTGTAAGCGAGACAATTTTTTTCAGTGTCTTCCTGCTTATAGGCTCACCCATCAGCAGGCTTTTACTTTCGCGCACCAGCAGTATGGATATAGCTATAAGTATTAGTCCGATAATAATAGACGCAACACCATCGTAATACGGATTGTGAAGCATCCTTCCCAGGTAAATACCCAGGAATGCAACCAGCAACCCCAGCATATCGCCTACATCGCCCAGCAGCACGATAAAGGTTGAAGGGTCTTTACTAAGGGTTACAGCCTCCCAAAAAGATATATCACCACGTTGCTTATTAAATACCTTTAGGGCTGATGTGAGTGATACCCCATTGAATACGAACGCAATAGCTAATATGCTGTAGTTCCATATTGGCTCACCAATAAACCCGGGATGCCTGAAGCGCACAAGACCTTCGTACACTGATATACAGCCACCCAAAATAAAAATGATGAGCGATACCATGAAAGACCAGAAATACAGTTCCTTTCCATACCCAAAAGGGCGATACTCATCTGCGGGCTTACGGCTTTTCCTCACACCCCATATCAGCAGTAACTGGCTACCCGCATCTATAACAGAATGTATACCTTCTGATATCATAGATGAACTACCAGTAAAGCCTGCTGCTACAAATTTAGATATAGCTATCAGCACATCAACGGCAAGCGATATGTATAAGAAGGATTTTGTTTTCATTGTTCATTATGACTTGCTATGCACTACTGCAAATCTATTCCAATTTATATATCAGCAACACATATGCTAGCCACATTCATAACATATGAAAGCATAAATCGCGAATCAAACAGCCATAAATACTATGAAGCCACCCATGCCTTTGCAGCATCTAACTGGCTGATGGTAAATGACTTCACCTCACCCGGCATTAAGTGTCCAGCTATGTCTGTAAATTTATTTACGCCCGACTGGTTACTCACTATGGCCATTTTGCGCCATTGCAACAAATGTTTAATGCCTACTAGCAGGTCATCGTACCATGCACCTGCAGATAGATTGCTTATATCTGTATCAAGTACAAACAGGTAATTAATTTTACCCGTGGCATCTGCAAGTTTATTTACAGCAGGTATAAGTACAGTATCATATTCTTCTTTAGTAACTTTTCCACTCGCACGGAAGCCCACAACATTAGCAGGAAGATCTTGTAATTGCGTTATCATAATATATTTTTTATCTATCAGGGTAGCAACAATTTCGTGCCATCCACCATGACTGCAGGCATAAGACTTCATTAACTTTATCATCGTTTTAAAACCAATCGCATGAACAATACAAAAAGTAAAACATTTACTATAGGCGGCGACCTTACAGTAAACAGAATGGGGTATGGAGCTATGCGCATTACAGGGAAGGGGATCTGGGGCCAACCCGAAGACAAAGCAGAAGCAATAAAAGTATTACAGTCTCTGCAGGATACCGGCGTTAACTTCATAGACACTGCTGATAGTTATGGCCCATACGTATCAGAAGAGCTGATAGCGGAGGCATTATACCCCTACCCTGCTGGCTTGGTGATAGCTACCAAAGGTGGTCTTGAACGCTCCGGCCCAAACGAGTGGCACCCAAACGCCCATCCTGATCATCTGAAAGAGGCACTGGAAGGCAGCCTGAAACGCCTGAAAGTATCCAAGATAGACTTGTATCAACTGCACCGTATTGATCCAAAAGTACCTTTTGAGAAGACGATGAAGTTTCTGCAGCAGGCACAACAGGAAGGTATGATAAAACACATAGGCCTATCTGAAGTAAGCATTGCTGATATAAAGAAAGCAAGGGAATTTACGGATATAGTATCTGTGCAGAACAAGTACAGCATCGTGTACCGGAACTGGGAAGCAGAGCTGCAATATTGCAATGAAGAAGGCATTGCCTTTATACCATGGAACCCAATTAATGCAGGCAACATACTTTATGTAGAAAAGCTAAAAGAAATAGCAGGCCGACATAATGCTACAATGCAGCAGGTGGCACTGAGCTGGTTATTTCATCATGCAGGCAATATACTACTGATACCGGGCACATCGAAAGTAGCGCACCTTGAAGAAAATATGAAAGCGCCTGATTTGATTTTGAGCGAGGAAGAAATGAAGGAGCTTGGAGAACTTAAAGAATAATAATGAACTTCATCGGAGCAGATATTCAAACCTGCTCCGATGAAGTATTAACTAATCATCTATGCCTTTTCCATCAAGTATCTGTGGTATAGATTTTCCAACCCTTGCTTCCCGGGTCTTGGAGAGTTTGGGTTGAGAAAAATGAAAAATGTATGCTCTTTGCCGCCCAGGTGTTAATGCTTTAAAAGCTCTTTTCAAATCTGCACTTTTATCTAACTCTTTTTGAAATTCTTCAGGGATCGTGTATTCCGAAGTCTTTTTTAATTCAACCTTTAAGCCTGCCTTCTCTACTTTAATAGCTTGATTTATATACTTTTTCAAAGTAGCTTTTAACTTCACTATTTCTTGGGTACTTGAGAACCGTACCTGGCGTGCAGATTGCACATTCTCTGTTTGCTGTATCAGAATACTTTTCGGATCGTCTAACAAGGCGCCTTTCATGAATAGCAACGCACAGTATTCTTTAAACCCATGTATCAGCACAACATTAGCTCCCTCAGATGTGTAGCAAGGACAACCCCATTTTAATTCTTCGACTAGTCCACAATCGAGCACAATAGATCTCAGTTGCTTATACTCTTCCTGCCACTTTGTGGGCTTATTAAAAAAGAAATCGACTTTAGAATTCATACCGATCATTTTATTTGTTAACTGAAATTATCTTTCTAGTCGCTGGCCTGAAATACCATGACAAAATAATAAAAACAATTTGCATTATTGGGCCTATCATTTCTTTAATACCATGATCCCCGCATACAAGATGTGAAATAAGTGCTCCGGTCATAGTGAAGAAGAAGCCGGCATAGGCCCACTCTTTTACAATTTTAATTCCAGGTACTAAAATAGCTATAACGCCAAGTATTTTCCATGTACCAATTATCTTCATAAAGTATGACGGATAACCCAAATGAGCTATCATATCAGCCATCTCTTTTGTTTGGAATATTTGCTGCAAGCCACTTGCAAGCATACCAAAGGCGAGTAATACAGTAGCTACCCAATAGATGATCTTGTTTCCCTTTGTCATGATATATTATTTTAGATTGTTTAGGATTTCCTGCATACGGTTGTGCGCCATATTGATACCTTGTGTAAATGGCAGTTTAAGCACCTGGTCTCTTTGCTCTGCAGATTCATACACTACGTGCATTTTAAGGCGACTTGTATCATCCGTCAGTTGTTCAAATTGATATACCTCAAGTTGTACACCATAAGGAGTTCCTTCCATCTGAAATGTGCGGGTTATTTTTTGATCAGGTATCAGTTCATGGATCACGCCATTAAATCCATACTTATTTCCTTTCGGGTCAGTCGTTTCGAACTGATAGCTGCCGTGCTTTTTACTTTCCAGTTTCAGCACTTTTGTACCCATCCATTGCTCTACAAGATCGGGTTCTATGTATGCTTTAAAAAGCAAGTCTACGGGCAGATCGAAATCTCTTGTTATCGTCAGATCCTGCGCGCCATCTACGGCATTTACCTTTGTTTTTAGTTCCATATTATTTGGTTTTATGTTTTTTCATTATAGTTTCCAATTTATTGAACCTGTCATCCCACATTTGGCGGAATGGTTCAATAAAGTCTGATACTTCCTTCATTTTTCCTGCATTGATCTGATAATAGATCTCTCTGCCACTTTGTTCTTGTTTAAGTAATTCGCACTCAGTGAGTATCTGCAGGTGTTTTGAAACAGTAGGCCTTGCTGTATCAAAGTTGGCGGCTATTGCGCCGGCTGTCATTGACTGTGAGGCTACTAACAGCAGTATAGCCCTTCTGGTGGGGTCTGCTATGGCCTGAAAAACATCTCGTCTTAAGTTCATTGTGTAGCTATGTGACTACAAATATACATGTAGTTATTTAACTACGCAAATTTTTCTATAAAATTTTTTAAAAACGGCGCTGGCATAGAATTATAGCATCATCAAGAAAACAGACAAATACAATGAAAGCGGTAAGGATACATGAATACGGCGACAGCAGCGTACTTATTTACGAAGATGCACCAATGCCGGAGATAGGCCCGGATGAGGTACTGATAAAAGTAGCCGCATGCGGTGTAAATCCTATAGACTGGAAAGTAAGGCAAGGCCACGCCAAAGACAGGATGAAGATAAAGTTTCCGTTCATTCTGGGATGGGATGCTTCGGGAGTAGTTGAAAAAGTAGGGTCGCTTGCGGCTCCTTTTAAAATTGGCGACAAAGTATTTACACGCAATAACTCATCACGCGATGGCGCTTATGCAGCATATGTAAGCGTACGTGCCTCAGAAGTAGCTTACGCACCTAAAAGCTTATCGGCAATAGAGGCAGCAGGTATACCACTTGCCGGACAAACAGCATGGGCAGGGCTGTTTGAACAAGGGGCGCTAAGAAAAGGGCAGTCGGTATTGATACACGCAGGATCGGGTGGTGTGGGAACATTCGCCATACAATTTGCAAAGCTGGCAGGAGCTTATGTTATTACGACAGCATCTGCAAAGAATATAGACCTTGTAAAGTCATTGGGCGCTGATGAGGCAATAGACTACAAAACAGAAGACTTCAGTAAAAAACTAAAAGATATAGACCTGGTATTTGATACTATAGGTGGAGATACGCAGAAGAAGTCGTGGGGCATTATAAAGAAAGGCGGCACGCTTGTGTCAACCGTAGGCGCTGACGAGCAGGCAGGCAAGGAACACGGCGTGATAGCTAAGAGCTTTATGGTAGACTCTAACGGGGCAAGGCTACAAGAGATAGCTGCTATAGCAGATAAAGGCAATCTTAAAGTAATTATTGAAAAAGAGTTTCTACTTGCAGAAGCCAGAGCAGCACATGATCTTAGTGAAACAGGGCATGCAGTAGGAAAGATAATTCTGGTTATAGAATAACATAGGGGTATAAATAAAAGCTACGCAACAATTATGAACACTGTTGCGTAGCTTTTACATTTACAGTCCTATTTATCTTGCTTATCGTGACCTTCAATCTTTACTACTTTGTTGTAAAGCCCTAACAATAGGAATGGTGCAGCCCACTGTCCTACAAATAATGCTGTATGATTTTTCTTCAGGCATTTTAATGTAAAGGATATTCCCATTGACGCAAGCGCTGCTGTAAGAAATAATCCTGATGGCAACTTTGCTGTCTGGTCTTCTATCATTTTTGTTACAGACCCTTCTTTCTTTTCTTCATCGTTGTATGACATAACATAGTTTTTGTTGGTTAAGAATATACAACGAAGAGTAAAGACTATGCCATACAGATGATTGCCAAATTGTGTTTACCATTTTACAGTGTTACACGAAGAAGATGAAACAAATGGGGTGTATATAATTTTTATTGTTGACAACTCACATCATTTACTGACTACATAGCGTGATACTTGAAGATGGCATTATTTAATTGCTTACATTTCACTTTGCGATGTAATAACCACGACGGCCATCAAGTGTAATAATTGTTAAGAGGTCAGATATGGTGTTTATTACTCGTCCTTTTTTTATACTATTAAAGTAAATATTGTATTCGCCATCTACAATAATATCAGATGTGGGCCATCGGTCAGACTTGAAATACAATAAGTCGCCGAGATAATCTCCTTTAAGAGATTTCCATTGCTCATGCTTCAACTTATAATCATTTATCCCCTTGCAGAAATAAGACCAGTTACCGTCGTCCCCAAGCAGAAGGTCAAAAGTACTATTATAGATACACTAATGAATAGCACAGTCTTTTTCAGCATAGCGTATGTTTACGTTGACTCTATATATAGGCATTATACTTACAGCGAAGCAACAAGTGCTCAACTATCCCCATTCAAATCCTGTCAATACCCAGTTGCGTTGTTTATCAATAACAGGGGCATCGCAGTAGGTACAGTGGTCTTCGGTAGTGTCTGTATATGGGGCGCCGCATGAGCTACACTCATAACTATAAACGGTTTCGCCGGCTTTAGTAAGCACCTTCTCGTTGCGCGACAGTTCCATACGATAGTTACGGGTCACAAAGTCGTTATCGAGCATTTGTACCTTGTTGCCTTGTATAGATACACGGCGGTAAGTAGCGCTCATATCAAAATACAATTTCACCATACCATCAGCAACAGTGTATGTACTAAGTGTAAGGCTATTGAGATACAAACGATCGAAAATGAATGGCTGCAGGTTCTTTTTCTGCGCCAGCAGGGTTGCTTCTGTAGCATCGTCTGCAAAACGGGAAAGGCGTTTTTCTTCATTCAGGGGGAAGACTTCCATTATCTGCATAAAAATATTGGACGCGATATCTTCCATACGCTGTACTGCAAAGAACGGGTCGTTCTGCATAAGTTGATCGAGGCCGGCATCGTTACTAAGACCAGCACCACCAGTGTATGCTTCAGACTGCGTTATCTCGCTGAGTACCCAATCGTAAGCGGCGCTATTGGTAAGCGTGTTACAATTACTACAACGGCTTATCTCGCCCATCTTTACCTCGAATGGTGCGCCGCAGTTAGGGCAGCTATTATTGTCATACAGGTTCTTTTCGTCAGCACTATCTGTACGCTTTATAAACGTCCAGTATTCAGTAGCAGAATCGCCAGCGTATTTCTCATTGAACTGTGGATACTTATTGCTGATAAAGTTATCATCCATAGTGAACGAGATAGCCACCTCTGCCGTCTGATAATGACCGTCGGCATGTGTATCGCTCACCCTGATGTTATCGATGCGTATATTGCTGAGTATATTCGACTGACCAAGAATGTCCATCATCTTGAACTGCGTAGTAAGCCGTTGATACATACCATCGGAAAGCCATTTACGTACATCTGTAAGGTCTTTACGCTGCCATGCATCCTGTATGGCAAGAAAAGAATGACTTACTTTATTTACATCAAGCCCTTTGGGGAACGGCAGTGTAGCTGCCAGCGGTGCTGCCTGTGTTTCCGTGTTAACCCCGCCGGACTTATTCTTGATAACGTAAATGATGATAATGATGACGATAATGATAACAATAAACGATGGTGAACCGCCACCGCCAATAAAACCACCACCGCCAGAGAAGCCGTGGCCACCACCTGAATAGCCTCCACCTCCGCCGCCATGGCCGCCAGCGCCACCTACACGGGCATACGAAGTATAAGTTAAAGACGCGCCAAGCACTAACAGCAGTGCCGAGGTTATACGTTGTAACAGTTTTACCCTGTTGCGGTTCATGAAATATCGTTTATGGTGTGGTATATGTTTGCTATGAGTTATTAAACAAGTGGAGGCGGTGCGCTGCTAAACAATGTGCTCAATTCGCTGATGCTATCTGCGGCAGACCATGCAGCCATGCCAGCTTTCCACATCAATGTATCGCGCTTTAATGTGCCTGCCTGTATCATCTGTTGTATCTGCGACATATCGTAAGGCCCAGCCTGCACACCGTTAATACCGGTAAAGTACTGTACAGATGTAGCCAATGGCGGCGGTGCACCTGCCGTATTTTGCTGTTGTGGCGCATTGAATGCCTGACCTAGGTTGTTAGCCATCATGCCTCCAACGCCCATGCCCACACCAAGGCTTGCTCCCAGGCCACCTGTGCCTTCATTGGCAGCGGCGGTCTCGATGCTTTGAGCAGCCTTGAATTGGGTGAACTTTTGCATATCGATCTTGCTAAGGCGGGAGTATTCGAATATTTCTTTCTTCAACTCTTCCGGCATAGACACGTTCTCTACAACAAACTTTGTTATTTGCAGACCATAGGCATCAAAATCGGCATTGAGCTTTTCGAGGATAATATCAGAAAGGCTTTCGAGGTTTGAGGCGAATTTATCGATGGGTATATTACCGCTGCCTGCTGCATTGGTAAAGCGTGTGGCAATGATACTTTTCAATTGTCCGTTTATCTCCTCAGTAGTATATGTCTGCTCTATGCCCGCAACCTCTTTTATGAACTTGCCAGCATCTGTAACTTTAAAAGCATAGGTACCAAAAGCACGTAACTCTATCATACCAAAACGATCGTCGGAAACGGTGATGGCATTCTTTGTACCCCATTTCTGATCGAGCGCCTGGCGGGTACTTACGAAAATGACATCAGCTTTGAAAGGGCTTTCGAAACCATACTTCCAACCCTTAAGAGTAGCAAGGATAGGCATATTCTGCGTTTGCAGAGTGTACATGCCGGGCTTGAAAACATCTGCTATAGTACCTTCATTGATAAATACTGCCTGCTGCGCCTCGCGTACGGTAGCTTGGCGTTCATCTTTATCTCGTTATCGTAGCGGGGGAATTTCCATACCAAAACATCTGAATTACCCTGATCGGGCCAGTCGATAATATCTATAAACTCATTCCGGAGTCTGTCTAAGAAGCTCATGTGTAAAGTTTTAAAGGAATTGTAAATATAGGGAATAAGTGTAACGTCAAAAGTGGTTTTTTTCTTAAAATATCCATAATAGTATTGAAAATAAAATCACAATAGAATATTGTATTTTTAATTCACAAAAACCACTATCATGAAAGTAAAGCCTTATCTACTATTCATTTGCGTGAGCTGTATTTGCAGTTGTAGCAGGTATTATTATACCCCTAATGGAGTAAATGCACCAATGCTTACAAAGGCGAACGATGCACATATCTCTGCGAATGTCAGCCTTAACAGTGATGGTACATTTACAGATATACAGGCATCTTACTCGCCCGTGAAACATTTGGGCATAATAGGCAACTATAGCTCTTTCTCTTACCAAAGAGATGACATTAATGTAGCGAACGGCGAAGTGAACGCATACGCACGTATAGGAGAGCTAGGCGCGGGTTATTATTATGCAACGGACATGGGAATGGAACAATTCATCTTTGATATATATGGCGGTGCAGGCACAGGGCACCTGCAAAGTGATGTAAATATGAATCTGCACCGGTATTTTGTACAACCGGGCATAGGGATACGCACACCCTATTTTGAAGTATCACTGAACTACAGGATAGCAGCATTAAAATATAGTAACCTAAATATCAATGGGCATGACAGCACGTACCTTGCTGATAACAAACTGATATACGGCAACAGTAATGACAAAAGTATAGTGAGTAATGCTTACTGGTTTAGTGAACCTGCTATCACATTGCGCGGCGGTTATAAGTTCATCAAAATACAAACGCAATATGTCCTCTCAAGTGCTATATCGCAAGTACCTTGGAAATACGGCACAAGTGAAATGAGCATAGGAATAAGTTTTGAGCTGGAAGACCTGTTAAGCGCAATAAAAAACTCTCAAAATAAAAGAAGTAATATAGAATAGATATCCCGCAGCCTACTCTATTATGATCTTCTGTACCTCTGTGCCATTAGCTGTAACTAACTGAATGAAATACATCCCCCGTGGCCATGTAATAGTATTTATTTCTATTTTTCCTGCATTATTACTCTCAGGCATACTATACTGCACTTGACCATTTATGTTGCAAACCTTCAATAGCACACTACTATTACTACTATTAAGATCGTAGGATATTGTCACTTCGTTATGGGCTGGGTCCGGATAAACAGATAAATGATGTGTGTTTACTGATTCTATACCCAGACCACTGCATCCGCCGGTGCCCCATATACAATCTGCATATTCAGGATGATCAATAAACGGATTTCGATTTCCCTGTACTGCATAAGCAGCATTATTACGGGCTATTTCTTTGGCGCTTACAGGATCCATGTGATGCCATTCAAGTAGCATCTGCATAGCCCATGGAGTGAGTGTTACCTGGTTAGCCATCTCCCAGTTACTAAATGCTGCGCTATCGTTCCTGTAGCATGTAGAGATATAAAAATAGGTACGCGCAAGGTCACCCTTAAAAGAGTCTATTGGCTCAAAGCAATTGCTTGTCGGAGCACCTGCATAAACGTTATTGCCTATTTTAGTGCCGTTGGTAAAAGTTTGGGCGGCTGTACCTACTTTTCCATAAGGTAGATTGCCGCGATGATTATTTACCCAATAGTCTGTGGGGTAAACAATGAATACATCCGTTTGCATAGGCGTATCGCTGGAAAAATAGCTCTGCGGCCATGTATGCTCGCGATTATAACAGCCACCTTCGGCTGAAGGGCCAGCACTTCCACACTGGTCTGTGCCAAGCGTAAATTCATATGCAGGCGTACCACCCGGCACATCAGAATATATGTCCCACAGTTTACCATCTGTGTTTTTATCGGTTGTATAATATGCATCCCATAAACCAGGGGTATAAGAAAGCTTTGTATGCGGACGGATTATATTTCTAAGAGCAAGGCGAAGCGGCTGACCACTCAACCCTGTAGCCGATGTGTAATAGCCGACGGGCTGTGCCGTAACAATAAAGGGCAGCAAAAGAAATACCAATGCGTATATTTTCTTCATAAACTAAAATGCTCGTTTGTGCTATTATGTAATAACAGCAGCAAGCTTTGCCTGCTGCTGTTTAAATATTTGCATACAAATACTATTCTTTTATCAATCTCCTGGTTACTACCTTATCTCCACAAGATACCTGTACGAGATACATACCTGCAGACAAAGTATTTAATGACACTTTTTTGCTGCCTTGTTGTGCAGTACCAAGATCTGCATGTATCACAGAGATGCCTGCAACATCTACGATACTCAGCGACTTAACATCCGGGTTTGAGAAAGTGTAGTTTATAGTCAATTCAGATGTAGCCGGGTTTGGTATGAGCGACACGTTCATACTTTCCGCAGTGGTGGTGGTAACCGACGTGGTATTAGGTGTCTGAACCATAGCCAGTTCTAATCGATTGTCACCTTGGGATAAGGTATCGGCAGAAATTGTAAAAGTATAGTTGCTACCCATCAATAACTCTTGGTATGTACCCGTATACTTATCGTGCAGGAATAGCTGACCGCCATCCGGCACTGTGAATTTGTCTACTTTGATGGTGAACGTCTGTGGTCTGTCGGTAGTAATACCCAACGGTATCACTTTATCATTTACAAACGGGCGGGCGTCAAAATTAAGCTTATCGTGGCCAGGCGTTAACGTGTAAAAATCAAGGTCGGGGTTATGTATTTTACCGTTATCACGCGCTTCTTTTATTTCACTTGCAGCATCATTGAAGTATAGATAAGTTCTATCCCAATCTTTGCCAGTAGTATCATATAGATGGAGCATAACAAACGGCTCAGGGCTTGCGGTTGTTCTTAACAGTGCATCTGTTGCCGTTGTCGCTTTGTTTATTTCATTGAAAACAAGTTGTGCACCATCGTACATTGCACTAACCTCAAACGATGCAAGACTTTCTAAATTGTATATAGACGGTGCTCCAATACCAATAGGCATTGTTACATAAGCTCCCCGTGCGGCAATGTAAGGATCCCATACCCAGAAAGCTGAACCGCTCACATTTCCAGACAGCTGAGCATTATAGACAACCGTACCTATATCTACAGGTGATGGATAAGGATTACTTATCACATTATAATTAGATGTATCACCCATAGCTAGCATTATACTTTGCACATGCTGGTTTATGTGACCTGTTAATGAAATTGTTACAGGGCTTGGCGTATAGCAAGTATCGCATACCCATAAACCCTCATATTTCTGCCCTCTTACAAGCACATAGATACCTTGATACCTGTTCCAGCTATCTGTAATGTCTGTATAGCTTTTCCAACCCGTACTATCTTTTATCGTTGAGCCGCTGCCGGTATATGTGTCATACCAGAAGGAAGAAGGATTATTAGTGTAAGTAGAAGTGAATCCATTTAAAGCCCCGCCACTGCCTGTAACATCAATATTATCCTCCAACTGTTGCAACGTTATTGCCGAGCTGAACGGATGACCAAAGAAACGGAATGCTCTTTTGCCACCCGGTAAATATTGCTGGCAGGTGACATTACCATTCACTGACGATGTAGCTGCTAAGGCGCCTATATTAGCAGTGGACATGGCATTTGATAATAACACTAACGAATCACCGGTATTAAATGCTCCGGAGCCGGGTGTAAATGTGAGACCACCAGATAAATGCAATGCACCTGTTATTGTGGCGCTTGTTGTATTATCCAGCTCGAGGTTGCTGATAGTCATAGAGCCTATGATAGCTTGTGGCGTTGTACCGGACAATATTATCTTACCCGCGCCCACGATATTGCCATTGCTTACCAACGCGCTATCTACGTTCAATGTACTACCGGCATCAATAGTAAGCACACCACCTGGTGCAATATTTAAGCCATTCACCTCAAAACTCCCCGATAAAATCTCCGGATCGTGTGGTGTACCGGAAGGGATATTTACAGATACTGCAGCAGAAGGGGCACTACCACAAGCCCAGTTAGTACCTATACTCCAGTCGCTGCTTGTTGTACCAAGCCATGTGCCACCGGCAACAGGTGTTATTGTAATATTTGTATCTATTACTAATGTGCATGTGCTGTTCGCAGTAGTAAGCAATTCATACGCAACAGGCACCGTAATACTGCCGGTAGCAACCGTATAACTACCCGTACCATCAAGCACTACAGTAGGTTGCGTAGCACCATTCATGCTGTAAACAATACTATCACCCGCAGTACCATTAAAAATTACGTTTGTCGATGACCCGATGCATGGTACATCAGCGCTTACAATATCACCCGTGGGATTAACCGTACTTACGTGTATATTAAAGGGATAATTACTACTGCAACCTGTTATATTCTGTATCTTGATAACACCGGAATAAGTAGCGCCGGCTGAAGCACCCGTATATACAGGTACTGCAAGCGGGCTTGAAGTAACAGACGCCCCAATGATATTAGTAAAACCTGCAGTAACCGCAGTAGGATCCCAGGTAACAGCATAAGTAGTAGGAGACACGGCAGCATCAGTATAAGTAAGTAGCGCGGAAGTTGCACCAATACATATGTTAGGATCAGCGCCTAATACAACTGTTGGTGAGGGGTTCACATTAACCGTAACACTACCAATAGCACTTGCCGCATGGTTAACAGATGTGTTGATGCTTACCAATGCATAAACATAAGCAGAAGGAGTATCTACAGATGTCAGTGGAGCTATAAGTGTATCATATCCTGTGTTACCTATTACAATAGTTTGACCAACACCATTCAGCGTATATGTAACGGAATCACCGGGGTTGCCTGAGAATAATATTTTTGAACTATCACCATTACAAATAGTAGCAGGTGTCAATAAAGAAATATGTGCATAACTAGATGGTGTAAAACATACACCTCTGAAATTTGAAGTGGCTGTTGATGATAAAAGTGTGGTTGCGGATGAGCCAGAACCACCATCTATAACCTGTATCAATGCATTGGGTGGCGCAGTTGGCGCAGTCGTTGCATAGATAGTATAAGGTGTGGTCGTAAAATCCGCGGTTAAGCCACGTGATGCTGTTGCATTTACAATGTAAGAGAATGTAAAAGTGCCGCTGCCACCCGTTCTTGTGAACTTCTGTATACCGGCAACATCATCTGCTACATATAATGTATTACCATCGGGGCTGATAGTAAAGCTATATGGGCTTGTACCTATCCCAGCACCTACAGCACTGACAAGTGTACCGGTAACTGATGTTGATGGAATACCTGTTCCTGCTTCATATATACCTTGCGTACCGCTACTTGTTGAGAAATAAAGTCCACCATTGTATATCTGCACTACGCGTGTATTATTTGCAGGCGTTGTACATATTGCTGATGAAGCAGATGCTGTAGCCAGTCTTATGCCACCGGGGCCACCAGTAGATGCAGTACCCGATGTATAATAATTAGTACCGTTAGCTGTTGCGGAGCGAATATTATTTAATGTATACGCCGCTGATTGAGGTACGTTTGATACAATAGAAAATATGGAAGAAGGAGGGACACTGCACAACACCCTGTTAATGCCGGCAGCACTTGCAACACTTGATACGCCCACCGAAGTATCATACCCGGTAACGATAATGTGCGTCCGCTCCGCATCAAGCGTCATCTGGCCTTCTGATGAAGCGGAACCACTCGATACTATTCTGCCGGCACCACTTGACGGAAGTGTTGTAGTACCTGCAATAACGCCTGCGGTACTGCACTCTACCAATGATATAGAAGTACCAGCATTTGTATTGCCATTCGCCTTGTAAATGACAAGGTTGCCTGCTGTAAATGGGGTCACTATTGTTACGATAGCACTACCTGTAACCGCTTGATCGCAACCGGCTGTATTAATATCCGTTAATACATATACCGTAGTTACTGTGGGCGTAACGGTAAGACTATAATTACCTGAACCATCGAGCGTAATTGTTAACGGTCCGGCACCATTTGCAGTATAGCTTACAATACCTCCGGGTGTACCTGTAAAGGTTAAGACAGTACTATCGCCGATCGGTATAATGGTTGTACCTGTTATAATTGCAGTAGGCAAAGGCCTCACGGCAATAATGGCACTGCCGGAAAGTAAAGAGTCGCAAGTTGTAGCAGGATTAGTTACAGATAGTAACTGGTATGTAGTAGTGACGGTAGGTGATACCGGCAATATATAACTACCGCCCGAACTCAGTGTAAAAGTAGCAGAGGTGCTGCCACCATCTGTTGTATAAGTAACAACGGCGTCCGGGGTCCCCGCAAAAGTAACAGAAGCACCGGCACCATTACATATAGTATCTGCAGACACCGAAACAATAGATGCCGTAGGGGGTGTGTTTATTGTTACTGTAACCGAACTGGTAATAGTTTCAGTATCACCTGAAGATGCTACATAGCTAATACTGTATACAGATGTAACTGAAGGAAATACAACCATTGAATAATTACCGGATGCATCAAGCATTAACGATAACGGCGTGCCTGCGTTGATCGTGTATACAACAGTAGCACTTGGTGTACCCGAAAATGCAAGTGTAGCACTACCGCCGGGGCATATTGCTGTGGTACCACTAACCGAAGCCGTAGCCGCTGCACCAACTGTAACCGTTACCGAGCCGGAAACCGTAGCACTGCAACCGACCGATGACATAGCGCTTACAAGTGCATAAGTAGTGCTTGTTGATAGTGTTACGGAAAGGGTATCCGTGCCTGATGCGTTAAGTACTACGCTAAAAGGCCCGGAACCATTTGCTGTATAATAAACCGTGGCACCAGGTGTGCCATTAAATATAATATTGGTTGTGCCTCCTGAGGGTATGGCTGCGGTGCCGCTTATAGTAGCTGTTGGCAATGCATTTACGGTAATAGTATCATACATAGTTATAACACCACATCCGCCTGTAACGGCATAAGAGATAATAGCCATGCCTGCAGCGCCACCTGTTACCACACCAGTGCTGCCTACAGAAGCCGTACCAGTTGTAAGGCTTGACCACACACCACCGACGGTTGTATCGCTAAGTGTAATAGTGCTGCCACTACATACATTCGGAGGGCCTGTTATAGCACCTACTACCGGTAATGGATTAACTGTAATTACCGCATTACCTGTAACCGGTGAATTTGAGCAGATGCTGGTGGAGATACTTACAAGCGTGTAAGTGTAGGTAGTGCTGCCCGGGCCGGAGGTTGTAAGTGGACCGGTGCTAACATACGCCCTGCCATTGCTACCTAAAATAACTGTTTGCGGCGTACCACCGTTTACTTTATACGTAATAGTGTCATTAGGATTACCCGTAAAGGTTACATAAGCCGTACTACCTGAGCATATTGTTGTTGTACCTGAAATATTAGCAAAGCAGGCAGGTGCAAAAGAAACTCCACGAAAAACAGTATTTACAGGCGCTGTCGCCAATGTAGCAATTGCAGAGGATGCTCCTGCGTCAGATATCTTAATCAGCGTATTGGCGCTTGCTACTGCGGTTGTAGCATATATTACATAAGGTGATGCGGTATAATCGACTGTGATACCCCTGCATGTAGTGGTTGTTACGGTGTATGCAAACGCAAATGCACCGGCACCACCGGTGCGTGTATATTTACGTATACCTACGCCATCATCCGCTATATAAAGTGTATTACTATCGGGGCTTATAGAAAAACCATAAGGGCTTGCTGCGGCACCTACCAACACTGAAGTTGCACCGGTTACCGCCGGTATACCAGTACCAACAGAATAAACACCTGTTGTCCCGCTACCGGTTGATACATACATCTGGCCGTTGAATATTTGCAAAACACGAGTGTTTGTAGGTGATGATGTGATTTGCACCGACGAACTCGCTCCCATTAATTGAATACCTGCCGTGGCACCACTTGCACCGCTACCATAATAGTTATTGCCATTAGCTGTGCCGCCACGTATATTATTTGCACTATACACAATACTTTGTGGAAGATCTGCAACCCGTACAGGCGTAGCAGAGGGGCCTACAGAATATAGAACACGGTTTATGTTTGCCGCACTTGCCACACCCGTTACCCTGATAGTAGTGTCATATCCTGCAAGTATAAGATGCGTGCGCTCTGCATCTAATGAAAGTGAACCTTCAGAAGTGGCCGATCCGCTGTTAACTATCCTTGAACTACCAGTAAAAGGTAGCGTATCTATACTTACCTGAACACCTGCTGTAGTATATTCTACAAGGGATATCGGAGTACCCAAACCTGAAGTGCTATCGTCTCGTAATACTACAAGATTGCCTGAGGTATACGCCGTTTGTGCAAATGAAGAATATGATAGAAGTAATACTGATAAAAATGTTATCCAACCCGTATTTATCTTATTAACAACTACTTTATTAAAATTATTTTTTCGCATACTTACCATATTTCATGCGAAGAACGTAAACGAATGTTATGGCAATAAAACCCTGACATTATCATTGCATTAAGACAATGTAAACAAGCAATTAAAGCAATATAAACAAGCTTTACTGGATTGTTAAAACCTTAGAATAAGTATTGTTATTAATGATCAGTTTAAGGAAATAAACACCTTTTTGAAAAACATGGAATAAGTATTGATGGTAGCCAGCTTGTTCCTTTTCAGAAATTACATGTGTAGTTAGTTGCCCCATTTCATTATACATATCAATGACCATGTTGCCGGTCTCAGATAATTCATACGATACCTGCACATCTCCCGTGCTTGGGTTTGGAAAAACTATTATGTCGTTGACTGTATTCATAATAGCATTAACACCGGTTGTGCAGCCTGACACCTGGGCTAATGAACCACCAAACAAAATAAAATTTGCATAGAATGATTGATAATATTGGTCTGCTACATCTTTATCATGCACAATTACCGCGTTCTCATCATTTTTCGTGTTAGCACTCGTGCTCCAGTTATGTGAGCCTGTAAGTACAACAGGGTCGGAGCATGGCGCAGAACGGTCTACAATAAGAAATTTGTTGTGGTAGATACCAGTGCCATGGTACGATATGAATTTACTTCCAAGCGCAGCCGAAAGTGTATCATACGTATCATAACCGTCGCTAAATTCATCATTGATACCTGCTACATAAACGCCCGCCCTGTATTGCTGTGCTATAAGCTTTGCATCATCAATATAGGTGAAGGTATACATACCGAAATAAAGGTCTGTATTTGCGGATAAAATAGTGCTCTCAATATGATTGTTCGTATGATCGGAAGGGCTGAAATACAATTCAACATGTTGCCCGTCGATCGTAAACGAATGCCGGCCCAGGTCGGTCTTGTGTGGACCAAATTTCGATAAAGCAGAATCGGGAGTTGTAGTTGTACTGCCCCACATCATATTAAACTCTTGCGTATAAACGTGTGCCAATGCAGAGTCCTGAAATATAATGATGTTGTTATAGTCTGTCGCCAATTGCTCTGATGTCCAGTTTGTAGAGCCCGTCCATACTATCGCGTCTGAAGTATCATCAGAATATGCATCGATGACCATAAATTTATTGTGCATGATACCATAAGCGCTTGTAGTAGGGCTTGCAATAGAGTAAATACCTGAATTAAGCAAATCAACACCCGTATTAGACGAGCTACCATCATAGATCCAACGCACTTTTACTCCCCTACTATAAGCTGCATTGACTGCATTGGCAATATTAGAGAAGCTGCCCTGTACATAGTTATACATTGCAATATCGAGCGAATACTTAGCTCTGTTGATATACGCGATCACCGTATCGGCCACGCAGTTATTCAGATATATAGCATCTACATTCTGCGCAACTGCAGTATCTACGGGATGATTAAAATATACTTTTATCTTTCCGTCTGCCAACGCATACAAACTGCTCATTGCAAACGCCACAATCAATAATGCTTTTTTCATTTTCGTATATTTCTGTTACTACCTGATGAGCGTTACCTCGCCCTTTCTGTTAATGATACCACCGGTTACACAACCGATGATTATCTCGTAAAAGTATGTACCAGCATCCGCCGCTTTATTATTAAATGTACCATCCCAAGAATCGCTGTTACCACTAAATACCAACTGCCCCCATCTGTTATAAATACCTATAGACTCTATCACATAGCCCGCATCTTTCGATACATGGAATTTGTCATTTACACCATCACCGTTGGGCGTAAAAGCTGATGGTATGAAGAATATACCATCACAGCACTTTTGAACCAATACAGATATCTCGGCCTTCGGGCTTTCGCATCCGTTAGCTGACTGTGATACAAAATAATTACTCGTGCCTATCTCCGATGTTTGTATAAGTGGCGCAGTATTGCTAGCCGTGCCTGTATCTGCGTTATACCACTGTAAGGCTGCACCCTGCGCTGACAGCTCAACAGGCTGTGCACCGTGGCAAATAGCAATTGGAGATATTACAATAGGAGTACTAATAACAGCAACTTGTACATCTGTGGTTGCCATAGTGGCACATTTACTTAGTGTATCGGTAACTACAAGGGTGTATATTCCCACATTCCCCTGCGTAATATTATTTAAAGCTATGTTAGCGCTTGCATCCTCTATGCCAGATGGTCCGCTCCATGCATAACTATAACCACGACTGGCTGGCAAAACGTCCGGTTGTAAAATCAAGGTGCTATTAAGACATACCGTTGTATCGGCAACCAGATAAACGGTAGGAGTTGGTTTTATATTGATACCTAATGTGGCTGATGCCATACACGAAGTGCCTGCTAATGCCGCTGTAACTGTATATATGGTAGGAGTTGCGATAAAGATACCCGGCTGTTGCGTGTCTGAATTATCTATTCCTGTTGTAGGCGCCCAGCTATATGTGTAAATGCTATCTCCCGCTGCAATTGCCTGTACTGTATCATTGCCACATTTGTTTATCATCGATGGCGCTATAACTATGTGTGCTGTATCATAGATCACTACTTCCGCACTATCTACAATACTTGTACCCGTGCAAGCAAAAGATGCCAGCAGATTCAAGTGTAATATCTTCGTTCCTGCCAATGGTGTAGGCAGGCAATTTACGGTGAGCATCACACCTGTATCACCGGCTGGTATTGTAATGCTATCGGGTAATGCAGTATAATCAACACTGCTTATTGCCGTACCTGTAGTGATATATTTAAGCGTTTGGCTCTCAGCGGTACTGCCCTGTCGGGTTATTAAAAACTTGGCCGGCAGACAACCTTTTACCGCAAACGGAGTGTGACCGCTATCCAATGTGTTTACCGCGATTATATGATATGCACTTGTATGCAGGCTGCCTGCTTCTAAAAATACGCCTGAATCATACGTTTCATTACCACCATCTGCAATCACTATCTTAAGATGGTAGGTAGCACATGGCATTACATGATGAAATGCGCGAAGTTTTGTAGTGAGCCCGAAATGCGTGAGTGTAGTTCCTGTTGAATTATCTATATAATCAGCAGTAAATGGTGATCCCGCACCCATACTTGAACAACCGCTGATATTCCACATTGCACCTGGCGTACCACTGTTAACTGTGTTAATGGTAACAGGGATGTTAGTGCCGGGTATCAGTGCCATGTTATCGCTGCCGCTGATGCCGGGACCAGATATAAAGAACGCAAAAGCATCGTTATAAGGACCGCATACAGCATTCTTATACTCTTCTGAACTGAACACGTAATTAAAGCTGGCCGTATCGCCCTGTGGTACTATATCAAACTCGAGGCCGCAGGCATCATACGTCGTTACACCTGCCAGCGCTTCAAGCTGTGCGTCGCCGGGTGTACCGTTGTTAGTACTGGCAAGAAAAGAAGACGCACCGTTTACACCATAACTACCACCCGATGTTGCAGCTCTGCCAGTTGTCAGCACTATGCCACTGTCAATGCTTACCGTGCTGCTTACTACTTTAAATGTCCCATTAGCATGTGCCGGGCAATTAAGTACCGGGTTCATTATGGTTACACCCTGCCCTGTTAGCTGTTGTGCAAGCGCCAACGCTGTTATGTTGTCTGTAACTTGTATCTGCCCTTGCGAAACTTTTGGTGAAAGAAAAACTACAGGTGCGCATAATACTAACTTCAAAAAAAACACCCGATATCTATATCTTAAAAAAATCATCTTATCAGTATTCTTTATTTACCATAAAGCCTGACACTTTTCCTTTCTTCCATTCTGCCAGGTCTTCATTGTAATACTTCTTATTCCTTTCTATCGTTTGTTTTGTGTCCATGTTATCGAGCTTCGGCTTACCAGCATTTACCCACGCTGTGTACCACATAGAAGATGCCGCGTTCACTGCGTTTCTCATCTGTATTTCCACCATGCCATTCAGCGCCTTATGATAAGCGGTTGCATACTCTTTCGATCGTACCGGGCTGCCATATGCTGTTTTAATTGTTACGTCTTGTGCATTCCTGGCATACATATCACTATCATGATACTGCGTACGTAATGTGCGATCGGCAAGCAACATGGTGTCTGCAAGTTTATGGCTGCGCGCTATAAAGTTCCACACATACGCAGATACATCGGTTATGTACTCCGGGGCAATAGTGTGAAGATTATATCCATCGCCAAACATCTCCGGTAATTGCGACTCCCAGAAAGCGTGTATCCCTTGTTGACCAGTCAGTTGTCCATCATGGTTGGAGGATGTGTGCAGCGGCATCTGCGCGTCTGCAATGTAGTGACCGAGGTCTGCAGCAATCAGTAATATCTCTGTTTTGTTCTTATCCTTAAACGCCTTTGTCAGTTTCACCATCATATCTTCTATATACCATGGCAGTATACCCGCACGTTGTATGCTATCCTTGCCAAAACGCTCTATCGCCTGTGCCATGCTTGCAGGCATATTAGCGGGTGTAGTATAACCATACTCTTCAAGGTCTATAAAATGACGTGGACCTTCTGTCTTATCCCCCATCAGGTATTTTCTTATGTCCGGCACTATCGACTCTTCAACCATAAAATCAGCATGGTCGTAAAAAAACAAGCCCATATCAGTCGGCAAAGCCATTACTGCGGCTTTATTGATGTGTTGATGCCCCCAGCGGCCCCATGCCAGCGCATGCAAATTGGCTAATACCAATAGTGAAAGGATAATTATTTTCTTGCTCATAATTAATTAGTTGGTCACGATTAGTTTGAAAGTATGCAAATACCCATTGCACTGTACTTTTACAAAATAACATCCCTTAGCCAATATCAATGGTATATCGTCTCCATTTCTGAGATTTTTATACGACCGCTCAAGTACTACGCTACCGCTCTCTGTAATAACCTGTACACTAACATTGTCTGCATCATGCCGTGCCAGCAGTGAGGCTTTGTCGGTTGTCGGATCAGGAAACAGAACAAACATGTCTGTTCCTGGTGTAATGGAAGATACTGCTGTTGCTACTGTATCATCCGAGGCCAGCCATATAGTTGCATTCATGAGTAACCTGCGATGGTTACCCCCCACTTCATCACGGTAACTGGAATATAAACTACAATCAGGATTACCAGTACCGTCATCCGGAGGAGAACTATCTCCCATTGCCGCTACCTTGCCGCTACCAAATTTCGAATATGCGAACATCGCGTTCGTATTGCCCGCAGTAGTTCCATTTTTAAATATCACACCCTTCACCGTACTATTCAGTGATGGGTTTAATGTCATTGATGTACCGTCCGACCACTTAACGGATGTCACAGCCCCGATGGGGCCATGTATCACAGGGTCAATAACGCCACTTACCACATTAGTGCATGTTTGAGAAAAATCTACTGTGTCAAAATATATACCGAACGGATAAGATTGAATTGAATTATTGGCTAAGAGGTCGTCCCAAATATGGGGCGAATCCCAACCATCACCATTACGATCGCTATTGTTATGATCTGATATCATAAAGAGCCCACCACCATGCTGTACAAAAGATACCATAGCAGACTGCTCAGCAGCAGAGAAGCGGATGTTAGGCTCATCAATGATGAATACTTTGTAGTTCGAAAGATCCTGGGCATTGCTTGTATTGCCATAAGAGATCGCACCATTATAAGGCAATGTTTCTACACCATACCCCTGTTTTACAAGGTCTATGGCCCATGACGACAATGCACCCTCCCAATAAGTCTCGTCCGTTGTTGCAGTTATCGTGCTTTGATCAGGCGTTGGGTATCGTTGTGGATTACTTTGATGACCACTGCTACTTGTATAAGCATTTGGACCGTATCTTAAATTAGCCAGATCAGCATCTATCACCCAATCTGCATTACCTGCCATCTCAGCCTTTGTCGCATCAAATAATATGCGAACCGATTGCCCATGCACAGCGATAGAGATAAGACACAACAGTGTTACAAAAAGGGCATCAAATACACGCCTCATACTTACTTATATTATAATAGCAAAGTGCCTCTATTTTAAAGAGGCACCTTAACTATGTTCTGATTATTTTTAGTTAATTACAAATTTTACTGTAGTAACAGTTGCGCCGTTTGTCATCCTGCCTATATACAAGCCGGGTGCAAGATGCAGACCGTTAACGTGTATATTTTGAGGTGTATTTGTTGCAGATAATTCTGTGGCATAAACGTTGCGGCCAGTCATATCCATGATAGCAAGGTTATAGTTGCCTTCCAATGGTGAAGCATACTGTATCATTATATTATCAGATGATGCTTTGCCTAAAACCTTTAAGATTAAACCTGTATTGCCGGATACGTTTCTTACCGCCGTAGTAGTATCAATAGGTGCGGTACCGGTAATGAACGTTATAGAAAAATCATCAATAGCCAGTCCATCATCAGAACCAAGGATATTGATGTCCTTCCATTTGAGAGTGATGTTGCGTGTTGGCAGTACAGTTACTACAACTGTATCTGTCTTCATCGAAAAGTTTGCATTACCATCGATCCTTCCAGACCCAACAAGTACTATAGAGTTAAGGTTCAATGCAGGCGCGTAAGACCATGCATTACCTGTATCACTTACACCTGTTGCTGCTGTACTGTACATGAACAATGTAGTATCAACAATAGATGCAGTATCCCCTACTCTCCACTGTTCACAACGGTAGCTTACTGCAAACGATATGATCGTATCGGTAGTGTTATTTGTAAATTGCACGCCGTAAGATGTGCTGTTTGATCCTGAAGCTACTGAGCCAAATGCACGCTCTGTGCTCGCAGAGTCACCGTAGCTATATACATCGCCTGCATTGCTACCACCATCGTTGCCTCTGTACATGTTATTTGCATAGGCACTGGTGCCGTATTCAAATATAGACCAGCCGGTAGGCAAGCTGCTACTATTTGCAAAAGCAGTATCAAGGGTATTGAAATCCTGTGTGTAGGTAAGAGCGCCAGGAGTAAGGCTTATAGATTGAGCCATAGCGGTGCCTGCTGTAACGAGGCTTAGAAAGAATAAGGTAATTTTTTTCATCATTATATTTTTTTGTAAAAGTATTTTCGGAATGTTGCCTCAGTATTATCCGAGTATTAAGCCATCATTAACCCTCGGTGTAAAATGTTTATTGTATGTCTCCTAGGTTTCTTATCTGCAATTGGAATGAGGATGAATATTTACCAACGATAGTAGTATAGTTCTTACTTGCGGCATATACAGTTGCAGACGCAAATGTAGATGAGGCAGCTGTATAAAGCGTTGTAGAGCCGGTAGCATCGGTAAGCGTTTTATTACCACTATAAGTAGTAGTACTGCCGGATAGCGTTGCTCCCATTATCTGCACAAGTGTAGATTCATAAGTAGCATAAGACGAGCCTGTTACCTGGGCAATTGTAGCTACCCTTACTTCGGGATGGCCACCACCCGCAGCCGCAACAATAGCTTTTCCGGGAGATATACCGCTTATTTCCATCACTCCATTATAAGATGTAAGTGTAGCGCCGGTAAGGTCTATTGTTACCGAATCATTTTCCGACAAGCTATGTGCAGATGAAAAGAAAAATGTCATCCCCCTTTCGCCGTCTTGTAATATCATATTCTTACTACCGAAATTACCATTGCTCTTATCTGATATAACTACACCTGATATTTTAACAGACGGCAAGGTAACATCTGTGCCTGAGTACATTTTGCGCAAGCTGTCCACGCTGATAAATTGAGCTGAAACAGGACTGGTGCCATCACAACGTACGGCATTTGTCAGCTGCACATCGCTGGTATCTCGGATAAAGAACTGCGACTTAGTGCCATACCAGGAGTACACACCTGTTATATTACCCTTGCCAGATGGTGTAAGTATAGGCTGAAAATCTGCATAACCGCTGTTATACATAGCAACAGAGTTACCGAAACAATCTTCCACAGTTAATGATGTGGCAGTAGCTAATGTAGCAGGCTGTGCATAAGGAACACCATAAGATGCCGCATTAAACTCTACACTATCCAGCCTTACCAATGTGTTTATATACTTATTAGGAGTGGCGCTCACTGCAGCTAATGTAACATCCAAAGGCTTCACCACATTTGGATAAGTAGCTTTAACGATGTAGTTGGTAATTAAAGCCGATGGAATGCCAATAATAGCACCGGTATTATCAAAACCATATACCAATTCAGGCACGCCCTTATAGTTAACAAGTTGCAGACCTTTTGTCTTTATATATATCTTGCGCCCAACAGGGTAATCATTATATAAATATGTACGAGCAATAGCTACGGTGATACCACCTGTAGAATCCTGTATCACTATCTGTTTATAAAAATTACCAGACCTATCATCGGCGATTACCACACCTTCCAGGATGCTGTCGCCAAGCTCTATGTTTAAAGTTGGAAATGAAAATGCCGCGGCAGATAACTGACCGATACTAACATTTACTTTCAAATGCGGATCTACATCATTCTGATTTGGCGGGTTGTCATACGACTGCTTTAAGCAAGAGGAGAACGCCAGTGTTATCAGGGCTATCAATACAATATTTAACTTTTTCATTTTTCTATACTTTTTTTTCTATAACTATTTCAATTAAAATTTCAGGCTTACATTCAGAAAGAAGTTGATGCCATAACCATACTCATATTTTGTGGGGAACTTGTCCGTGTTTTTGTCAGAGAAATCATAGCGTAATTGCTCATAACCTCTCGTTATTACGTTAGTATTATTCAACAGATTATTAACACCTACATTGATACTTAATAGTGTTCCACCAGCAGATATTTTCCTCATGGCTGCAGATTTTTTGAGTAACAGGAAGGTCTTACCTGCTCTTAAGTCTACGGTAAATGCGGCGGGTAATTTTTCCTGACCTACAACAGAGTTCCATTGTGCTGAGCCAGGCGTCAGCAGATCCACAGCTTCCGGTGTGCGCCTGTCCGGGTTAATATCTACATAGTTCCTGTCCATGTAGTTGAGGTTGATATCTGCAAACCAATGGCCCGATGGATGATAGTTAAACCCAAGTGTATAAAAAGACTGAGGGCCTACTGCCAGGTAGTAATTTTTAATGTACACGGTACGCGCAATAGTTGTTCTGGCAGTATCTACGTCTTTGTACTCGCTTACGGTAGGTGCATTTGTATAAAACGCCTGCCCTACAGATGCCACACCAGTAATATCCAGAACGGGCAGTACTTTTACATCCAGAGCAAGTTCAGTACCTATATGTCGTGTAGCTACATTCTGCATTACATAATTCACGAACGTCTGTACCGCCGGGTCATCATCATAAAAACGCTCTATGACCGTACTGTTCTTTACATCACTTGCGTAGCCGGATACACGTGCATTAAAAATAGAAGAATGCAGACGGTAACCGCCTTCTACACCTGTTTCATTTTGCGTCTGTGGATTGCTTACCGCAAAATCACGCGTTTGTGCTGATATATATGTATTCTCGGGCGAAGGTGGAGTTGCATCGACTATAGCATTTACATATACATCGTTACGCGGATCTATTACATACTTCAGGCCACCTTTTACAGCGTATGTAAAAAAGCTTTGTGTTGTACTCTGCCCATAAGAGTTATTTGGGAATAATCCGTTACGTACCTCACCCACTCTATAGAACATATCTGAGCCTGCAGTAGCGGCAAGAAAAGCTTCAAATCTGTTGTAATTAACGACAGCTTGTCCCCATACTTTTGCATTGGTATAGCGTATATCATAATCATAACCGTACTTATCACCAACACGTATTATCCTGTTTGGGTTATTTACATCGTTTTGATAATAATTAGTATTGCCCACGTATTCCTGCGCAGCAAATTGATTATAGTTCACAAAGTATTTACCGCCAAGCAAGTCTGCAAGTTGCTTATAGTTCTCTGTGCTCTGGTGTATCAGCGTAGCACCAGCATATACTGTAAAATATTTGCTTACTGCATGCGAAAGCGTTGTATTGAATACCCACTTCTTAAGATCGCTTACATTATTAGCAAGCACATATTCAGACCTTCTTCCTGTATAGTCGTTACCTGCCACGCCATTTATGTTTGATAGTGTTTGAGTGTTCGTGTAGTTATCATTGTACATTCTGTTCCAGTCTATCTGCAATTTTTGTGGGTTATTCATCAGGTCTTGCCTCACAGCGGCGGCCGTAGTAGGATCTGATGGAACTTCATTTTCGTAAAAGCTGGGTAGGTTTCTGTAATAGTCTGGGTAAGGGCTAAACGCATTATAACCATCAAGCGTAGAGTGCTTATATTTACCAAACTCATAACTTACCGCCGTGTGTAATTTTGTCTTATCATTTGGCGAGTATGTATGCGCCAGAATGAATTGCGGCTGAAATGTATTTGTTATGTTCGCGTTTCTCTTTTGTCCGCGCTGGTAGCCCCAATCAGGGTTGTAGTAGTTTGTACCGGAGAGTGTACGCATTTCATTTGTAACAGTTGTGGCACCACCTCTTTTTGTAGGTGCACCATACGCTATTATGTCAAATTGATGCTTACGATATATTTTACTTGCTGCTGCGTAATACCCATAACCATCATAAAAGGTGCCGGGTATATATCCTTCCTTCGCCCATTTCTTAGAAACGGACACAGAATAGGCCCACCCAGTTTTGCTAATGCCGCTGCTATACGTCACCATTACCCTGTTTTTGTAAGTACGATCCGTAAGCGAATAAGAAACATGCAAGCCTGCACGTTGTGCAGCTGCCGAGGCATCAAAATATTGTGAACCAAGTACACCGCCAAAAGCATATTCAGATGGCGTAAGGCCATAAGTGACATCCCTGTTATGAAAAACATCAGTCAATCCGCCAAACTGCTCCCAGCTTGCATTTCCATTCTCTAAGTTATTTACCGGTATACCATTTACCTCAGTTTCAGATTCGTTTCTGCCAGATCTTCTTGGGGTGCGGCCATAGCCACGCGCCATGTAACGATACGCACCCCATACAAATGTTGAGGTATATAAGAACGGGTCTTTGTCTGCTACTATTATACCACCGTTACTACCTCCGTCAGAGCCACCTTCCTCATCTGCACTCACTTCGCTACCATCCAGGCTACCAATTGTTGGTATTTCCACACTTTCAGGAGATGCCTTTTGTTCGGTAGGAGTTGCATACATCTCTTTCAGATCAGTTACATTACTACCTACAACTATTAATACAGTTTTGTTTACAACACCTGTACCGGATATTGTCATATCGTACTTTCCGTAAGGCACATCATTAAAAATAAAATCGCCCTCACCATTGGTTGTAGTTTCTACTTTAATATCAGGAATGGATACTCTTACATCGCTGAAAGGCTCTTTGGTGGCTGTATTTAGCAATTTACCTTTTACAATCCCTTTGCCTTTGCCCGCATAGGCATTAGCGGTAAGCTGAAAAGAAAACAATAGAACTGTTACAAATAATATAAAGCGGGTAGCGTACGACATAAAATGGCTGAATCTTAACAAGTTGCAAACTTACCGTCTTGAACTTGCAGCTAATATTTTTGGGCGTTACGATATTGTTATGGGAAAAAGAACTTTCTATTACTTCGCAACACCTATGAATACCCGATGCGTTTTTTCATTTTCTTTTGCTCGAAAATTATCTATGCATAACAAGACGATTGGAATATTCCTTTTATTATTAGGAATGGCGATATCAGCAGAGGCGCAAAAAAAGTACAAGGTGATGGCAGTAGGTTTTTATAACTGTGAAAACTTTTTTGATGCTGTCCATGACACAAACAAAGAAGATATTTCTTTTACTCCTAACGGTGAATATCACTATACAGAAGAAATTTACAAACAGAAAGTACATAACATTGCTACGGTAATAAAAGCAATGGGAACCGACGTAACACCCGATGGGCCGGCGATTGTGGGACTGGCGGAAGTAGAAAATGGTAAAGTATTAAGTGATTTATGCGACCAGCCGGAATTAAAAGATCGTCATTACAAATACGAATGGTTCTATACGCCCGATGTGCGCGGTATCAGCACCGGCATGCTGTACAACCCTAAGTATTTTCATCCAATATCAGCAAGGCCGTTAACGGTGCCCATGGAACAAATAGGTCAAACACGGCCTACACGCGATGTACTATATGTTTATGGCGTATTGGCAGGCGATACGGTACATGTGCTTGTAAACCACTGGCCATCAAAAAGCGGTGGCGAAACGGCGAGCGCACCTGGCCGTCGCCTTGCGGCAAGTGTAGATAAGCATATTGTAGACTCACTCACTAATGCCGATCCAAATGTAAAGATCATCATAGTGGGAGACCTTAATGATAATCCAACAAGTGAGGGTATTATGGAAGTACTGAATGCCAAGGCAGATCCAAAGGACGCTTTACCATCAGGCATCTATAATCCCTGGATAAACAAGTATAATAAAGGTGAAGGAACAGAAAACTACCGCGGCGAGTGGAACCTAATAGATCAGATAATGGTATCTGGTGGCTTTATAGCAGATAAAAACAATAAATGGAAGTACTATAAATCTGAAATATACCACAATGATATGTTGGTATATCACCTTGGTAAAAACAAAGGGCTACCACACCGCTCTTTCACCATCAATAAAACGTGGGATAATGGCTACAGCGACCACTTTCCGGTACTTACTTATTTTGTAGAGGAGTAAAGCTATACCAATCCATAATAAAGACTTTGAGAATCATAAAATGTTTTCAGGTTTCTATCAGGTACTTAAAATAAAAAGAGGCTGTCTCATTTTGAGACAGCCTCTTTTTATTTGTTGAAAAAATTAGTCTTTTATAAGACGTTGTGTTGTTTTAGCATCACCTGAAGTAAGTTCTACTATGTAAATACCTGCAGATAATTTATTGACAGGTATTGTTACATTTCCAGAAGACTGCTTACCAAGATCAAGCGTAGTAACTTCTACACCGGCAACATTCAATACACGTACATGTGTATCATCCTTACCTGAGGTCTGGTAGCTAAGTACTACCTGACTTGTAGCTGGATTAGGTGTCACATTCATACCGAATGATGTACCGGCAATAGTATTGTTACCATCAGGAATAGCACCAAGACCTATCTCGAAACGTGCATCACCCTGTGACTTAACGTCGCTGCTCACTGTGAACGGATATTCTGTACCCTGTGTAAGCGGTGTGTAACTAGACAGATACTTATCGTGCAGATATAACTGAGCTCCTACTGGTGCTGCAATATCCGTAGCACGGATAATGAAACTCTGCTGGTGGTTTGTAGTAAGACCAAGCGGTATCACTTTACCATCAGCATAAGGACGCGCATCGATGCTCATGTGATCACCTACAGGAGACAAAGTATAGAAGTTAAGGTCAGGATTCACTGGCTTGCCTGCATCATCATTATCCTTTGCATCAGTTTCCTGCGCATCGAACTTTATTTTGAGGTCATCCCAAACAGTGTAGTTCGCATCAACAACTTCAATGCTTACATATTGATTAGAAGCACGCAGTAATTCTGTATCAGCAGCATTTACTTTATCTGTCTCATGAAAAGTAAGCACACTACTTGCAGCAGCTGCCTCTACCTGGAACGATGCATTACCTTGTATCTTATAAGAACTTCCTATTGGCACTATAACAAAAGCACCGCCAGTAGCTCTGTAGGGGCTCCACATATAGAATGCAGCACCTACAACATTACCTGAGGTGTGCGCAGCAGCGACAACGCTACCAAGATCTACCGGAGAAGGGTATGGATTGCTGACCTGATTGAAATCAGAGTTAGCACCCTTAGCCAGTGGTATTGCTACAGTACCTTGATTGATGGTACCTGTCATTGAAACTGTAACCGGAGCGGGAGTATAAGGAAGACCATCTAATCCAGTACCCTTTGCTCCCCTTATCATCAGATAGATGCCTTCATATGGTTTAAAAGCATTGGTATCCTGGCCATTTGCGTTTGTAAATGCAGTCCATCCCGGATCGGCCGATAGGGCAGATTTACCACGACGTGTGCTATACCACATACATGAGGTTGCATTAGTTGCGGTGGCAGTAAAGCCATGTGAAATACCACCTACGCCTGTGATATCAATGTATGTTTCGAGCTGACTTAATGGTATAGAAACATTGAACGGATGTCCGAAGAAACGGTAAGCCCTGTACCCACCAGGGAAATATTGCTGCACATTTACATTACCTGATACTGTGCCTGCACTGTTACCTATTTTACCTGTACCTGAAGCATTTGATACAAGTGTAAGATTACCGTTTGTGGTAAGTATACCGGTAGAAACAATGAGTGTACCGGTGATCTTAACAACATTACCCACTGGTATTGTAGCCCCTGTAGCGGTATTGATCGTAAGATTGTTTATTGTACCGGTTGATGTAAGATTATGTGTGCTTGCTCCTGTTATAACAAGTTGGCCGTCACCTGCTACCGAACCTGCATCTGCAAGGTTACCATTTACATTAAGTTGTGCACCGGAAGCAATTGTAACAACAACCCCTGAAGCTACAGACAGATCATTAGTATTTACAGTACCGGAAAGCACTGAAGGGCTAAAGGGTGTACCTGCTGGGATCGTCGTATTTGTAACACATGTAGGCAATGTATTACACGCCCAGTTAGCTGTATTGTTCCAGTCATTGCTCGTTCCACCTATCCATGTACCTTGTGTATATGCATTGATTGTTAAGCTGCCTGTCAATGAACTGCTACACGTTGCAGGAGATGTAACGCTTACAAGATTGTAAGTGGTTGCGCCTAAACTTAAGGTGGGCGTAAGTGTTGCCGTACCTGTGCCGTCGAGCGCTATACTTAATGTAGAAGCGCCGTTTATATTATAATATACGACATCGTTCGCATCACCTGTAAAATTAACGCTGGCTGGGCTTGAAGTACACGCTACGGTATTGCCGGATATAAATGCTGTTGGCGCTGGCGGATCTGTAAGCGTTGTAGTACCTGATACCGTTGCTGATGTGCAACTTGTACCTGATACAACATAAAAGTCTGAGTAATTACCCGCGTTTAAACCTGTGATAACCGCGTTACCTGATGCATCTGTAGCAACTGATGTACTAACAGGAGTTGAACCATTTATGTAATTAACACTATATGAAATACTTGCTGTTAAGCCGGTAAGTGTAATAGTACCGTTTGTACCGCTGCATGTTGTAGGGTTGGTACTTGTAACGGTAGCTATTGTTGGTGTTGGGGGATCTGTAAGTATTGCAGTACCGGATACCGTTGCTGAAGTGCAACCCGCTGTTGATGTAACATTAAAGCCTGAGTAAACACCTGCACTTAAATCGGTAACAACTGCATTTCCTGATGCATCTGTAGCAACAGATATACTAACAGGAGTTGAACCGTTTATGTAGTTAACGGTATATGAAGCACTTGCTGTTAAGCCAAAAAGTGTAATTGTACCGTCTGTACCGGAGCATGTAGTTGGGTTTGTCGGCGTAACAGATGTTATTACCGGTGTTGGCGGATCTGT
>Ga0105239_10001307_pt1 | contig 33599 bp, 39 predicted proteins | sample KBSC44metaG_FD_92761 | JGI IMG/M metagenome (GOLD analysis project Ga0105239, IMG submission 92761) | Corn rhizosphere microbial communities from Kellogg Biological Station, Michigan, USA - KBS C4-4 metaG | ecosystem: Host-associated > Plants > Roots > Rhizosphere > Soil | place: Michigan, USA... | reverse complement strand
ACCAATACGAGAGTGCGAATGTGATGTGCCAGACTACTGGGTTGATGATATTGCTGAAAGCTCATTCTCCACCTTGATATAGCAAGGTTATAGCGTGAGGATCGAATGAGGATCTGCTGCGGTGAACCCTGGGCCTTTGGTGTGGCGTTTGTCTTCCAGCTGGTCACGTGGCCGCCCTTGACGTGTACGGAGTACCTCAGCCTTGTCATTCCTAACACCTTTCAAGTAGTCACCTACTAGTAACTGCCGTCGCTATAGGGTACGATCCTGCAGTCACAAAGGAGAATGAATAGATCCCTCAGCTAGCCCCGTCATTACCTGTCGCTGTGCCTCCGATCCTAGGTCAAGGTGAACCTGGTGAGGGCTATCCTTATCCTTGGTCAGTACGCGGTTGGCTGGTGGGCGACACAGCCGATTGGGGCTACATGGCAAGCATGCCAGAGTTCGCTATTTCTGTCGAGTGGTTACTCAAGACGATGCCACATGGGCGCGTGCTCGAGGTTGGGCACTCTGGAAGGCTTTATTGCTGCTTACTGAGGCTCCTCTGAACGATCCCCTCGACGCAAGGAAATATCGACATATTATAACTGAAGTTTTTAGAGAGCACGCCCAGTGTAGCAGTTCCATTAGAAACTAGGTTGTAGGGGAGAGAGATCGCTGGAGTTAGGAAGCCTTATATCTCGAGAGGTGATGGTCAGGAACTCTTGAGTCCTCCCTAATAACCCTGGGTAATAGGTCTGAGAATACCTCGTGCTCGTGTGAGATTCTAGTATTTCTACGGGCCTATTGACCTATTGCCATATTGCCCGACCGAACTCCTTACTGGTCTGGTCGTTTCGGCAGCAACAGTTGAGGGAAGATGCTTCCGGAAAGTGGGTGTCAGACAGTTTCAAGACTTTCTGGGTGTCTTCCATTCTGTGTCACCATGCAGGCCAAGGGGGGGTGCCAAGCCAAGGCAAGTTCCGTGTCAGACGACAATCTCCCGATCAACGGCAATCGTCATCGCCCCTTCCCAATCGGGGTTCCTGGGTGCAGCTGCCATGTGAAGGGCGAGGGGGGCTCCTTGGGCGCCCATGTGACCTGCTGGCCCTCGGGCCCTCTATCACACCACTTATCTTTTTCCATCCACCTGCATTCAACCTCCTCCATCCACGTCTCGAGTCTCGACGATAGGACGTCGCCTACCTCGTGCATGCATCAGGAAAATGCGCAAATTCCAAGAAATGGTTCCTTGCCAATCCTTTCTCTGTGTCTTCCTACTCGTCACCTGCCCTCACTACAGCCTTTTTGAGCCCCAGGGCCCCATTGCCCTTGCGCTTCTTTTGCCTGGGTCATGATTTGGTGATGGTCACTTGCCACCAAGGCTCGCGGTGCTTGCTTGTGTCGGGTCACGTTCCACGGCCCCCGAGCTTCCTGCGCAATTCACATGCGCCTTCCATCCATTGCTATCCCCAGTGTTGGGAGACGCATTTCTCTGTCTTGGACTGTCGCGACGGCTCTGCGGAACAGGGCAGAGGAAGGTTCTCGTCGTCACCAGCTCAAATACATATTTCCTTTGCTATTTGCATTTTCTTGTTGTTAGCGAACCCTTTGATGAATCCCACTCCTCCACATTAGAACCGACATCTCCAAAGATGTACATCCCGACCCAACGATTCCTGCACGAGAACGAGGAGCCCCGTCGCCCTTCTACATCTCTGGCTGATTCTTTCGACTATCAGTTTGAACCCGGGCCTTACTATCTAGGTGCACGTTCAACTGTCAAACCAACAGACGAGCAGCAATCATTCAATGTTCCCAGCGCATTCGTCGGCGTCAGCGTGGGAGCCCTAGTTTTCGTCCTTTTGGTCATAGCGTAAGTCGCCTGTTCTTCGACCACATAGGTGACTTAATATCCTGTCTTTCGTTCACTAACTCGGTCTCTCGCTTGACAAAGCTTCACCATCTACAAAAAATGCACCTATAGCGACACCCACTCCGATACCGAATCTTCCATATCGGATTCCGCATGGCGCGTTGAAGAACCCGAATCAGAATCAGACGCGACTGAGGCAAAGCACCGGAAGCGACTGAGGAAGCTGGAACAAGTCGCACCTGTACAGTCCTTGCACGACTGGCGGGCTGAGAAACTCCTCACAAACGTTGAGACCTTTGCGACCCTTTCCACCAAGCTAGTGTGATATGTCTACCCCTTTTCCTATCTTGCGTTCCTTCACTCTTGCAAGCGCCTACAGATCTCCCAAACTGACTCACAGAGTACTGCTATTTGTCTAGATCTAATCGGCGAGGACGAACAGATCCGCGAGTTGCAGTGCGGCCACGTCTACCACTCTGCATGTCTGAACCTATGGGTTGAGAGAGGACACCACGACTGCCCGTTGTGTAAATACGATATCCTCGGACTGCACCAGAAAAATTCTTCCAATCCTCCAGAGCCTGGAGCCCCGAACGACGCTGATGATGCGACGAGCGCTCTACCACACCCACCGGAGCCGGCGCATCACCATCATCACCATGGCCCTCATGTGGTTGTTATATCGAACGCCCAGCCGCTCCCTGACTACAGTAATGTCCACGGTGCCCTCTCATCTCTCGACCCCGGGAGAGGCTGATTGATTACGACTTATCCTATTCTTGTCTCAGTGAAACTGAGCTTTCATCACGTGCTTTTTATAATAACCATCCTCATCACGAGACACTCGGACGCTCTTCTCAGATTTACGAGAACCAAAATTTTACGGCTTACGAGTGCATGACCACGATACCCAATTTTTTTGAGAAGACTATATTTCTATCTGTGCAAGGCATTTTTCTCCGCTTCTCTTCTTGGGTGTGGCTACGCCGACCCGTACCTCCCCTTGCACTCGAGAGATCACGAGCCAATAACGGATCCACCCATTTACGAAGAAGCAGTAGCAGCAGCAGCCGCAGAAGCTTGAGTGACTTCATCAACCATCTTCCTGAACTCTCTCTGGCGCTCACACTGCTCAAGGAACACCTTGTACTTGACCTCGAGCAGCGGCTTGACGGATTTATTGGTAGTGGGACGAACGAGCTTTCCCGTCTTGCTCATGCGGTCCATGATGCTCCACAGATCCTCTGTCTTGCCGTTAGCATCGGCACTGGCCGCTTTGGCGCCGAGCATGGCGGCACCGTGGCAGACGGCGGCGTGGACGTAGCGGGGAATGAGGACCGGCATGTCGCAGGCGGTGGCGACCAGGGACATCAGGATGTCGTTCTGGCATTGCGAACCGGACATGAAGATGGAGCTGATCTTGTGGCCCGAGTTGTTCATCGTCGAAATGATCTGATGCGTCTGCAGCGCGATGAACTCCATCGTTCCGTAGTAGTACAGCGCCAGCCCATCGAGAGACTTGTCGCTGGACAGCCCAACCACCGATCCCGACATGGTTGGGTCTGCAATCGGCGACCGGTTGCCGAACAGATCGCCGTAGAAGAAGAAGTGGCGCCCCAGATAGCTGATCGACGGCGAAGAGGTGCGTTCCTGCATGTCCTGGAGGTGCTGGTTGAGGAAATCGTAGATGTTACTCGACGACGATTGTGACATGGAGAGCGCTTGGTTGTACGCTGGATGCGTCTCGAGCACGTGTTTCAGCAACTCGCCTGTTGCAGACTGCCCACCTTCAGCCATCCAGAAGTTCGGAATGATACTGTCTCTGTACGGGCCCCAGACACCGGGTACAAAGACGGGGTCCGCTGATAACACCAAGTGGCAGGTCGATGTACCAGCGACGGCCGCTAGGCGTGTAAAGGCTTGGGATTGATCGTTGGCTGCTTGACTAGAGTCGAGGTGGTCGCTGGAGAGGCTGACTTTCGCACCTACCGTGCCGATCCAACCTGCATAGGCGTCAATGACACCGCTGCCAACCGCAATACCAGCGGGGAGACCCAGGTCGGCGGCGGCCTTTTCGCAGAGGTGCCCTGCTAGCTCACCGGCAGAGAGGTACTCGCCGTTCTGTGAGACGACGGGTGGAGATGTTAGTCAACAGTTCTTTTTCAGGGATGACACTGAACAGGCAGGCATTGGTAGCTTTCAACTGCCGACACAAAAGGGGAGACCATAAAAATTCACAAGAATTCAAGAATTGAACCAAAACAGAAAGAAATAGGCTCACCACCCCGTTGACTCCGCCCATGCGCTTGAAATTATCCTCGGCGAGATCCTCCAGACCGATCTCCTTGAGGAAGTCCTCCTGCCAGCCCTTGACACTCCCATCTACACCAACAGGGACATAGCCCTGCTTGCAGACGACCGAGCAAAAGCTGCGCTTCTCATTGCCGGTCGCGATGTGCTCGAGGGCATCGGTGAGATCGTAGAACTTGCAACGATCAAACAACTCCTTGGGCATATTGTTCTTCAGCCACAGGACTTTCGGGATCTCCATCTCGATGCTCATGGTGCCGCCGACGTAGCGAAGCAGGTTATGCTTCGTGTTGTTGATGAGCTTGGTCTCCTCGACGGGCCGGTGGTCGAGCCACAGCACGACGTTGTGGTCGTTGCCGCTGGCGGAGGAGTCGAAATTGGGCCCGGTTACGGAGACGGGCTCGTCTGTGTCGTGTGTGAAGACCGCGAGTGAGCAGGTTGCGTCGAACCCGATGCCCCGGATCGAGTGCGGGTCGATGTTGTTCTGTGCGATCGCCCTGTGGACCGACGTGCAGATGCAGCGCCAGATGTCGTTCGTGGATTGTTCCTGCGTTTGGGAGGATGGCGAGGTTAGCGGGCAGCTCGACGAGAGACTCGGATGTGTTTGATTCTTCGCGCCATCCCCCTCCTCCCCCCCACCTCTCATCGCCCATGACAATAGTAGTATGCGGTTCGTTCCACATTACACAGCAGGAAAGGGTTGGTGGAATCACAACTCAACTCAACCGGAAACTCACATAATACCCAGTCTGGGGCTGCCAAAGGCCGATATTCTCTGAGGAGAGGCCGACGATATCGCCGGCCTCATTGATGATACAGGCGCGCGCACTGCCCGTCCCGACATCGATTCCGATATAGTGGTTTTGCTGCACGTGGACTTCATTGCGCACGTCGACCGAGTTCTGCCGCGTGGGTGTCCGTACCCCGCTGAATGGAATCTGTGCCATCCTTTCTCCCTGGACGCAGCTGAAAAAAGAAAACTGAGGAGTGATGGCGATGGCGATGGCGATGGCGATGACGGGAACTGTATTAGGTGGGACAGCGAGGATCAGAATGGGATGGGAAATGACGAATGACGAACGAAGAATTGAAATTCAAAAGCAATAGACAACGATGAGAATGTGTGAAACCGAGGTATTTACTGCAGGCGGAACGCAGGACTTGAGATCAATGATCGCTCATGAAGCGCCGAGACAGACACATGTTCAATATTTGATTTTCTGGCTTCTGTCATCTGTCTGCAAGCGTAGCAGCGAGGACGGTTGTGATTGTGAACAAACACCCCCTCGCCTCCCCTCCCCTCTCGGCATCTGACGATGTCATCATAGGCGAGGATCTCAAAAAAGTGTTGAAAGGCAGGGTCCAGGAACTGCGGATACTCGTGAGGTCGAAGGGGGGGTCCCGGTAAGCCACATTGGGCAATTGAGGACTCGGAGGGCAATGGATATTGATATTATTATGGAGAACAAAATGTGAGGGAACATTCGATGGACAAGGAAGGAAGCAAATGGGCATTGGAGGGGCAGGTTGAAATGGGGGCGGCCAAGGATGAGTCATGGGCCAGTGGATGATGGAAGGGTGCTGCTTTTGGAGGGGCTGAGGGGCAGGCAGTCCTTAGTGTTACTGACCTGCTGGAGGGAGGGGCAGGTATGTCTGTACCTAATTGATTTAATTAGTGGGCGCCTACGACTAATAGTCACTAAGGAGGCGCTCCAGGCTACTGCTGATGGAGCATGCAAGGTAATTAGTGGCCCCTATTAACCACCAGAAAGGTGCACAGGACGGGTAGTATTGCCGCCTGGGACTCCAGCAGTAAGTAAGTGGAGCGAGAGCCGCTAGGCCAGGTCTAAGATATGCCATCAGATCTGCCCAGGACACTGAACTACCAGCTGAAGTACTTACATAGAACATGGTCCACGGGAACTGCTGCAACTACATATTTTGGGCTAAGATAGAATTACCACCCCGTACTAGGATAGGAGAGAAGGTTGTCTTTCATTTGCAGCTCAGTTTGGCTTCGGTTCTCCCTGTATACCTAGGTATAGTCGCACAATCGCAGGTCGTCGAGGAGACGTACCTCTTCTCCTGCTTCTGTGCCTCCGCTGAGCCTCGCAGGCGTTGGCTAATAATATATACATACATAATGTTGCACCCAGGACTGCCTGGTGCTTGTCTTCTTGCCGAAACATATAAAAAAAAAGAGTTGGGGCGCCAGTGGTAACCCAATTCACAAATACCATTTGACCTCCCTCCCAAATATCAACGCCACGCATGCAGCTCGTTATCAACCCGTGCCTAGTCCTGTCCAGTTCTGTTCTGGATTTTTGATCCCATAGTTCCCATAGAATCCACCCTGCCGGTATCGCCTCGTCGTCATTGCGTTGTTGAACCCTTGCGAAAGGTCTCAAATCTATCTCTCCCCACCCCACACGATGCGAAAACAAACTTTGGTTTGACTGATTATCATACAATCCACTCATCTCACTTGACACTGGCCTGCGTGACAGGTACTGGCATATTCGAACCTGGCGGCCCCACGCCAATCCGGCCATTTGCTGAGATTGGAGGCTCTTCCTTGGCATCTAGAACAGATGAAGCCAAGGGTGACGCCCCAGGAGGGCTATACTCAGGCTCATCGCTCTCGTCTTTCATCGACATATCGTCCACGGCACTACCAGACAGCCCGCCTTGTGCGGCAGCCTGTTGAGCAAGTTCTTCACTTGGTCTCAGATTGGCTGGTGATGAGTCTGGGCCGCCTGGGGACAACCGGAATTGTTCGCTGTCCTTGGTCATCTCCGTATCTACCCCATTGAGTCCCCCATGACTCGGTGGTTTCTCGCTGGTTGGAGTTGAAGCCATATTGCGGCGGCTCATGTAATCACCTAGGCTGAGCTTTTTGCGGGCAGGGCTCGGAGTCACAATTGAGTTGACAGGTGGAACTAGCGAGTTAACCGTAGGAGGCTGGGACAGAGGGGGTTGTGTTGTTGTCGTTGTTGTGGTTACTGACCCTGGCGCGGCAGTATTCATCGTAGAACTGGGACTTGTTCCATTCGAAGAGAATGCTGGCACAGGTGGCAGGGTGGACAGCTGAGGTCGGGGTGACGTCTTGTATGGGACATGAGTATGTGCGGCTTGTGAAGGAAGAGGATATGTCGATGTCCCCACATGGACGGGACTTTCTGGACTTGTGAATGCTGCATTCAAAGCCGGTGCAGATGCCGTGGTTGGCGACGTTTCACTTGGTGCCTCTCCCATTTCCACATCAGCTGGTTCCGCGTGAGGGTGGCTTGGAATTTTCGATGATGGAGATGTCTGTCCCGGGAGAATTTGGCCATGCCTTGCGCGGTCTTCCTGGAGCCTTCTCAACAGCCGTTGAGTAGGCGTGGCAAATTTTCTTCTCTTCAAAGGTGGCATTGGTAACTCGGATTCTTCGGGTTCCGTTTGAATGGCGACGCTCGTATAGACAGGCTTGGGGGTAGAGATGATGTTCTTCGTCTCTGACCGACCAGCCATATCCCCAGACGCAGGGAAGCCTTTGTGTGGTGGGGGCGGTGACGCGGAAGCAGTACCATTCAGCCTCGATGCACTAGGAGTAGGAGGATGTGAACCGGATCGATGTCCTATTTGCTTCGACGAATTCACGTTCGGAGTATTCAAGGTCGACCCGCCACTGGTCCGCTTCTTCTTTCGTTGCTGAGCCTGTCCATTGTGGTCCTTCTTCTCTTGCTCTCTCTGAGCGAATGCCTTCTCCGCCATTTGAATCTTTCGCATTTCACGAGCGGTCAGACCACTGCCAAGGATGGGATCGGCGTCGAGGGAGGCAACGTTGACAGGAGTAATATCTCGGCTATGACCACCACCACTGCGAGAGGATTCGGATGTCGAACGGCGGTCGAAGTGGTCGTCATCGTCTTGAACTTTGGGTTCGCTTCCTGCACGACTGTTGGTGGCATGTCCTGTACTGAAGGGCGATATGGTAGTTTTATTCTTACTCTTCTTTTTCTTGCCTGTCTTCTCTTTGCTAGGAGCTTCCAGTGCTCTCGCCGCAAACCTGCGATCAAGGTGGGCCAGTCGACAAGGATCGCTGCCGTCGCAGGCACAATCGCCAAAGTTGGCCAGGACCCGGCTGACCCAATCAAGTCGCCGGCTTTGTGCCTGTTCAGAGTCATTGTGTGGGCCATCGAGATTCATCTCCTCTCCCAGAAACCAGATGGTGGTCAGTTCGGATCCTGCCGGGATATCTTTGCTGGCAACAAAACAATGATGGGTTTCGTCATCGTCCGAGATAAAGGTCTTCAGGGTCACGTTTGGTCTGCATGATCGACGAAGGTATCGAAATTCGGTTCCGGTTTTCCTGCTGTCGATGTATACATGCATATGGGGATGGAAGAAAACAAAGGGATCAGGGTGCCGTAGCTCATTCCACCTGTTGGAGGTCGATCTCTGCGAGCAGTATTCTTCCAACATACCAATCTGACCCCGAACTTCACCAACAATTTCATCCTTTTTAACTGGAGTCTGTATGCGAAGATAGCGCCATCTCGGGTGCCGTCCATCAACCTCGACGTCTGACTTTTGCACGGTCTCGATGGAGACTTTGGGGAAGGTAGCTGGATCGAGAGGTCGGTTGAGGCGCACAAATGGAGAGGTTTGAGTTGGCTGTTGTCCAGGTCCATTCACAATCAGAGCAGGGTCAGATCGCCATGCAGAGAGCTGGTTAGCGGCTTTGATTGTCTGCTCATTGTCTCTAGCGTCAGTATTGCCCTCATCACGATCGTAAAGTTCAAGAAATTCGGTGGTGTAGGTAGGAATTGCAGGAAAACGAAACAAGTCTTGTGGAGACTTGGAAGGACTCGGGTATGACTGGACGGTGGATGCTGCCCGTTTTCTCGAGTCTCCGTTTAGGGAAACGATGGAGCCGGATGTGCGATGATTTGTCTTGGGTTTCTTTGCTGGAGGAAGGTCTCTCGCACTGGTGATGGATTCGTGGCGATCGTGGGAATGCCAGCCATTGACCTGTTCTGCAGCGGCGCTGCTCTCCTTGTGTTTCTTCTTCTGATTTTTGGAATTAGGGCGCTTGGCCTTCCGGTCACTGCCGTCGTCGGGGCCTTCTCGATGGCGCCTCTGCCGTTCGGTTGCTTTCTTTGCGTCAAGATCTCGAGGGAGGCAGTCTGCGCAGAAATGCTCATCTGGGACCTTTCGGTCATTATAGAAGCACAAGATGTGCTGCCAGGTGTCGCACTTTGGGCAGTAGACTGTGCTACCATCATCGTCTGTATAGCTACAGATGCACTTGATGGTATATTCCTCCTCATCTCGTGCGTTGGTGTCTGAAAGAGAGCCATCAGGCAGAGGAGAGGCCAGAGAAGGGGCGGCGGTGACCGGATAATGGTTCGGTATCGAATGCGTGGTAAGAAGGGAGGACTCTGTCATAGTCTGACAGAGTACCTCCTCATTGATCGAAAAATGAGGGTAGATAGGTTGGGTACAGTCATGAAAATGCGTGTCGCATCCCGCACATCGCTAGGGAACAGGCAGTCTCTAGGGGAGCAGGGCGGCGCAGGGCGGTGATTGGAATATCGCGCACGTCAGAAAATCGTGTCAGCCGGGCTAGAAACCCCTTTGTGACGAGTTTGACCGCTTCGCGGGTTGAAGAGGTTCGTCGAGAGAGGTGGAACTCTGGGTCGACTGGGTGGCCAAGTAGGCGCAGAGGCGGTAAAAGGGTCGCAAAGGTCAGATGGGGTCGGAAGAAGGTCACAGAACCGGTTGTGTAAAGGCTTTTGATAATTTTGACCCCCTTTTCAGCTGGATGGTGTGGTGTTTGTGGAGTTGAAGATATTGATTTAGACAGGTTCAAGGGTTGAGGCGAAGGCGGCGAGGTTGTTTCGAGGTCGTTGGAGTAGATCGAGGTGGGAGGGCAGAAAAACAGTCCGGCGTGGTTAATTGACAAATAAAGAAGGGAATCTGTCGAAGGCGATGGATAAAGAGGTCGATTAAGAAGGAGAAGGGAGAGAGGGATGGGATGGGATGATGGGATGGCGAAGAAGAATGGGAAGAGGGACAAGAGAAGGGAGGAGCGCGAGAGGCCAGAGGCGAAGAGACTAAGAGACTGGAGAATGGAGACTGCAGGACGACCTTGGGTGGTTAGAGACAGTATTAGTGAGTGAGTTTAGGTGACAAGCCTGGGAACGGAACAGGACAAGACACTGCACCTTCACCTGCACCTGCACCAAGGGCAGAAAGTCCCCTCCCAGAAAGTCAAGCAGCGGACTTGGTACCCATGGGGGCCAATGGGCACCAGGCGTCGCAAAGACAAGAGACACAGAAGGTAGCAGGTGCAGGTTGCAGGGCGGGTGAGCGTGAGGGTGGGCGTGAGCAGGATCAGCATCGCCCATGAGCAAGGGAGCAAGGAGCGAGGAGAGCAGCGTGCCAGAGGAAGTGCATGGGCATGGGCATGGGCACGGGCATGAGTGCCAGTGCCAACAAAGACATCCATGGGCATTGGGGGCGGGCGTGGGCATGACGGAGGGGAGGCGAGCGTGCGTGCACCATGAGTGCAGCGCTGATAACAGATGCCAGGGCCCAACAAGCACCACCACGGGTGTGAGGGTCGAAGGGTACGAGGGTACGAGGGCATGCGAACCGTCGCCTAGCCTGCTGAGTGTGAGCCACGATGGACATTTGCTGGGTGAGCTGCCGGGCGGGCTAAGCTTGGAACAGCAAGGGCGGTTTTCAAAGGGGAGCCCAGGGGAGCCACTTTTTGGGCCAGGCAGCCAGTGGATGGGCGGCACACGGGCACTAAAACCGCTGGGCGCAATCCCACTGGCTTGACTCCCTGGACTCCCCGTAGGCTTGTTCGTAGCTCCCTAGGCAGAGAGATGAGCATCTGTTGGCTCACCTTGTTCTCGGTTCTCCTGGTCCCATTCGCACTGCCGACAACCCCCCTTCTCGCCTGCCATAGGCTGCCACGGGTCTGTGGTCGACGAAGGTTCGAGGGTTCTGGCACCGGGAGACCAGGACACGATGCGTGGGTCATCAACTCAGCTCGCCCAGTCACCTACTCGTACGCGCCGCGTACCAGTCGTATTAGCACTGAATGCTCGGAGTCTAGGCATGGCTTAACCGCTACGATTCCAACTAGCAGGCCTCTAGCTTCCAACTCTCGGATGGCCTCCTTTAACATTTTTATTATTATCATTCCTTTTCCCTGTGCCCAATCACTCCCGGCTTCCACGGCCTCCACGCCGTCCGTGCCCAACTCTCAAGTCTCAACTCCCTCGCTCCCCATTTCTTTTCCCCTCCTGCCTGCTTCCTTCACACTCTTTTTCTCTTTCGCCCTTCCAGCGACTCTTTCTACACTCTTTCCCATCCCATCTATCCTTCAAAGCATCCAGGAATGGAAGGGCTCTCCAGCCTCGCGCATCTGGCCTGAAGGGACTCTACGAATGGAGTGCCCCTACTCACCCTCGACCCGAAGCATCGCCTTGCAACAATGGCTGGCTTTCCTCCCGGGGCTGGCGCAGGCGCAGGCGCACTCGGATGGGCAAGAAATTAAAGTGTCTTGTTCTTGTTGTTGTGTGAGCGGGGTCCGCGTCCGACCATCCCCATTCTATTCCAAGGTGATGCCACAGTTACCAATTGCCCTCTTCGCCTTCTGTCACCCTTTACCCTCTCTCTCTTCTCTCACCTGCGCCGTTTCCTCCTAGCCACTTTCTCTTGCGGCTCCATCGATTCTCTTTCGTCGCCTGCATTCGACTATCCCTCTTACATCCATCTTATTCGACAATACAATCACCTCTCACAGGGATACCACCTGCAGTCATTGACCAGCAGCCATTCCGAAGGGACCCGTCACCCACTCGACTTTCATCGATGCTAACTTTCCCCTCGACGCTGACGCTTTCACTCTTGGCCTGTCCTTCGTCGCCTTCCTTCCTGTTTGATCTCGCTCATCTTTCATCACCTGATGAACAAACTCCTACATGCTTGAGAATATCTTTCCAATCCTGTCGAGTAACATGCTCCACCCGCGGTTGTTGACGGTGCACCTCAATCCTGCTAGACCTCTACCTCGCGAATTGCTCGTTCAGTCAATCTCTTTTCTCCAAATTCGTCTCCCGAAACACTCACCGTGCTTAGGCTCGTTGGTAACATGACACCGAAGTGTTTCACTACTAACCTAGGAAGAGAACGTGTAAGAGAATCCACACCATAACAGGGACACCGAAGTTTTCCTCAGATGAGTAGGCCGAAATCATCAACTTCATCGCCCAACTTCCAATTGCCAAGTTGATAAACTCTGAAACCAACTGTCATTTGGAGCAAGTGCAGTGAATGTGATTGTCTTTTAGAAATGGCCAGTCAACTTGATCGGTCGCCCTGTGCTTCATTGATGGTGTCAACCACACCGGCCAGCTTCTGCATGGTCAAGGTCATTTTCATTGTCCTAGCCCTGTCAATTCAAGGCTTAAGACGTAGAACTACGATGCAATCATCCGTGCATAGGTGCAGGCAGTCCATAAACCCTGGAATAATGGAATTCAAGACTTACAACAAGCGTAGCGCAGCTGAGCTAATGATCTTTCACTCGAGCCTCGACAAATGCGATGCTGAGACCTCGACGCGCTGACCCGCGAGTAATCAATCTCGGCTGGGATCACCAGTTTGTTCGTTCACCGCCTCTTCTGCCTAAGCTCTCATCACGTGATTGTAGCTTAGTAACCTGACTCACCTGAGAAATCCCTATTTTCGTGCGCGCCAAGGCCCTCAGGAGAGAATGAGGTCTTCGCTAATACTCGACTTGAATTGTGCAAACAGGAAATCCAGGGCAAAACATGACTGAAGGTTGACGACCCACAGACGAAAGCTGTAAAGTCTTGAGAAGATCCCATCGATCTAAATCGAAAGAACAACCAGCTACAAGCTTGTCTCAATTGCTACCTCTCGTGGCTGCTCCTTTGTCTACGATACCAACCACCAACGACAGCAACAGTCACGATAGACATAGCTGCGAGTACTCCGTCCCTAGGTATTGATCAAAAGCTGCTCGGGATAGTTCTTGACAGCCATCGCCTTGACCTTTCATCACACAGAGCTCCACTTCAAGGAATGGCTTTTCCCCAGCGGTTCAGCTCCCCTCCTCAGCCCTACCACTCCACCGAGGATTCTTCCGCCTCTCTCTGTTCGTTCACCTCACTTCTCTAAATAAATCACATCTGCATGATTCTGCTTGAGATCAGGATCTGCTTCAACGTCCAACTCCCCACTCCTGATCTTCTCCTCCTCGGCACGCCTGGTGAATTCGCGATCCAATTGCTCCCATTGCTCGGGCCTCTGCAGCTGCGTTGCGACCTTATCCCTATGCACGAAGATATTGCGATGCTCTGCGAAGTACCGATCAATATCCTCGAGCGTACGGTTGGCCGTCTCCGGGTAGAAGAAGTATGTGGTCGGGATGAACGACGCGCAGATCACCGCCCAGATGATCCAGAACTGATAGCCCAGGTTGGCAATGCCTGGCGGTGTCACCTGAGCGACCATGTAGTTCATGATCCAGTTGGTTGCCATCGCTACTGATGCGCCTTTGGCTCTGAACGAAAGGTGATTTATTTCCGTTGGGTATAGCCACTAAAAAGAAGGTAAATATTCTTCTTCCGCTTCCTAGGACGGGAGAGAGTGAGAACGAGTTGGTGTTTGCTTACCGGAACGCCGAGGACCCCAAGTGCGAACGAAGCGAAGAATACCTAAATGGCACGTCGATTAGCCCACGTATTCAACTCGCCGGAATGCAAAGGCTATCTTGTCGCTCCTCGCCTTCTCATATACCAAGAAGTTCTAGAGTGGCCAAACTTACAAAGAAGAACGAAACCGCCAATGCGCCAAGTTTGAACTTGTCACCCTTGTTATTCTGAGACAGCCCAGTAGCAATACTAATAATGACCCAGCACATTGAGCACGCAAATGCGGATGTCATCATCACACTTCGTCGGCCATATCGCTCGATCACGAAGTATGCCAAGAAACTGAAGATCAAATAGTCGACCGAGCCAGCAGCTGCGAGAATTCGAGCTCTATTTGGTCGCAGCTATCAGTTTCCAAGATCTTTCATTCGGATGGCACCGTTGCATCACTCACCTCAGCGTGTCGTATCCTAATGAGTTGATGAATACGTAAGTCATATAATATGAAGTAACCTGTGATGAGATGCGACGTTAGCTGGTCTGTGCGAAGAGTCAGGTGAGAACGGTATTGGATTACATTAATGCCTGCCATTGCATCAGTCAGCTAGACGTTCACTCTAACACCAACAGCATCGGTAGGGTGGCAAATACCGGAAATCTGATTCATCGCCTGCATCCACGCTCCCAGTATGACACGGCGAAGAACACCACTTGGTCCACGGCCCGTGAAGAGCTGGACCCAGGTATATGTGTCTGCATGCTCCTTGTCCAGGACATCCTTGATATTGTTGAATTGTGCGCGAACGGACGGCGACTCTGGAGTGGCCCCATTGCCCTCGAGAGCGGCGAGAACCTCTAGTGCATCGTCATGTCTGCCCTTGCGGATGAGCAGACGAGGAGAATCAGGCAAAAATGGACACAAGCACCAGATCAAGGCTGTGAAGACTATTTGTTTTCAAGTCGCTTCACGTCAGCACCAAAACACCACGGATCGACGGGAGACTTACATCCCTGAAAAGCCAAGGGAAACCTCCACGAAACACTCCCTGGCGCGAAGGAGAAACCCAGTGTCAAGAAATTCGATAGGCAGAACCCAGTGATGCAGTTCGCCATCTGGATGATGATCAGCTTCCCACGGCTCCGCATCTTGCTGGTCTCGGACTGCCAGACGCCTGCGGTCGCAGTGTTCATCCCCGTCCCAAGGCCCGCAATCACTCTTCCGGCGTACATCTGGTTCTTCGACCAACAGGCCGTTTGCACGACGGCGCCCAGGGCGATGACGGAGCTCCCGAGCAGCAGTGTCCGAGGTCGGCCGAGCCGGTCGCCCGTGTATAGCGTTGACAAAGCGCCGCCGAAGCATCCCAGGTTGTACACCGACGTGAGGGTTCCCTGGTCCTTGGCGGATGGGTTACCCATCTGGTCAAGAAAGTTTTGAGATACGAGGACATTCCCGAAGACACCCTGTTTGTAGCACAAGCAGCGAGGGCAGCTCGTTAGCAATGAATGCAGACAGGTAGGTGGCAAGCATAGCTGAAATGCGGAGGGTGTATGCCTCTACCTGATCGTATCCATAGAAGATAAGCACGGTTGACGCGGCCAGGGATATCCAGACGGTCAAGCCATTGCCAGACCCTCCAAGGTACTTCCTCCCCATTGCTTAAAATCCTGCCAAGGAAGACTGTTCCTTGTGAGACTATACGGCAAGTGACACTCTTCGGGTTTCTATGGTCCACACACGGAGGGAGAGACAAATTCTACCACTGACAGCCTGTCGCAATTTCTGTGGAAAAGGGCTTCATGTACGAGCTACCAGGTAGAAGTAGATTTTACCAAACGTCATTCGCGCACAAGCCGACGTTATATATACAAATTCCGGGATGATCGCCAGGACCCAGCGTCCATCCATCAACCCACCCACCTACATCCATAGACAGCTCCCGAACCAACAACGATGGCCATCGCTAGTTGACTGACCGAACATCGTCCGCGTACCACAGTGAATCAGAGCAGTAATCGGCGATGGGCAAAATGTCTGGAGAAAAACAGGGAGATGATGATCGACGATAGCCTATGACCAAACGGTTTACTCCGTAATAGCGAGTGGGATTCCTCTTTTCTAGCTCCCTCGTCGCTTTTCTCCAATTCTCCGGATTGCCGTTTCGGGAAATATAGAAGGCCAGAGGCCTCGAACGAGATGGCCGCTTATTGGCTCGCTTTGGATATGCGGGTATATGATAGGCATGCATATGTGGACCACCTCACTTGTTATGGTGTATTCGGCAAATGGTCTACTCCGACTGCAGAAGCTCTGTCTGTAGCTAGATGGCTACTGATCATTCGGGGAGTGGGGTTTCCCCGCGGGTCCACTATCGTCTCATGGTCCTTTCGTCCAGCGGGTGGCTTCAATGTCCTCCTTCGTCCTTGCTTGCTTTACGTGGGCTTCATGGTGTCCACAAGCCTTGCGGATTGGTCACGCAAGAGACGAGGTTGCCACAGCACAGCACGGTAGATCCTATTCTGGCACTGAATGCTTCCCCGCGTTTCACCAGCACCGGCTTGAAGCCAGTCAGTCAGTCGGTCAGTCAGTCAATCACCGTTGGGGAAGATTGGGGGAGGGCAACTCCCACGCTTGCTTGACGGTCTTCCGTATGTGCTTTGGATGGTGAATACTGCTTAAACGGGTAGTGGGACTATGCAACACCATTCGCTGGGCGGCGCTGCATCGTCGACAGGTGAGGAAATCGCGAATGGCATCACCATGCAATGCCTTGCTATGTACAAACTCGGCTCGAGCATGACCGGGATTCGAACGCTCCTTGGCTATCTACCTACGGCCTTGGAAGTCTAGGTGAGGAAGGATCCAGTAAGTATTTTGCAAGTGCCGGTGAGGCATGACACCTGACTCGAGAAAGTGTGTTCAGTCGGTCATGCAGGACGGAGTACAGCTGGCGCTCTCGCCTCCTCGCCTCCCGCCTGATGTCCAAACTGCACAAGCTAGGCTAGCAAGCTGCGGGTGCAGTGCAGTGTGTGAGGGGGAAATACCCTTCGGAAGTAGGGATCTACATCGACAACCTCTTAAAGGAACGGGATACCTGTTTCGAGAGGATATGCAAGCGGCGCGGGGTCTGGTTGGGATTCGAGAATAGCCAGCTTGCCTGCCATTGAGACACAAGGACGTTCAATATTGAAGACGTCGGAAGTGTCGAAAGTTGGTGCGATTGCTTTCAATTGCCGTCGGAATTTAGCCTGATACGGGATCCATTTGTATACAGTATCAATACTTACGCGTCGCGTGTGCGGAGGCCTTGCCGAGGGCTTTGTTTTCCTTTTCGCTGCACGACGAGGCCTGAGACTTGGTGGTGTACAGTCCCCAAGCCATAGCCGTACAGAGTTGATACCATAGGCGTTACGTGCATGAGGTTCATTATAATCTCACGGTATATCTGGGCGTTTTCTCGGCCTCGTGTTTTCATGACGGGTAGGAAGACCGTATTATGTACCTGCATATCATGCCATCAGATAGATCCAAGCAAAACCCCCTGGGGTTTCCAACATTTTGCAGTATTTATCGATAGCTGTGCCACGAGGCTAACACGCGACCAACTAAGTAGGACGGATACATAATTACTGCCCAAGCTCCCACTACCCCAAACGTTTCACAAGACTTCCGACAACGGGATGGGACTCTGTGGAACCAAGGTTATCGATCATAACCGAATACCCAACCATGCTCTGTGTCGCGGAGCAAAAACCTGTTCATACCTTGGCAGAGGATACAGATAATACATTGAGCTGCATGTCGGTCCAAACCTGACCGAGACCTTTTGGTGGATGAGTAGGATGATGAAACAGCAACTAAGTAACCCTAGCCAGCGGAGGTTTACACAAGGCAGTTTGGGGGGGGCCGGGGGGTTGCGACTTTTTGTTTTCTTTCTTTCTTTCCTTTTTGGGCATCTCGATTCTCCAGAATCATGCCATTTCTGCTGGGAAGAAGCCCATGATACATACAAACTGCATCTTTCCACTCACCCGACGGCAAGCCCCTCCTCAACCCACCCCCGAGGTCTAAGTAATAGATAGATTGTCTTGCCGCTTAGACGACAGCCAACTTTTCCACCAATTTTGAAAGAGTTTGAATACATGGAAAAGTGCTTCTTTCTGCTCGCCTACCGCCCATCGAGCATTTCCTACTCTTAGGAAAGCTCTGCTCCTCCAGTCAAGACATTGGCCCGCCGTAAGTAATCAACCAACCTCGCCACGAATACTCCGTACAACAGGTCTATTTCCAGCCACTGATTTTCATGGTTCCGTTCTCGACCAGGTTCCTGTGCATGTCGAAGGCCTGGAACAATAGATGAGGCTCGTGGCCCATGCCTTTCTTCAGGCACTCGTACTCAGCCTTGTCGAAGTAGTCCTGGAGGATTGGCCTGTAGTCGGGGTGCGCGCACTGCTTGATGATTTCGCGAGCCCTCTCGCGTGGCGACATTCCTCGCACGTCTGCCAAGCCCTGTTCCGTTTTGTTAGCTTTCAAAATCGTTCATATGATTGATTCCTCAAGATCAAGAAATGCAAACGGCAGGGAGGTGTGGAAAATCGCGTGAGTCAAGTGTGGTTGGTACTGTACGGGCTGAGAGGTAGGTGAATGGAAGGGAACTCCGCTTGGGGTTGTTCATCCTAATTGTTTTTTCAACCAAAGTCAAAGACTTACAATCTCAGTGACGACGACATCCAGGTCGTGCTCGGTCTGGTCAACGTGGGTACACATCGGCACGATGCACGAAACACCGGTAGGATCCGTTTTCGAGGGTCGAGTACTCGGGGTATGCATGATCGAGTATTTCGCCGAACGCAGGAAATCCGCCGAGCCTCCGAGGCCGTTCAGCATGCGAGAACCCAGCACGCATGTGGAATTCGCGTGGGCGTAGATGTCAACCTCGACGGGCGTGTTCATCCCGATGACGCCCAGGCGACGGATGATCTCAGGGGAGTTGGACACCTGCTGGGAGCGGAGCAGCAATTTGGAGTGGTAGTTCTCCCACCCGTCGTAGAACCGTTGGAAGCCACCGGGAGAGAATCGAATGGAGGTTGCGGTGGCAAAATCGAGGTTGCCACTGTCAAAGAGATCCAGAAATGAATCCTGCAACACCTCGGTCCACACTTTGAGGTTCTTGAAGTTTGCTCCTCCGTGGGCGAGGCCACCGATGACGGCATTGGCGATATTTCCGATTCCAGACTGGATGGGCAGAAGATTGGGTGGCAGGCGTCCATGTTTGACTTCATGTTCCAGGAATCCAATGAGATTGGAAGCAATCGCTCGAGAAGATTCGTCTTCGGGGGCATTCTCAGTGGTTTGGTCGGGGTAGTCCGACTCGACGATGGCAATCACTCGTTCTGGATCCACTGGGATATGGGGCGTTCCAATACGATCCTCAGGTGCCATGATGAGATACGGTTTCCTTCGGGGAGGTAGGTCGGTCATTGTGATGTCGTGCAGACCCTCGAAGCTTGGGGCCGCGGTATTGACCTCAATAATGATCTTATCCGCCATTTGGATAATCTCGGGACTGGCTCCAACGGACGCTCCAGGAATGATACCGCCGTCTTCAGTGATCGCGCTCGCCTCGACGATGGCAACATCTAGTCGGTTGTTGGACTTGTCTTTCGTATAAAACCCATACATCAGGTCAACCGGAAACATGCTCAGGTGCTTGTCGAAGAACTTGATGTTTCCATTGTTGATGCCTTTGGCGATCTCCTTGCCAACTTGATGTGGAGCACGTCGCTCAATCATGTTCAAACGCGCCCATCGGTTCTCAGTTTCAGCTCCAGAAGACGCTCCAACGAAGAGATTGTACTTGAGTTTACCTTGCAGATTGTTCTTCTCGACATGATCGGCAAGCGCCGTTGGTACCTTCCTATCGACATGGTCAGAGAGTCATTCGAAGACGTTATTGGCTGTCTTATTGCCATGGCCTTGCATACTTGGGATAGCCAACACCGGTAAACCCTGACCAGCCGATATATGCTCCGTGAGGGAAATGCTCGATCAGATCCTCGGCCTTGGCAATCTTATTGAGGTAGCTTGCCCGTCGGCATCGACTTTTGAGCAGTGCTGAAGCTGCCATGGTTAGCCCAGAGCTGCAGCTACTCGTCCTTAGCTCAAATATTGATCGGGGATGGCAATTCAGAAGTTTGGAAAAGGGAAAGAAAGTGCCAAAGTGGTTATTGACTCAAGAAGAAAGGACCAGGTGAAGCTCCAGAGGTCGCTTTGGCCTGGGAGGAGGCGAAACTCGCGATTCGTCGTCATTGGCCCCTCTACGGAGATGTCGGGAGGATCCACGGCCAGTGCGTAGTCAGCGTTCGAGGCACGGGGTTCCAAATCAAACATTGCTTAGGGGGGCGCCTACGACGGGGTTCATTACGAGTAGCTGATTAGTGGTGTGGCTGTCTTCTATTTCCAGCGAATCTGAAACTGTGTGGCAACTGCAACGTCCTGGGTGCATATCTGGGCTTCGATTAACCGAAGCATCTCCGGGCCTAAAGTACCAGGTATGCATGGCGAAGGCTCCATTTAAAGACCGACCACGGGAGTACGGAGCACGATTTGTACGAGTACATAAGTCTTGGTCGGTAATATGCTTTTCGTAATTATCTCTCGAAACGGTCCCTCGACGGAGTAATCACAATTGTTCCACGGGGAGATCTCCGCCGCATATGTCCAAGGTGCGAGTCCTCTGTACCACTGGGGAGTAAGAGCTGAAATTCCTGCACCAGATATCATCCACCCAAAGCATCCGCAGTCTATTTCACTTACAATACAAGGAGTCTTCCAGATGCTCATACACCAGCTCTTCCCATGGATCATCTGATGCGGCATCTTTCACAAACCCCAGACATGCTCGATCAAATACTTTCTCGCGGACTGCGATACCACCCGACACCACACGTATCAACTTGACTTGTTCATGATCACTCATTTTCATCTTTTTCTCCAGAGGTACAAAGTATGCACACATCCCTTCGTGAGAAAGTGCGACAAGATTGTCAGGGAGATCTGTCTCTGGTCTTGAGCCTGAAAATATCTGCACCGCGTTTTGCAACCGTCGGGCTCCAGACGCATTCCACTCATTGCCGTACACGAGTCTGAAATGCTTAGTCCAGTGCAACCCTCTTGCCTCCAGATGTTTCTGGACCTGGCTCGCATAGAAGCTCTGAATACCAGCTCTCGAGGGGAAAATGCCTGGGGAGACCGTCATCCTCGAGAGGACTAGACCCAGCGAGATAATGGTCTCAACCATGACTGCCAGACAATAACCATGTGGTGGTGGACAACCCTCGTTCCCACTGTCGACCTCATCCTTAGACTTGCATATGCCACATTGACACGTCTTTCTGATTTTACCTAGGTACTCGACGTACGCCCGCGAGGCATCTTCATGATTCAATTTCAATGCCCGTTCCATTCGTCCTTGGAAGCGCCGCAATTCAGGAAGCCAATTGGTGAGTGTTTCGACCAAGCCAGCACCATATGAAGCAGCGTTGCTGCGGTTCTGGGTTGAAACCAATTCGGTGTGTTTTTCATGTCCTTCACCCAACGCCAGGCCCTGGAACATCCTCGCGGCAGCGCCAATCATTCCACCGAAAGCTTTCGACTCGTCATGGTCGAGATAGTGGAAGCTTTTCCCAAACACTCTAGGCAGGAGTGACTGCCAGGCGACCCTGCCGCTGAATGGAGTGGTGTGGACATTGGAGGGATAACTCTGCTGTGTAAGATTCAATGCTGCGATGTTGACATCATTTTCCTGCCACGGTTCAAATGTGAATCTGATGCCTGGGGCCTCCACGAATACTATGACAACCTGTGGTTCCGAGCCCTTGTGTGTGGCATGGAGCAATTGCCCTGCACTTTGATGGACCGAGACACGAAGGTCGCATAACCATTCAGCCACCGCGGCAAACCAAGAGATGACGGGACTGCCAATAAATGTAATCTGCTTCTCATGATGTGAGCTGACACGCATCAATGCTCGCAACGCTTCTGAAATGGATGTCGGTGGAAAGATGGACTCGAAATCTTTGATCATTGTGATTCGATATGGATCGAGCCGGACGTACTCTTCCACCAAAAGACCGAAATCTGTCGTCGCTAAGAGGCCGTTACAGGCCTTAAGAGCGGCTCTCCATTGTGAAAAATGCGGAGTCATATCTTCAGGACCCGCTACTGCAGAAGTCAAAGCCTGGAGTATCTTTGCTCCGTACACTTCGTGAAAGCTCTCCCCAAGTGCGGTCAAGATGGCAAGATGATCGTACGAACCCTCGTGGATTGCCTTGTCACGGATAACATTGTCCGCGCCCCATCCAAATCCTAACCTTTGATCAGGTGCTACGGACATGTAGATGGGCAAGTTTGCGAATGCATTGTTCATATTTCGCTGCCCTTTGACCGACAGGTTGAGGTCATGGAAGAGAATAAAGGACACATATCGAGTGTAGGGGTCGATCCGAGCTCCACTGAACCTCAGTAACGTTGTCCTGTCTATGGGAACCCTCCCAGGTTGCGATTTATCTATGAAAGGCATGTCGAGATGGATATCTTCTTCTAGTCAGTCACTCTTCAGTGCATCGGTCGATCCCCTGGAGTCTGGCGATGCGGTTACTGTAAGCACAAGGGAAATTGAGTCTAGATGTGAAGCCCGTGGTCAATTAAGCATCGCCCTGTTTGAGGTAGGGTTTGCTCTGATATTGATCAGGATCTCAACTCGTGAGGATGCATCCTCCTGAGTCAGCAGTGTTGGCCCCAGCTGTGAAAGACCGGGGATTGGGCCCTCACTCGCTACAAAGAACATTTCTTGGAATGGGTGATATCAGTCAGCTGAACCTGAGCGGGGTTGGTAAACCATCGCCACGGCCAGGCTCTGACGTTGACCATCCACACTCGACTCCGTACTGTGCACAGACACCAGAAGGAATGTACTGTACCAATCAGTAGTAGGGATCTGGAAGAGGCTTTGCCCTGAGCCTCTGCACTCTGTGTTCTGAACCCAGACATCTCGGATCTGAAGAAACTCCCACACACTTGTATGTAGTTGTCCACTTGACCCATCTAGAATAACACTCTTCTGGTTGGAAAAGACTGATGACGGAACTGCTCGACACCCAAAATGTCCAACAACGACGAGTATAAAGAGCAAAACCTGCAGTCACCCACAACTTCAATTGAAGTCGGGCTTCGAGAGGGTGGTGCGATTATGTTCATCGAGCTATCAAAGTCCTTCCTCATGGTCACCAGGAATATACTTCCGAAGTATTCTCCCATCTTTGCGCCACTGCCCGTACTTAATAGCAAAGCTTAAGTTCATGAGTAATAACAGTTTCCTCCCATCGAAATCCATGCTTCCATTATCAGTTTCAGCTCCGGCCGAGGCAGTGGTGGTGTTTGGCTGTCTTGGGAAATAGCTGAAGATCCACATCTGCCACCTGGGCATCTGATTACCATCTTCAACCCGTCGGCGAGGGCGTCTTGTACCTCAACCCTCTCCCTCCCGTTTCGAAGGCTTGTCTCGACTCCATTTGCCACAATCAGCTAGGAAACAATTCCCCTGCTTGGAGTGGGATGCTGGTGTTCGAGGGTATCTCTAGAAATCTTGAAGTATTGCCGAGGCCTTGTCTTCGCTTCTACGGCCTATCGCCTATCATCGAGAAGCTACGGAGCTTGGAAAATGGCGCCCTAATCAAGCAAATCGCCATTAACGGCATTTGGTCCTTTTTGATCTGCATAAATCGGGCCTGACGATGGCACTATCTTCCCCTGTCCGCACGATCTCGCACTTGAGTTCTGGTGCGCCGTGCTTACCAGTATGCTTAAGCACACTGCTACTCTGCCGCCTGGTACCGCTGACCCCTCTCCAAGATCGAGTTTCCTGTGCCGATCAAACAAAACGTACGGAGCACGGAGTACCTGGTCCTTCCAATGTTGAATTCACAACCCCGACCAAATTTCCAGAATGCGATCGGAAACATTCAGCATAAATGCCGTCAACCTCTGGCAAGTCCTTTCTCTTCATTGATTCTGACCCAACTTTGGTCGACGGCCGCGGGCTGTCCCTACAACAGTCCAAAGCCAAATCTCACGCGGCCTCAGCTACTCACCGTTTGAAAGCGAATCTACTCCGCGCTGAGAGACAACGCCAAAACTCTTCAACACCATCGACACCGAGCCTTCCTCATTCGCCTGCCATCAATGCTTTGGGTGCAGACGGGGATGCTTTGGAGCTTAGCCAACCTCCACCTGAACCTCCTGCCCCCGTTCAAGAAATCTCGACCTTCTCCAGATGGAGGCTTCAAGGTGCGCGAAAGAAATCCGCGCCGCCACGAAAAAAGGTGCAGCGTGATCGAAGCCACCTGATATCCGCAGCCTCACATACAGAGGACGTTGGGTTGTTGCCTTTAGTGTACAAAGGCAATTGCGATCCATTCAATTCTACTGGAGTACCGGTGACTGCTCATCAATATTATCTCATCAAACTATCCCGATCAGAGTCGGTTCGGACAATATGGGCATCAGAGCTTACCATGCGTTCTGGAAACGACGAGCTGATGAATGCTCTGTGCCAATCACTGGGGAATTTATGCAATGATCCCGCTGTGGTTCATGCAAATCTCGCCCTTGGGTACATCACCAAGGCAGCCTGCCAGGGAAAATTCGAAGCAAGCGACTTCCTGGCCATCAAACGACAAAAGAGTCAAGCGCTGAGTTCTCTACGACTGCTCGTACAGAGCCAATGTGAGTTTGGTTCACAAGACAAATTGTGTGCAATCAAGGACGCCACCCAAATACTGGGCGCTTGCGAGGTGTTCTTGGGCGATAGCAAGACGGCCATCATCCATTCGTCTGCTACAGCCAGGGTCATCGGTCTAATGGGTGGTCTCCAAACTTTGTCTCCTCTTGAGGTCGAACTCTACGTCCATGCTATCGTGGGTTTAGCAACGAAGATGAACACACGGCCAATAATCTCTCCGGACACCTGGGATCCTGGTCCATGGCATAGCTTCAAGCCCAAGGGCAGAAGCAAGAGGTTCCATGTGCGTAGTCAACATACAAATGTGCCATCTTCTTCCGAAGGTTGTTCCCCACAATCTTCCTGGTCATCGGATATGGAAGTTCTTGGTGTTCCCCTTACCCACACACCCTCTTCTCCTAATGTTTCCGATTATCCCCAATTACGTCGACGAACAACAATTTCTCCACAGCTGAGAATCATCCTTGAAGAATTTAGAGAGTTATTGGAGATCGAGGAAATCAAAATAAGAAGCACTCCTTTCACAGATGTCATGGCCAGTGAAGAGATTGTTCAGATGTTCCGATGGTCTCATCTGCGAACCACCGCCATACGCGGCCGGGGAATACACCATTGGTGTGATCTTCTTGAACACAATACGACGACTCTAATAGATTCGAAGCCCGCCATCCCCACAATGGGTACATACACTACGTTTGACATGTGTTTATGTCTAGCAATGAGGCTTCTTGACAGATGTATCTTCCACGAACCCTATTTGAAGACAGGGATATTCCGACAGACTAAGGCGTACTATGATATACTTCTGGACAGCGTTGGAAAATTACGACCAGAGTTTGATCTGCACCAGGCACCTGACGATGAGAGAAGCTACGACATGCTTTGGATCTATTCAGTAGGAGCCTATACCGAAACTGCATTCCTGAAAGATAAAGACCAGCGGTCTCCGGATACTCATTGTTACTTTCGAAATAGCTTTAAGCTCTTGGCCACCTCCCTCCCTTTCGAAGGCTTTGATCAAATCACCCGCCTCTTGGAAGAACAGTACCTGTACTGTTCGCGGCTCCAGGGCTCTACCCTACTCAGCCTTGTGGACTTAGGTTAATCAATTGATATCTGCGATCGCGATATGAATGTCGTTGGCAACTGATGCCCTGCGTGACCCTCGAATCGTCAGAATTGCATTGGCCTATACCATCAAATGGTAACGGCTGCCGACAGAGTCACGATGTTCACGTGAGGATTCGAAGTCGCCGCCTTGTGTTCCAACATGTCCTTCATCAAAGAAAGCAAGTGTGAGAGGTGCGATCGCGGGTCTACTAGGTAGGAACCATAGAACAAGACTGGTCAGACCACTACAATTAGAACAGGCCATATAGATAGATAAAGGTTTAAGCTTACCTTGAGATCCCTTACCCAATGCTTATCTTAATACTCCGTACTCGTTTTGTTCTCGGCGCGATGGTTAGTGAGTCTCCCTACTGGAGCGCCTACGTCACTTATTCATTCCCCAACTGAATGATCGCAGTGGGGCACTGGGGCTTCGAAGCAGCGAACCCCATGGGACATCGTTCCGCTATTAATCATGATTCAATGGATGAAAAGTTCACATGAATCTGTGCTCTGACTTGGTGCAGACACATGGTGCTAATGCGCCATTCCCTCAGTTCTTTGCGAATATTGTCGAGTGAGTCAGGCCGTAGTGAGTCAGGCCGTTCTTCACGCATCCAGCGACTGGCGATAGCATTCAGTCAAAGAAGGCACTCAAAAGGAGCATTCGAGGTCTCCTGAGAATCTGTTCTTCTCTGCTCATCATTCATTATTGGGTAATCGTCATGAGAATCCTTTGGGTACTCGGTTCCCAGCCCTTCACATTCAGCCGCAGCCATTTTTGCTGATCTCAATATTGAAACAAGTCCCACCAAGGTAAAACACTCACAACAGCAGCTAGCAACAAAAATCACAAGAAATGGTAAATAGGCTCCTGAGGAACGATGCCATGATCAGCGCGGTTGACCCGGTTTCCTGGCGTTCAGACACAGACACTTTCTCCGGCAACATCACACTGCTATACCAGCGGGCGAAACCAAATTTCATTTGCCCATCCCTCCAAACCAATTCAGCCCATTCGCGCGCTCAGCAGAAACCACGCCGATACAACTAGTCAGGATCGTTTCGACCGCCAGTTTATCCCTAGCAGTCTCAAAGATAATCAAGTCACCGAGGACATGACCATCTCTCCACTGCTGCCACACCGCAAGAATCTCCTTTCCATCGACGGTGGTCAGCTTCAGGTTACCCCTGTTTTTTTGATCGTCCCCAATAATCGACCTGACGGTCTTGGTGCTCCCTTTCCAGATAAATTGGCGGCCGTACATGGTTAACATGCCGTTGAGCTGGTACGTGCGACTGAACCCTTTGCGGATGACCTCCCATTTCTGCCGGTTCCCTTGACAGGAGACCTCGAACTCGCAACACATGCCGGTGAAGCCCTGCCAGCCACGCGGCGTGAAGCGGGCCACGAGCGCAGAGCTGTTGAAGTCGTGAGCAGTGTATAGTTCAAAGGGCGGTGGGTTCGCCGCCCACACGTCCGTCCAGTTCATCTCGTTCGTAACCATCGCCGCCCCGCCATCCAGTTTTGTGTCTGGGTCGATCATCCGGACCAGGAGCTTTTGGTCCACCGGTAAGATCAAACCCATGGAGTTGCTCTTCTCGATTCGGAATGCGCTGCTCCGCGTGCTCGCCTCCGTCGGCGAAATGGCTGATGGTGTGGACCAGGTGCTGTTGCTGTGCGAGAGGAAGTGCTTGTCCGTGTCGCTAACTGGAACCGCGACTTCCTTTTGACTGCTGCCGGGTGGTAATAGGTTGGGCACGAAGACCTTGTGTGTGTCGGAGCCGGCTGCTCGTTGATGCTGGGGTCGTCCCGCGACTTCTTTCCCTAGATCCGCCTTGGGGCTGAATATTTCTTTGTCACTGGAGGTTGGCGGTTGTGGTAATTGTCTCTCGGAGTATGTTGGAGGGAACAGTACTTCTTTCCCCATATCGCGCGTCGGCGAGACAACCGATTTGGACGTGTCGCTTGACATCTCGATGCCGGAATCCGACGAAGGATCCGAGAGGGGTTTACTCGCCATGTGGGAACAATGTTGGTTTGGGCTCTGGTGATGTTGCGTTTCGCAGAATTTCAATCTGACAATCAGCAAGGTCTGTTTGTAGGATGACAGCGATTTTCAAGGTGTGGTTCGGTCGTGTCCAGGTTGTGTTCTGGATGGGTTCTGGGTCTGGAATAATAGTCAAATATCGGATGCTGTTTCCAACCATCACCCTGATACTCCTATGTCACGGTCCTGTTTTTTTAAACTGCAGATCTACAATGCGAGCAAAGAGCAAGATGGAAGAAAACAAAGAGAAGATGCGACATTTTCGAAATCAGTAGAATTAATTAGGTCGGGATTTGAGATTCGAACGGTTCCCATCTCCCCAACCCCAGAACCCAGGCAGAAACGGGTCCCCTCCCCCGTATAAAAAGGTGCTTCGCTCTCGGCTGTGTCATAATACCACAAGCCAGCAGCCCATGCAGAAGCTCCTTTTAGTTTGTGAGTTATCGAGTTAGTGAGGCAGCGAAAGCGTGGACACAATACCAATCGCGCCCCTGGCCTTTGCGAGTGGATGTGTTTCGAGCGCGGCGGGTCGCCTGACGCAGGTCAAGGTAGGTAACTCCGTTTTCTTGTCCATACGAGGTGACCCTGCCCTCCATGGTCCCACCCATGTGCTGCTAATTAAATGAGGGTGCCTGTCCGGCTCTGGACAATTTACAGTTAGCCAGTACGAGTACCGAGGGTACAGAGTCCTTGTACCTCGTGGGCGACGATCCCAGGGGGAAGGAAGCTCGACACAGACTCACAGTCATGACTGACTGCCACAATATTAAATAAACGACACTCCTGGCTATTTCTAATGGCGGCCAATCTCTAATATGTTTAGTCACCACCCTGAGGCTCCACCGAAGATAGATATGCTGGTTGACTAAGTTTCGGGTTTTTGGGGGCTGCGTCATATCCACCCGAGCGACGACCCTTAGGTAATTAATCAAGTGTCTACTTAAGACTGAAATGGGTATGTGCGGCGCTGTGCAGTGTGAAGCATGCTTTATCAAACCCCGTCTGCAGCTCAATGCTCGATACGGAGCGCAGAGGCCTCGTCGAGCCCCACGATCTGCGATGGACACCTAGTAATAGCGTCGATGGCTTGGAGGGCGCAGTAAAGTGAAACAGTAGATATTGGGACGATCCCCATCCCCTTGGATCGAAAGCTCGGAGCGCCTTGCTATCAATTGCTTGCTTTCGTCATCTGCATGTCAAGCCATGGCCGTGATCGAACAGTAAGTAGGTCGGCGAAAAGGACAACTACATATGTAACGGCTGCTAGCATTTTCAAAACCCTTGCGCCTGGGCCCTGGGCCCTGGGCCCTCAGGTTGCCAAACCGTCTCACGCTCTATCGTCACTGCTAACTAAAATATTGTCACCTCCGAAATCGCCAGCGCAACAATGAACCGCACCAGATCGTGAGAAATTTCCACCAGAAGGGTGATTCTGCGGTCTAACTAGAACATGTCCCATCTTTTACCCCTTCTTTCTACAAGTACAACGGCCCAATCCAATATAGCCATCTAATGCCTCATCACCGTTCCCATTCGGACCTCCCATCTCATCCCACCTCACCTCCTGGGGACCTCACAATAATGTTCAGACTTCAGTCCAAAACACCCGCCAGCAGCGAGCCCACCACGAAAATCATAGGCGCGTAGCCCCAATGATTCCACTGGCCGTCGCCGATTTGCCGGATGCAGACGAGGCCATCCACGCCAGCGACCGCGGCGCCAGCGATCAACGTCCAGCCACACGCCTTCGGGGTGCCGAACCAGGCCGTGAAGTAGGCAGCCAGGCCCATGAAGATGTCACGTGCGCCGTAGATGATCATCAGGCTCTCGACCAGCTTCTGGTCGGCGGCGGACGACGGTAGGTCGAATTCAAAGACGGCGAATGCTGCGCGCGGCCGCAGCATCGCGTTGACCCCGAACCCGAGCCAGATGGTGCCGAAGATGTTGGCGAGGATGTGGAGATACCGCGATTGCGAGTGCGTGGTGCGTGGGACGGTCGCCATCCTGGTGTTGCGGGACTTTGGAGCTGATGGCTGCACCGTGGGTAGGTAATTGACGTCGTAGTTTACCCAAGAGCGATAGATACCCCTGGATGGATGAGTGAGCGCGGCAGCCCTTTCCTTAAAAGCCTCAGCGCTTCGAAATGGATTCTGGCCCTTGAGATGGTGGGTGTAGGCGAGATTGCCGAAGATGTGAGAATGCGAAGGTTCTCCAAACCGTCGACCCGGATGCCTATGACGATTTATATGGTGCTGGTGTGTTGTGCTACTGGGACACGAAGGGTCCGGGAGTTTCCTATTTGGATAGCTGCCTGGCTGGCTGCTCGGCAACATTTGGCGAAAGCTGGGTGGACTGCCAGAGGGCACGTGGTAAAGAGCGGGAGACCTACATGAAAGATTGCTTTGATTTTACATTGTTTTCAATACCATCCACTTCCAGGGACGGGCATTCCGAGGCCAGGCTGCTGCTCTGCTCTTATCATACCTCCAAACATGATGGCGGACAAATAGAGGTTGAATGATATTTCTCCTCGACAACCTTGCATACTCACGGATAGAAGAAGGTGCATCCTCGATTTGGACATACGCTTCCTGTGGCCTTGCAGATTGATAAGATTCTCAAAGAGGGGTATTAATAAATATATTGCCCATAGTAAATACTTAATCGATGTTAATCACCAATTGGGAGATTTGGATTGTCTCAGGCCGTGTTGAAAGGCCAGGGGCTGTTGTTGAAATATTAGCCCCGAGACAGTAGCTAATCTCTTCTAAGCTAGTGACAGGGTCAATACATGTCGTGGCATGCCACAATCTACCTTCGTGAACGTCATCGCTTCGTGAACTCTTTCATCTTATGCTGGGGTATCATGTTGAAATGAGAAGCTTTTCTCCGTTTTGGTCCCCGTTCTACCCTCCTTCCCGTCGCATTCCCAATGCTTGTGAGTCAAATCAAATGCCAAATAACGCCCCGAGCTCATTTTCCCAAAGCAAAGCAAATAATGTCGGCGTAATTTTCGTCGATCAGGGTGAGCCAAGGTTGAGCTCACTCCTGGATCAGGGATTGAGCATCAGCGGTTGTAGCTGCTCATTTTGCATGGACAGCCCCGTTTGTCTGGACTGGGAGCGTTCGTCGATCGCCGTTGACGATCTTGCGCTCAATCTCGGAGGACTTTGTATCGCCGCCATTCAGGGCTTTCCTGTCACCATTCCTCACATCGACTGTTGGGGTGTCCTCGAATTCTTTGTCGAGATCCTCGACTATCAGATTGTCAAATACCTTGAAGATTTCCTGTGTCTGGTGGAAATCATTATTGACAATATTGATCAAGTAGCACTGGCTCATGATCGCCTCAATGAGCTTTCTGCTCGCAGAACCTGGCGGGTAGCATTTGGACCAATCCTGGCCGAGGCGGAAAGCCTCATCCTTCCATGCCAGAAAGGAAACAGTTTCGACAATGGTAGGCTGCACGATCTCACGGTTTGGGAAAATTCCCCATGTGACTGCATTTGGGCCTTCGTCCTTGGTGTTGGTCAGTAGCTGGCCCTTCTGGTTGACAGCGTAGTACGTCAGGTTCTTGTTAGCATTTAGCCTTTGTAGGACAGTGTCAAAAATGGAGGGAAAGACAAGCAACTCAAGATAGGCCTTTTGATAAACCCATCCACCGCTCGGACCCCATCCATGAACGGGATGGGAGGATGGTGCTCCGTCGACAGCTGGCTGAGAATTGATGGTGAGGAATCCGTTCTGATTCAATTTGAACAAATTGGCTTTGATGCTATCGGCTTCAGAGCTGATTGCACCCTCGCTCCATGGAAGTCTGTCCAAGTCACCCTGTATGAATCGGGTAAACAATGTTGTGACCTCGCGAAGAGTCTTAGGTTTGCCCCAAAGCTTGATGTTTATCTCATTGGTTCCTTTTAGCCCAATGTCGTAAGCGTCGAGTTCGCCAAATGCAGGACTTCGACTGTCACCCCATCGCCCGTTGGGGAACTCGTCCCAATCCGCAGTTCGGGCAACATAGGAAGTGTTGCGATTGCGCCAAAATATTGGCCTCACGGTCTCGTCGCGGCGATTCAAACCTAAGGACTGTCTCCATGGTAAAGGTTTCTCCAATGGGGTCCCAGAGGTATCCGGGGTGAGTGACAGTTCTTCGAGGATCAGCCTGGTGGTTTGGGCCAAGTTCATGGTATAAAAGTGTAGATGCAGGATGCCGGCATCGAGGAGACGTCGACACAGTTCGGCCAGAAGATCCTTGCCGATATCACGCACTGCCGCATCGTCATTTTTCACCGGGTTAAGCGCTTCAAACCAGTCTGGGGGGACCTGGCATTTGGTCCAGTCGGCGCGGCGCATGAATGATGCATATGTCGAGATGGGCATGATTCCTGGAATAATGGGGATGTCGATGCCACGAGCACGGCATTTATCAACCCAAGTCAAGAAAATATCCACGTCATAGAACATTTGGGTGACAACGAAGGAGGCACCTGCGTCAACCTTTTCCTTTAGATGTTCGACCAGAAGATCCACATCTCTGTGGTCATCACAACCTTCTGCATAGCCAGCCACACCAATATCGAAATGATCGCCATACTTGGCTTTGATATACTTGACAAGATCTTTAGCATATCGGAAACCGCCTGCTTTGGCCTCCCATTTGTCTTGGTCTCTGGGTGGGTCTCCACGGAGAGCAAGAATGTTCGTGCATCCGGATTTGTAGGCGCTGCGAAGGGCATCGTCGATCTGAGATCTTTCCATATCGGTGCAGGTCAGATGCATGCATGTCTCCAGACCATATTGAGATTGGGTTGCTTTCACCATCTCCAAAGTCAAGGTAGAATGGCGACCGCCTGCGCCCCAGGTAATATCAATAAATGCGGGGCCGAGATCGTGCATGCGATCCATGCGGTCGTAGAGGTTTTGGACGCCTTGGACAGTCTTCGGAGGGAAGAATTCGAAGGAGAAGGTAGGCTTGTTACTCTCGCGGGCGAGAGCCAATTTCTTTGAGATATGCATGTCGATGGCTTGCTGAGAGGATTATGGAAAAGGAGAATGAGGGCAAGCAAGGACAAGCGAGACCAATGGGATGGTGGAAAGAATATATAAGAATAAAAATGAACGGTTGAGGTGTTTGTCAATCGTAGTTTGCTCTAGTTACTGTACGACCGTGATATGATGGCAGTGTGCGAGGTTGAACAACACCGTCTCCAATCAACCGAAATATCGCTTGCGGGCCCACCTGTCGGCCTGCTCTCGCTGCATTGGGCTCTGGGTGACGTTTGTGATAAAGAATAGAATCGGTCGATTTAGGAAATATGCAAGATGGTGTAAGAGAAGAGAGGGATGGAAGAAGGGTAAGGAAGAAAGAAGTGCCAGTGATGATGGTGGAGGTGGAGAAGTTGGTAACGGTGAAGGACGATTGGGCCTTCAACCGACGAAGGAGGACCGAGAGGCAGGTGCGTGTCTGAGTGGGCAGCAAGGAAAGCGCCAGAAGGGGAAGGATGAGTACCTGAGGAAGGTTTGGCCTGCCAGTGGGCTGGATAATGTCGCCGGGCGGTGGAGATTTGAGCATTGGGCGCAAGTTGGACGGGCCTTACCTGCACTGCAGCCTTTTGATTGATATAGGAAACGAATCATCACTCTTCCGGGCGGAGGACGGAGGGCGGATACCTGCTGCAAGAATGCATGGATGAAAAATTCAAATGTGTCCAGAGGACGAGTAAGAGTCGGTCAGTGGGAGAGGCTAAAGGGACTTTCTGTTGAGCCTTGAGTGCCCCCCCAGTAATAGCTGGTT
>Ga0105239_10001306_pt1 | contig 33607 bp, 30 predicted proteins | sample KBSC44metaG_FD_92761 | JGI IMG/M metagenome (GOLD analysis project Ga0105239, IMG submission 92761) | Corn rhizosphere microbial communities from Kellogg Biological Station, Michigan, USA - KBS C4-4 metaG | ecosystem: Host-associated > Plants > Roots > Rhizosphere > Soil | place: Michigan, USA... | reverse complement strand
TGTCCACACTGCTGCTGCCGGCCATCAAGGAAGGCCGCTTCGTGCTGGTCTCCGAGCGCGGCCAGCCGGTGTTCTACATGAGCTGGGCCGATCTCGACGAGGCGGCGGAAGCGCGCTACCTGCAGCACTCGCCGGAACAGATGCGGCAGGAAGACTGGAGCAGCGGAGAACGGCTATGGATCCTCGACTGGATCGCGCCCTTCGGCCACACGAACCTGATGATGCAGCTGGTACGCAAGCGCCTGATGGCCACCCGCATCGTGCGCACCCTCTATCACCGTGGCGCGGAGCGCGGCATGCGCATCGTGGAGCTGCATGGAATAGCCGTACATCCGTGCGAGGCGCGTGCCTGGTTCTCGCTGCACCCGCCTGCCACGCCTCCCATTGCCAGCGCCGCCGATCCTCTTTCCCTCTCTGCCTGAACCATGAACAAACTCTGTTATCGCGTCATCTTCAACAAGACTCGCGGCCTGCTCATGGCCGTGTCGGAACTGGGCCGCAGCCATGGCGCGGCACCCGGTGCGGACGGCATGGCCACCAGTGCCGTGCCGCCGCTCAACGCTGCGCGCCTGCAGCCGCTGGCCTTCGCGGTGCTGGTGCTGGCCGGCGCGCAACTGCTGACGCTCCCTGCCGCGCAGGCCCAAATCGTGGCCGATCCGTCGGCACCGCGCTCGCAACAGGCCGTGGTGGTGACTACCGCCAACGGCCTGCCGCAGGTCAACATCACCACGCCCAGCGCGGCAGGCGTGTCGCGCAATACGTACAGCCAGTTCGACGTCAACAAGCCGGGGGCCATCCTCAACAATGCCCGCAATGATGTGCAGACCAGACTGGGTGGCTGGATCCAGCGCAATCCCAACCTGGCCACCGGCACTGCAGGGGTGATCCTCAACGAGGTCAATTCGGCCAATCCCAGTTTCCTGCGCGGATACGTGGAAGTGGCTGGCGACCGTGCCCAGGTCATCATCGCCAATCCGTCCGGCGTGACCTGCGATGGCTGCGGTTTCATCAATGCCAGCCGCACCACGCTGACGACCGGCACGGCCATCATGAACAATGGCAATCTGGACGGGTTCGTGGTCCGGCGCGGCACGGTCACGGTGCAAGGCGAGGGACTGGACAGCAGCCAGTCCGACTACACCCACATCATCGCGCGCGCCGTCCGCATCAACGCCGGCCTCTGGAGCCGCGACCTGCGCATCACCACCGGGGCCAACCGTGTCAATGCCGACAACCAGGTCGTCGAGAAACTCGACGGCGAAGGTGACACGCCCTCACTCTCCATCGACGTGGCGCAACTGGGCGGCATGTATGCCAACAAGATCGTGCTGGTCGGCACCGAAGCCGGTGTGGGCGTACGCAATGCCGGCACCATCGGCGCAGCCGCGGGCGAGGTGCGCATCAGCGCCGCCGGCCATATCGAAAACACCGGCAAGATCCAGTCCACGCAAACCGCCAGCATTGCTGCCACCAGCCTGGACAACCGTGGCGGCAAACTGCAGGCCACCAGCGATCTCGACGTGACACTGGGCAGCGGTGCCCTGGACAACCGGGCCGGCCTGCTCGATACCAGCGCCAACCTGCGCCTGCAGGCGGCCGGCATCGACAACCGCGACACCGGTGCCAGCGACCAGGGTCTCCATGGCGCGACCATCAGCGTGCAGGCACAGTCGCTCGACAACCAGCGCGGCAGCATGCTGGCCAGCCAGAGCCAGACCCTGCGCACCGAACGTAGCCTGGACAACAGCGGCGGTGTGATCTCCGCCGCTGGTGACCTCTCCATCAGCGGCAGCAATCTGGCGCTCACCAATACGGGCGGCCAGATCCAGACCAATGCGGCATTGCAGGTACAGGCCGCCAGCATCAGCAATACGGGGACGAGCGGCGCTTCGCAAGGCCTGCTCGGCAAGCGCCTCACGCTTGATGCAGACGTGATCGACAACCGCCGTGGCAAGCTGCGCGCCGAGGAGGCGCTCGCCATCCGTGCCGCCACGTCCGTGGACAACAGTGCCGGCGCAATTTCTGGCAGTGCGGGTGTGAGCATTGAGGATCGCGTGGATGCGCCCCCGGCGCGCCGCCTCAGCGTGCGCAATGATGGCGGCCTGATCGAAACCGCCAACGCCCTGGACATCAAGGCGGCCGGCCTTTCCAACACTGACACCGGCGGCACCAGCCAGGGCCTGCGTGCCACCCGCATCAGCATCGATGCCGATCGCATCGACAATACGCGCGGTGCCATCCTCGCCAATGACAGCACCACCGTCAGCGCCAGTGGAAGCCTCGACAACAGTGCCGGCACCGTCTCGGCCGGCGGCGCACTGCGCATCGCCGACCGCAATGCCGACAGCGCCAGCGGCAACGGTGCGGTCAACAACAGCCGCAGCCTCGCCATCACCAATACCGGCGGCAAGCTCGATGCCGGCACCACCAGCATCGATGCGGCTGCATTGGGCGGTGATGGCCAGGTATTGAGCCAGCAGGCCACGACCGTCAAACTGACCGGAGGCTTCAGCAACAGCGGCACGGTGCGCAGCAATGGCAGCATCGATATCGACAGTGGCGGCGCGCTTGCCAACGATGGGCTGATGCAGGCCGCAACGCTGCTCAGGATCAAGGCTCCTACCATCATGAACGGTGCGGGCGGCACGCTGGTCGGCAATCGCCTGCAGCTCAATGTCACTGATGCCCACACGCTGGTCAATCGCGGCCTCATCGACGGGCAGGAGACGGTGATCGTCACCCAGACCCTGCGCAACCTGGGAAGCGGACGCATCTTCGGTGACCACGTCGCCATCGCTGCCACCACCGTGGACAACGAAGCCGAAACCGTCAATGGCGTGACATCCGCGCCGGTGATCGCCGCCCGTGACCGTCTCGACATCGGTGCAGAAAACGTCAACAACCGCGAACACGCCATGCTCTTTGCTGGTGGCGACATGGCCATCGGCGGCGCGCTGGACGCCGGCAACCGGGCTACGGGCCAGGCGGGAACGGTCAACAACAGCAGCGCCACCATCGAAGCACAGGGCGCACTGGACCTGTCTGCGCGTACCGTCAACAACACCAATGAACATTTCAGCACCGAGTTGGTGGAGGTCGCGCGCGAGGAGAAGCGTGAGTACCAGTATTCCGGATCGCCCACACGCTATGACAACAGCCAGGTCGCCATCATCAATGATGAATCGGATGACATGTGGTTGCGTGATGCCAGCGGCAGACCATCGATCAAGCTGGGCAATAACTTCAATCGTTATGACTACACCCGCGTCACCCAGGAAAGCCGTGTCAGCCAGAGCGATCCGGCGCGGATCTGGTCGGGGCAGGGCCTGCGCATCCGTGCTGACATCCTGAACAACGACAAGAGCCAGATCATCGCCGGCGGCACCCTGACCGGTGCCATCGGCACGCTCAACAATACGGAAGTGCCGGGCCAGCGCATCATCACCGATAGCGGCACTGCCTTCCACTTCTACAACATGGAGAGAAAAGGCCGCGACGAACAAGGCGTCTCCAGCACGGCCTACTATCCGGGCCAGATCGTGCAGGCGATCAGCCTCACGCCCACGGTCTACCAGCAGAACACGGCCGTGGCCGGCAGTGGAACGCAGGTGGGCCGGCTGAACAACGCCGCCATGGCCAATGGCGTGCGTGTGCCGGGCGTAGCGCTGGCCATTGGTGGCGGGGGTGCGATCCGCCTGCCCGACAACAGTCTGTTCTCGATCAACACCAACCCGGCCCTGCACTACCTGGTGCAAAGCGATCCGCGCTTTACCAACTATCGCACCTGGCTCTCGTCGGACTACATGCTGCAGCAGCTGAACGTGGACCCGACCCTGACGCAGAAGCGCCTGGGCGATGGCTTCTATGAACAGAAGCTGGTACGCGAACAGGTGGCCGAACTGACCGGCCGCCGCTTCCTCGACGGCTACAGCACCGATGAGGCGCAATACCGCGCCTTGCTGGAAACGGGGGTGACCGTGGCCAGGCAGTACAACCTCAAGGTCGGCGTGGAACTGAGCGCCGCCCAGATCGCTGCGCTCACCGCCGACGTGGTGCTGCTGGTGGAGAAGGACGTGGTCCTGCCGGACGGCAGCACGACCAAGGCGCTGGTGCCGCAACTCTACGTGCGCCTGAAAGACGGCGACATCAACGGCCACGGTGCGCTGCTGGCGGCCGACAGCATCAATCTCAAGATCAGCGACAGTGCCAACAACAGCGGCACCATTGCCGGCCGCAACCTGCTGACACTGGATGCGGCGACCATCAACAACAATGGCGGCCGTCTCACCGCCAAGGACGCAACGGTGGTGGCGGCGCTGGATGTGAACAACATCGGCGGGACTATCGATGCCGGCGACAAGCTCAGCGTGAGCGCCGGGCGCGACCTGAATCTGGTGACAACCACACGGGACACTGCCACCGAACAGGCCACCCGCACCAGCGTGGAACGGGTGGCGGCCCTGTACGTCACCAATCCTGGCGGCACGCTCACGGCCACGGCGGCGCGCGACATCAATGCCAAGGGCGCGCAGATTGCCAACAGCGGGGAGGGCGGCAGTACCACGCTGGCAGCGGGCAATAACGTCAACCTGGGAACGGTGACGGAGAAATCCACCCAATCACTGCGCTGGGATGCCAACAACTATCGCAAGGAAGCGATGAGCAGCGAGGTCGGCAGCACCATCGCTGCCGCCGGCGATGTGCGGGTGATGGCAGGCAACGACATCAATGCACGGGGATTGAACGCCACCAGCGACAAGGGGGCCATCAATCTGGCAGCGGCCAACAATGTCAACCTCGGCACGGCCGAATCGCGGCAGCAGGTCGATGAAGGGCACCAGACCAGCGGCAGCAGCGGGTGGCTGTCAAAGAAGACGGTGACCACGCGCGATCAGGTGGACCAGTCGCAAGCCTCGGGCAGTACCGTTTCCGGCAATACGGTCAGCGTGGCGGCGGGCAAGGATGTGAACGTCACGGGCAGCAACGTGGTCTCCACGCGCGGCACGCAGATTGCGGCGGCGGGTGATGTGAATATCGTAGCGGCCAGCGACAAGTCCGACAGCACGCACGTGCGCAATGAAGTGACCAGCGGTCTCTTCAGCGGCGGGGGCTTCGGGGTGACCATCGGCAAGCAGGAGATGGACAACAAGAACCGCACCGTCAGCAGCACGGCGGTGTCGTCCACGGTGGGCAGTACCGAGGGCAATGTGGCCATCAGCGCGGGGAGTGGCTACAAGCAGGTCGGCAGCAATGTGATGGCTCCCAAGGGGGACATCGATATCCTGGCGCGGCAGATCAGCATTCTGGCGGCGACGGACAGCGAGCGGAATACGCAGGATGTGGTGTTCAAGCAGAGCGGCTTGACCTTGCAGATTACCAGTCCGGTGTTGTCGGCGATTCAGACGGTGCAGCAGATGAAGAAGGCGGCCGAAAAAACCACCGACGGACGGATGCAGGCCCTGGCTGGTGTCACGGGAGGATTGGCCGCGTCGAATGCCTATGACGCCGTCAAGGCCGGACAGGGACAGGCGATCTATACCAAGGATGCGCAAGGCAACATCATCGATCAGAAGGATGGTCAGATCGTCACAGGCGAGAACCCGGACGGCACGCTCAAGAGCAGGGATGCGAATGCAGCTGACAAGGTGGGCGGTATCAACCTGTCCATCAGCCTGGGCGCGAGCAAAAATGAAAGCCATGCTCAATCCAGTGCCAGCACTGCACGCGGTTCGACCGTCGCGGCAGGTGGCAACGTCAACCTCACCGCAACGGGCGGTGGCGTTGCCAGCAACATCGTTGTGCAAGGTAGTGATATCAAGGCAGGTGTCAATGCCACGCTGAAGGCAGACAACGAAGTCAGGCTGGAATCCGCACAGAGCACGACCGAACAACATAGTACGAACAAGGGCATGTCGGGTGCCATCGGTGTCTCGATTGGAACCAGCGGCTTGTTGTTTACAGCCAGCGCATCGGGAAGTCGCGGTCACGGTGATGGCAGTGATGTGACGCAGGTCAACACGCATGTAGGCGCGGGCAACAAGCTCACCATCGTTTCTGGCACGGACACCACGATCAAGGGTGCCGTGGTCAGCGGCAAGCAGGTAGTGATGGATGTGGGCACCAGCGGAAGAGGCAATCTGAATATCGAGAGCCTGCAAGACACCAGCACCTACAAGAGCAATCAGCAGAGTCTGGGCGGCAGCATCTCGGTGGGCATGGGGCAGATGAGCGGTAGCATCAACTACAGCAAGTCCAGCACCAACAGCAACTATGCCAGTGTCATGGAGCAGTCTGGCGTGAAGGCAGGTGACGGAGGCTTCCAGATCAATGTAAGGGGTAACACTGATCTGAAGGGGGCGGTGATTGCCAGCTCTGACAAGGCGGTCGCCGATAACAAGAACAGCTTGAGTACGCAGACGCTGACGCAGAGCGATATCAAGAATAGTGCTGAATATGACGCCCAGAGTGTGGGCATTGGCATTGGGTATAGCACCGGCAAGTCTAATCCGGTTGGTCGGGATCAGCAGGGCAATACGCAGACAGGTGGTAAGAGAGTGCCTGGAGCGGACTTGCCCACCACCGGTAAAGATGGCGGTTTCTCGGCAACGCCTCCGGTAGTGATGGGCGCTAGCGGTAGTTCGTCGAGCGTGACCAGAAGCGGCATCAGCGGCGGCATCATCTTGATCACGGATGACAAGAAGCAGCAGGAGCTGACGGGCAAGACGGCGGAGCAGAGCGTGGCGTCGGTGAATCGGGATGTGAGCGGTGACAAGGATGGTAGTAATTCGCTTAAGCCGATTTTTGATAAGGAAGAGATTGAGAATAGAACTGCGATTGCTGGAGCGTTTACGCGGGAGCTGGGGACCTTCCTTGATAGTCGTGCCAAAGAAGCTGACGCCGCCAAGGCCAAGCTGGATGCGACGATGGCGGAGGAACGTGCCAAGCCAATAGAGCAGCGGGATGATGCGCGTTTGCGCAGTCTTGCAGATCAGTATCTGGACGCCGATCAATGGTCCAGCAAGGGCGACTATCGCAAGTACATCACGGCGATCTCCGGCGCCTTGACGGGGAACTTGACGGGATCTGCTTCACAGTTCGTCCAAGCGGCAGCCGTCAATTATTTGCAGGGACTTGGCGCAGAGCAGGTCAAAAAGATAGCCGATAGACTAGACAGTGAGACGGCGCGAGCAGCTCTGCATGGGGTGGTGGCCTGCGCAGGGGCATTGGCGAAGGATGCAAGCTGCGCAGCCGGTGCGCTCGGCGCTTCGGCGGGTACGGTCATCAATAATTTGCTCGGCTCTGTTGATGGTCTTAGTAACGAAGAGAAGGAGGCTAGGAAGAATCTCGTTACTACTGTTGTTGGAGGAATTGCGACTGCAGTAGGAAGTGGTGAAGCAGCCAATGCCACTTTGGCGGCACAGATGGAGACGGAAAATAATGCATTGGCGAGCAATGTTCATCAGCTCGTCATTGATATGCGGCGTTGCTCGGGCTCATCCAGTTCTTCATGCTTCGATGAACTCAAAGAGAAAACTGAAGAACGAAAGCTTCAGTTCAATGCGGTACTGAAAAGCGCCTGCTCCGGTGAGGGCGCAACGCTCTTGTCTTGCCAAGATAAGATTCGTGCTGGTGAATCTGCTTATCCCTACATCGGATTGGCGATGGCTTATGCCAAGACCGATGAGCAGAAGGCGTATGTCAAGCAGCTCTTGGCGGAGCAGGAGAATGATCTGGTTGCGCAATTCCCCCGGCTGGAGGCGCTGGGGGCGCAGGCTTCCCTGTTAGATCATTTGCTCGTGGAGTTGGCTACTACGATTGATAATCCAGCGGCGGTTGTTAGTTCATTGAATTCTCTTCGAGAAAAGATTGCCAATGTTCGGGATAAGGCAGCGAGTAAAGTTAATAAGTCGACGGGTGGCGGACGATGGATTCCGGTGAATGAATCTATGTCAGATCGTGCGCGCGCTTACCAAGAACAAATTACAGGACGATCGGGACAGGCTTATTTAGTTAATAAAGTAAAATTCGATGGCGTGAAAAGTGATGGCACCTTGCAAGATGCCAAAGGCCCAGGTTACGAGAAATTTGTCGGGAAAAATGGACGTTTTGAGCCGTGGTATGAGGGAAAGGACGCATTAATTGATCAGGCAGCACGGCAGATTAATGCGGCCAAGGGTACCCCCATCGAATGGTCTGTTGCCAATCCGAGCGCAGCAGGTGCAATGAAAGAATTGCTGAGGGATAATAATTTATCAGGTATCCGGGTTATTTATATTCCTCCTAAATGATATTCAAATGGAATCATATTTCGTAGCAGCATACTGGGGGGCTCGTCAGGAAAACAGCGTGCAATGCGCTCGTCGACTGAAGGGCTTTCTAGCAGAGCTAAGTAGCATCTCAGATGATTTCTTGATGTGGACGCGGGTCTCAACAAAAAAGGGGCAGAAAACGAAATTGTCAGCCCACGAAGTAGCTCTCGAACTTCTGAGCACTTTGCTCAAAAGCGGTGCAAATCGAACAGACATTGATAGTGACGAGATTGCCGAGCTTGGCTTTCGTCTCATGCTTTGGAATGGAAAAAGTGGAATCAATAGCGCTAGCTTGTCTATCCACTGCGGGATGCACTCGACTTCTAAAGGTCTTTCCAACGCAATCTTCTTAGAAATTCCTAGTGGCTTCAATATTGGGGACAGGACAGCTTGTCGCAGCCTCTTGCTGTCTTTTGTAAATTCATGGGATCCAGAGTGGGCCGCTTTAGCCTCTTTCTCTGAAAGAGATAAAAATGAGCTTGGAGTACCATTTTTTGATAAAGCTCTTTATGTGTCGACTTTGGCAAACGATCCTGTCAAGGATCTTTCGGCCGCAGAGATACTTCCTAATGAAGGCCGTCTTTATTTGGCGCGGAGTTGATTGCCCATATGCGAGGACAATGGAGATTATTACTGCATCGATCAAAGCGGTAGCGTCAGATTTTGGAGTGGAAATCGGTTAACCGCAGACTCTAAGTCGTTCTCGTACTAAATTGGGGAGCAGGTCAGCAGCACCATTGCTGCCGCCGGCGATGTGCGGGTGATGGCAGGCAACGACATCAATGCGCGGGGATTGAACGCCAGCAGCGACAAGGGGGGCATCAATCTGGCTGCGAACAACAACATCAACCTCGGCACTGCCGAATCATGGCAGCAGGTCGATGAAGGGCACCAGGCCAGGGGCAGCAGCGGGTGGCTGTCAAAGAAGACGGTGACAACGTACAACGCGCGATCAGGTGGACCAGTCGCAAGCCTCGGGCAGTAACGTTTCTGGCAATACGGTCAGCGTGACGGCGGGCAAGGATGTGAACGTCACGGGCAGCAACGTGGTTTCCACGCGCGGCACGCAGATTGCGGGGCGGGTGATGTGAATATCGTTAAGCAATAGCGCACTCAGTTGCTATGGAACAGGTGCCAAAGACTGTTCAACTATTGCGAGTCCGTCCCCTATCGGTCCTGCTCCTTTGCGGCAACAGCCTGACTTGATACGTACGTATAAAGGCGGTGTGCTGTTACTGCCATCATCTTCAAATTCAGCTCCGTGAGGTTAGTAATGTCATTTCGTTTCTCTGTTTCAATTATGGCGATGTGTCTGTTCTTTTTTGGCGGATGCAGCATTCAAGAACCCGGTGTTTATCGAGGGGGGAAACTCATCCAACCTGCACCTCTTGGTATCGAAGACCAGCATTCGTTCAGGTTTATGGATCGCTGGAAAATTAGCCATCGTTGGCTCAGTGGTTCGCCGCAGATTATGGGATGTACGGGCTATTCTTCTAATCCTTTTAAGCGCCTGGGGGTAGGCGGAAAGCTGGGAGACGAGATCAATGCTCCCATCGTTGAGAGAAACGGTGTCTTGTATGTTGTCGCAGAGCATAATCAGAAATGGACGCTGAACGACCGCCGGGAAGCTTTCTATGGTCTTGACGCATATGCCAAGTTCACGCGCTTCAGTGCATTATGTGGAGCGGCATTTTCCGACTCTTTGGATGCGATGGGGTTGTATATCGTAAAACCTGATCCAGCGAAAGGCACCGACCAGTGGGTCACTGACGCAAAGGAAGTCACGATCAATGGGCTTCGGTGGCGGCACAAGGAGATTCCAATTCAGGATTGGTCGGAGAGTAGGGAGAGTCTGTCTGGGCCAATTGAATTTTGGGTGCTTGAAATTCCAGAGACAAAGTACTGGCTGGCACTGCGGTTTTCCGCCACATCGTCCGCCAAGTTTGGCATGGGAGCCGACGCGTATCCTGAAAAACATCGGCGCTTGTTAGAGCTATTCCGTGAAATTGTGCAATCTGTGCGGCTAGAGCCAATCAGTCCTATCAACATTGATGGATTGGTCGGTCAGAAGTAGCGTAGAGATCGTCAATAGGATTAAAGACGCGCCGGTCTTGTCAGGTGTGCTTCTTTTTACCGAATGCTGGGACAGCGCAGCGTGCCAGAGCATACTGCCGGCTCGGATTATCTTCCGGTTTTCAGGTGAGAATGAATTTCTCGGTTTTGGCTGGTCGGACGGTCACTCAGCCTCCGCCTGCCACTTCTACATAATCGAGAGAAAAGACCGCGACCGACAAGGCGGCTCCACCACGGCCTACTATCCGCGCCAGGTCGTGCAGGCGATCAGCCTCACCCCCACGCTCTACCAGCAGAACACGGCAGCGGCCAACAACGTCAATCTGGGCACGGCCGAATCACGGCAGCAGGTCAGACGGACCAGACGGGGCCTGGCAAGCGCATTGTCGGCTTCCGGGTCAACGGCTCGTCGCAGTTGCTGGACTCCAAGTCGGCATGGCTCTATGTTTCCAGGAAAGACCTTTAAATATGTATTACCTAATTATTTGGGATAGACGGCTAGCCGCTACAGGTCAAGATGGATGCCTGAGGAAACTTGAGATACCAATCGACTTGGCGAAATTTTTTTTCCGATTGGAAAATGGAAAATTCCCAGTCCTTTCTCAACTAAGTTTTGACGACTACGATTTGTTTTCTGATACTCAGCTTGAATTGCTTATTCAAGAATTGCAGAATGTTCCGGCTACTGATCGATCCATCACTGATCAAATTAACTCAATGGTGCAAGTAATCCTCGATGCTAAGTCGTTAGGGAAAAGCATCTTATTTGATCCGTTTCGCAGAGACTAGTGTCCTGTCCCGCTGATACGTGAGCAAGTCGATGGAGCTTTTCGATGAATCCGATATGTTTGAGTGTGGAAGGGATTGTGACCTGAGTCAAATTTTGTAGCCACCGGCTAATCCAGTGGCGGACACGACTTGAGGATTAAATAATGGTGTGGAAAAAATTAGTTACGTTGGAAGACTGTCAGTACATCATGCATGGTGCAATTTTTCGGGTTAAAGGAGTATGGCCTTACGAAGAATTTGTCGATTTCATGTTGGTGGACATGGCGGATGACAGGACTAGACATGCTTTAGTCGTTTCGTCTGGCAGGAAGGCCGGCTTGGTTCTGGTGCGACTTCCCCTAGATTCAGGTTCTCCTACAGGGAACACTCTATCGAGAAAATGGCTCATCGAAAATTGGGGGAAATGGGTTTATCCGCAATGCTCGGTACAAGATGTTTTTTTTCTTCCACGCTACGAGGCTCAAGATCCTGAGTGAGTTCGGGCTTAAAAATGCAATTCTTAACATTGAAAATTGCTGGGTAATCCCGTGTTCGTCATGAAAAGTGGGAAACCACGGCACCAACCTCAACAAGACCGGCCCGCTGGGCCGCTAGCACGTGGTCTCGACCGGTTCGGCCAGCTACACCTACGTCAAGAGCCACATCTTCAGTGCAGACGATCGTCGCTATGACAATGCGCCGTATCAGTTGCAGGACATCGTCACCAACTTCCAGCTGGACATCACGCCGACCAGCGGAGCCGGACCTACTCGACAGAATTCGGTACTCGCGTTGGCATCGTCGGTATCGGGGGCTTCGGTTGCGAGTGTGGCCAGCAAATTAAACAAGGAAGAAGGCTGAAATGAAAAAGGAAGAAAATTTGGATGTAGTGCAGGAGCTGTTTACCTCGCTGGCCAAAGATATAGGTTTATCAAGGGAAGAAATGATGGCTGAGAGTGGTAAGCAATGCAGCTGGGCTCTTGACTATGGAATATCGCTTGATCAACAGTTCGGTAAGTATTTGGATAGACTAATTTTCTTATTCAGCCTATCTAAAAGAGCAAAGATGGAAAAAGATGATTTGGCAGCCTTTGCTGCTTTGCTAGGGGCTAGGTTGTATGCCCACAAGTTAATGAATCTCTTTGAAAATATTGAGGATGAAATTGATAAAGTCTTGTTCAGGGATGCCAGATTTATTTGGCCAGAAATTCCTGAAAACTACGATTTCCCCGACCATTACGGTGTTACTGGTTTTTGAAAATAATGAACTGGCAAAATTTGCTAACAACAGCAGAAGATGAGATTGCTGCGGGGTCGGTTTTTCGAGTAAAGGCGGAATGGCCGTACGAGGAAATTGTCGATTTTATGTTGCTTTATCTCCCTAGTGAGAGCAGTACGCACGCACTCATCGTTTGCACTGGGATGAAAGCAGGGCGAGTTTTGAAAAGTTACCTCCGGAGGCTGACTGCGGTGGTCGTGCTATCTCGAAAGATTGGTTAATTAGGAAATGGGATGAATGGGTCTATCCACAATGTGCGATAGAAGATGTTCTAGTTGCCAGGCGGTACGAGGTTGAATCTTGTGGCCGATGATCTAACCAGTGGTCACACGAGCAAGTGATTGCGAGGGTTGATTATAGTTTTGAGAAGGATTTTGAACGCCCCATAGAGGATGTGATGTGGCGAGTCATTCTCCTGATTTTGTCAGGAGGTTGGCATGTGGAATTTGCAGAACGTAACCGAGCATTGATTGCTGATTTGATTGTCGAAAATGGTCTGCAGAATATGCTCTCTGATTTGCCTTTAGAAGAGGCGGAGATATTCGAACATGATCTAAAAATTATTAAGTTAATCTGATAAAGAGATTATTTAAAAATTTGAAGGCAGGAGTGATTAAGTGACTTTGCCATGGCGCCAAATTATCAGCTGTATGGGGCATACGGAAACTGCTCCCGAGGTTATGGATTTACTTAAAAAAATCGATGGTTCAGTCTCGCTATCCGAGACGCCAACGGAGTATGGAGATAATCTTAGTCATACGAAATACTATCAATTTCACGATGCTGGTATTGAGTGCGGTATTCGCCATGAAAAACTTTGTTATCTGGCCCTTTTTCTCGAGCGTAACGATAGTTACAAAGCTTACGATGGCGAAGTCTGCGGGATAAAAAGCGTGAATTGGAGTTTTGAGGATGTTATTGCTCATTGGGGTGAGCCGGATATAACTGGAGGCGGTACCGCTGATCCTTTACTTGGCTACGTTTCCTCTTGGATTAAGTACGTCTTTGATGACTATGCCTTGCATATGGAATTTACAAACGATAATAAATTGTCGCATCTAACTTTTTTATCAGCTGAGGCAACGCTGATCAGGTAAGCGAACTAGTTTTTCGGCCGGTTTAAAAGTCGCCGTTAATTTTTTGAATTTTCTTGTCGACAAGGATAGCAATTCGTCCAATACGATTTCGTGAGGAAATTTATATCTGGTTTTTCTCTTAGGAAATTCCTCATTTCCAAAGAAGGTTGAGTACCCATTTATTAAAATTTCAGCGCAGAGGCGATTTATCTAAGAGGCAGTGGAGGTTGAAAATGTATTTGGTAATTCGTCTTCCTGGTAGTCTCCGCGCGGAGAGCTTGTTGAAGCTATCGCACGTACCTTGCCTTTGTAAGATAAAAGGCGGGGTATTTGAATTATGCTTTTTAGATCCTTTGCCCGAAGCAGTAGGGATTGTTCACGATTGGGATACTGAAAAAATTAACGAGAGAGCTCTCGCAGGAGGAGGGGGAGCCTATCTGTATTATTGCTTTGGAACAGTCACAATTCGACGAGAAGAAAATGATATTTACAAGATTGTTGATCTGTCGTTTTTCCAAGCTAGCTATCCCGGATGGTTTCCCATAATTGAGAATGAGGTGTGGTCTCATCCTGTGTGTAGATACACTAAGGAAGAGCTCGATGAAATTGAAAAGATCGACGCTATGCTGCCTCCATCAAAACTATCAAAAAAGAAGAGGCGCCTGTTACGTCTGTTGGAGGAAGCGCCCCAAAAAAAGGAACCATGAAATTTAAAAAAAGCGAAGAACGTATAACTTATCAGACACTAAAAGTATGGGCGCTAGACTCATATTTTGATTTTTGTAGAGATAGCGGGTTGGTAGGCCAGTGGTCACACGAGCAAGTGATTGCGAGGGTTGATTATAGTTTTGAGGAGGGTTTTGAACGCCCCATAGAGGATTTGATGTGGCGAGTCATTCTCCTGATTTTGTCAGGAGGTTGGCATGTAGAATTTGCAGAACGTAACCGAGCATTGATTGCTGATTTGATTGTCGAAAATGGTCTGCAGAATATACTCTCTGATTTGCCTTTGGAAGAGGCAGAGATATTCGAACATGATCTAAAAATTCTTAAGTTGATTTGATAAAAAGTGATGTTCGAGAATTTTGAAAAGACCATTCGCTGGTCCTTGCTGCTGCCGGTGTAGTCGACAACACCGCTGGCTCGAACTCCTGTATGTCGGCATCACCATCCCGGATCGTGCGTATATGCCCTTCGTGAAAGCAGATAGTTGATGAAGGCTTTAACAAATAGTGATTTGAGAGATCTACAGCAGAAAGTGGAAGCCTTGTCGGACAAGGCGGAGCCTCGTGCGACGCTAACGGTTCTGTTGAGATGGATTGAAAGTCATCAGGAGAAAATGATGAGTCTGCCTTTCAGCGACTATGGTCTTGATAAATTTTCTCAGTTCAGATTGGAAGATTATCCGGTATCGAAATCTTCATTACGGGGGAGAGAGTTAGAGCATTTTAGAAGGACAGTGAGCAAGCTGAGCCTGAAAGATCTCGCCTTTGTAGCGATGTTCATTCGCGATTCATTAGAAGCATTGCTTATGCCTGAAGTTGATGGTGAGTGCCCAAGATGTAACGGTTATTCCATTGCGGTCTTCAAGAATAAATGCGATGGAAAACTTCTGCTTCTATGCAAGACATGCGGATTTGGCTGGTATTTTGATGCCGCACAAGATACTGGCGGCAAGCGGGAATACGAATTTGCTACCGAGAGGGAGCTTCGCGAATACGGACTGGTTTAAGTCGCGAGGATGTCATAGCTATGAGGTGCTGGAAGTTGCTATAAGCAACCGACGAGAGGTTTGGAAGTAAGCTAGAGATCGAGTAAGGCATATCATCTTGCTGGCGGGCTATACATCAATTGCTCAACCAATGTTTTTTGAAAAAGCAGATATAGAGTATGGAATACTGGCATGGCACCTGCCCCATTTGTGATCAAGGGCGTTTGTTCATTACGCTGAATGACGATGCAGGTGAGCTTTTCCTCCTCTGCGAAGAGTGCGAGTCAGCTTGGCGCAAGCCAGAGGAGATTGATGTTCGAAGTCATCATGGTTTCGAAGGAGCGAAAATTCGTCGCGCAAATTCGGCGGAGATTGAAAGTTTCGGTTGGTCTCGCTACACATTGAATCAGATCGAGTGATTAAAGCACGAATGCCACTTTAGTATTGAGCGGCTACAAGGACGTGATTGCCGCACGTGAGCGCTGGACAAAGAAGCAATTTGGCGAAGAATAATATTCGGCACGCACCAGATATGTTTGAGTGTTGGAGGGATTGGTGGATTCTGAGAGCCATGAGAAAAGTTTGATGCGCTGGCAGAAATTGCTAACAGCCGATCTCGAAGAGATTGCTGCAGGATCGGTTTTTCGCGTGAAGGCACAATGGCCTTACGAGGAATTCGTGGATCTCATGCTGGTTTATCTTCCGGGTGAAAACACCGCGCATGCACTCATTGTTTGCACAGGAATGAAAGCAGGTCGGGTGTTGGTTAAGCTGCCTCTGGTCTCTGATTGTGGGGGACGTGCCATTTCGAAAGACTGGATAGTTGAAAATTGGAATGAATGGATCTATCCGGACAGCCTGATAGAGGATGTGCTTGTCACCAGGCGGTACGCGGTTTCCTTCTGATGAATGAAGTACAGCGGCAGCAGTTCGTGATTCTTTCTTGTGAGCGTTGACCTGAGGTATTCATTCAAACCGCCGTTCGCCCTGCCCGGACGGCATTTGGATCAAGCGATAGTCACGCCTCCTTCCCGTCAATCCGAAGCAATGAGAAAAAACTATAAAGAGATTATTTTTCCGGTTTTGTGCGTGATGGTCATCTTTATCTGCGCAATGCTATGTCTTGTTGCAGTTGTCGATCTGGTTGTCGCGCCGATCCTAAAAGAACTTTTGCAAGACTCATTGACACGTGATTGGTGCGGCGTGTTCACACGGTGCGCCAGTCAAACAAAAATGACCTTCGTTGAACACGTCACGTCACCCAAATTCTGGAAAAACATACATACTGAAAATATTGAGCGCAGGTTAAAGAGTGCAGCTCTTTTGGGCGCATTAATCGGATTTGGACTTGTCGCGATATCCGTCTTTCGACGTCGATTATGAACAAAATTCAGATGACGTTTCTTCTTTGGATTAAGTACGTGTTTGATGACTATGCCTTGCATATGGAATTTACAATCGATAAGAAATTGTCGCATCTAACTTTTTTATCAGTCTGAGGCAACGCTGAACAGGTAAGCGAACTAGTTTTTCGGCCGATTTAAAGTCGCCGTTAATTTCTTGAATGTTCTTGTCGACAAGGATAGCTGATAGTGCTTTAGAGATAGCCCTGGGTCGTTAGTTTATTGCTTCACTTAGTGGTGTAGTTCAGCAGTTCAGTAACCGATATCCACATATCACTGTGCGAATTGCCGCAGAGGTTCGAAATTCAATTCCGGGGCGTTTAACGTCTCAAGGGCCTATCACTGCAAGCACTGAGGGCCGACAGCGATAAAAATGATAGTGGAAAGCTGAAAGCACATTTAGAGATTTTTTAGTTAAGAAGGTACGGAAGGTAGAGATGAGAATGTACACGTTCATACTAAATTTCTGCCCCCTTCCGCCAGGTATGAATCAGCAGGAGGAGGCTGAGATTGAGTTTCTCTTAATGGACGGTAAGGATGAGCGGAGAATTCTGAAGACCCAATGGGAAACGGCAGAATTTAGGGTTTGGATCTCTGAGAATCTGAGCCGAATCTTGCGAGAGCCCTTCCCACATTTCTTCGGGCAAGGCGGCTCCATTGCAAAAGGCATTTCGTCATTTTACGACTCTGTAAATCCCGAAGATGATGATTTAATTGATAGTGCATTCGATTATCGTAGAGCGCACGGTCTTCGGTTTGGTCTACGTGGAGCCCGCATCCAGGATATCTATGTCGGGCAAAGATGCGGGAATTTAGAGATATCTTCTTATTCCGAGAAAGATAAGTGGTCTTATTTTATCTATGCAGACTCGTTTGAAAATGAGATGAAAAAACTATTGGGTAATCACTCAAATAGCGGCTGAACCGCCCCTGAATTTGAGGAGGTTCCATGCGCCAAATTCGATATTGAAAATGAATTTTCCCGATTAGATAACGTGGAAAGAAAGTAGTCCTAAGTCACATCTCAATAGTGCCAACGTCGGAGCCGATTGGACTCTAAATAGAGTAATGGTCAACACCGCTGCTGCAGCGAAGCAGATCCAAAAGTGCATCTTGCGGGTCCGTTCAGATAAACAGTTGTTGATGGGCTGTCAGAAAGATGGCTCTTCATAGATCGGTGCGAGGTAAAGATGTTGAATGGCTATCCTGAGGAGGAAGAGCTTAGACGCAGAATATTGAATCAGCTCAGTTGGCATGCCTCCAGCGATGTGGTTGGAGTGCTCTGGCTTGGCTATCTGGCCGGGCTGCTGGAGTGGGGAGTGATCGATATCGATGTTTACGGTCGACTAAAAAATCTACTTCCGCTTGTTGGGCACAAGGAAGTTCACGAAATGTTTTCAGACGAACCCCTTTCTTCCGAAGACGCGAGGGAGATCGAAGCTTATTTGAATACACGTAAATCCTAAGACTAGCGCCGCAGAACAGCGTAAAGCGCTTCGCCGCGCTGTACGTCGCCAATCCTGGCAGCACGCTCACGGCCACGGCGGCGCGAGACATCAATGCCAAGGGCACGCAGATGCAAGAGAAAATCAGTACCTAAGGAGCAGTTGAATGACACTGCCATTAGAAGAATTCATTGCCGTCATCGGCAAAATGGAGCGGGCGCACGAAGTCCAGGCGCTGTTCAAAAAACTCCCCGACCAGCCATTGATCTCATCAACGCCCGAAGAGTACAACGACCCCGTCAGCGCGACGACCTACTATCAATTTTTTGAGACGGGAGTGGAATGTGGATTCCGGAGCGGGATTTTTTCTTTTGCCCATTTCCTGATCCAGGGCAATGAAGAATACAAATCGTATCAAGGAAAGCTCGCCGGATTTGATACGGCATCTTTGGACCACAACGCCGTCAAGGCACACTGGGGCAGACCCCAGCAGCATGGCGGTGGCTACCTGGACTCCCTGATTGGATTTGTTCGCCCGTGGATGCGCTACGAGATGCCGGACCATCTTGTCCGATTCGAGTTTTCAGACGATATGCGCGTCTACGCAGTGACCCTGATGCCTGAGCAGAATTCGTCGTTATAACGTAAAGCAGAAGATCATCGGCCGTATTGATGGCGGCTGATGTTTTGCCATGTCCTTGCAGGTAAAGACCATGTATCTCACCATCCTCCTCCCTGATAACCTCGACACTGAATCGATGCTGCGCCAGCCGAATATCCCCTGCTTCTGCAAAAAGGGCGGCGGCAAGCTCGAACTGTCGTTTCACGATCCGTTGCCGGAAGCCACAGGCTTCATTCATGACTGGGATTCGGAGAAGATCGATCAGCGAGCACCCGCAGGCGGGGGAGGCGCCTATACGCACTATGGCTTTGCGATGGTGACGTTGCGGCGAATCGATAAGGAAAATTACAACATCCTTGACCTATCCTTTTTTGAGACGAGCTATCCCGGCTGGTTTCCGATCATCCGGGATGGTGAATGGGCAGAGCCAGTGTCCTTCCACACTCCCGAGGAACTGGCAGAAATCGCACGCGTTGACGCGCTCTACCCGCCGGTGAGGCTGTCCAAAAAGCAGAGGCGACGCTTGCCCCGAGGTTCAACAGACTGATCGATCCCAGCATGACGAATCCGCTTCAACCCTGACAGATCGCGAATCAAACCGCGTCCATCCCGCCCTCATCCCCCCTTCCAGTACATCCCATCCCATCCCATCCCATCCCATCCCATCAGAGCATGGCGCTGACAAAAACGGCGAAAGCCCTTTTTCAGGAACGTCAATCAACGTCAAATTTACGACTGCAACGTACTACCTCAGAGAATAATTCAGCGATGGATTGAGACCGGCCTGCGACCGTCCCGAGGCGGTAGCGTCGCAAACCGGAGAATAACTGAGGATACTGACAATGAAACAATTTAGCGCCGAGTTCGTGGGCACTTTCTGGCTCGTGTTGGGCGGCTGCGGTAGCGCTGTCCTGGCTGCTGCTTTTCCTGGACTGGGTATCGGTCTGCTGGGAGTGTCACTGGCATTTGGTCTCACGGTACTGACGATGGCGTTCGCCATCGGTCCCATCAGCGGATGTCACCTGAATCCGGCTGTCTCGATCGGTTTATGGGCCAGTGGACGATTCGCTTCTGCCAAGCTGCTGCCCTATATCGTGGCGCAAGTATTCGGTGCAATCACTGCAGGGGGCGTGCTCTTCCTGATTGCCAGCGGCAAACCAGGCTTCGATGTGTCCGCCGGCTTCGCGTCGAATGGTTTCGGTCTCCACTCACCTGGCGGCTACTCATTGCTGGCGTCATTGGTCTGCGAAGTCGTCATGACTGCCCTGTTCCTGATCGTGATCCTGGGTGCCACTGATGTACGCGCTCCGCAGGGGTTCGCTCCGATTGCCATCGGGCTTTGTCTGACGCTGATTCATCTGGTCAGTATTCCCGTCACCAATACGTCGGTGAACCCCGCGCGCAGCACCGGTGTGGCCTTGTATGCCCGTGGCTGGGCGATTGAGCAGCTATGGCTGTTCTGGGTGGCACCGATCGCTGGTGCCTTGTTCGGAGCCATGATCTACGAGGCGATCCGCGAGGAAAAATGAACGCGTATGTTGGCCTGGTCTACGTTGTTTGACCGTGCCGTCACTTGATGGTTTGTATGAGGAGTCTATTGATGAAGTTTCGGACGATGTTCCTGGCCCTGTTCCTGGGTAGCGTTGCTGCAAGCGCTTCCATGGCCCAAGTGCCGGCTGGCGCGCCGGTTGGTACTACCGGCTTGTGCAAGGATGGCAGCTACAGCAGCAATGCCACCAGAAAGGGAGCTTGCTCCGGGCATAAGGGGGTGAAGGATTGGTATGCCACGACCGCAGCACCGGCCAGCGCCCCAGACGTTCCCATGCTCCCGCTGACTTCTCCCATTGAGGCAGCGGCCACCGCAGCGGAGCCTGACCGCAAGGCAAAGCCGGTGACCTCAGCCGGACCAGCTCCAGGTGACGTATGGGTCAACGCTTCTGGCAAGATCTATCACTGCCCTGGCAGCAAGTGGTATGGCAAGACCAGGCATGGCTCCTATATGAGCGAGGCTGTCGCGAGGGCAGCAGGTAAGCGCGCCGACCATGGCAAGGTGTGCTCCTGAAGAGATGGCAAGCTGAGCCTCGCAATATGTGAGTGCGCCGCTGGCTGTTCGCGAGCATCCGAGGTACGAAGGATGCCCTTTCAATTGATTGTGTATCGGAGCAATACGTGCGTTTGACAGGATTTCTGGTGATTGTCCTGATCCTGGCTTGGTTGCTGTGGAAGCCGATGCCCGGCGGCGGATTCGGTTTTTTGGGCAATCTGGCTGTCGGCGTGGTCGGCGATTTCCTGTTCCGTTGACGGGCAGGCGGCGACAGGGCAGGCTTCGCCGGTAACAGTCCGGAACTGATTTTATAAATGGTATCCGCTTCAGGGATGGCCGGTTTTTCGTCTTCTGCCCGATGCGGACTCATGGACCTATGGAGTGTAACGATGGACGCGCAGCAGCTTCTTTCTGATTTTCTTTCGTCAGCGCATGGCACTGATGCATTGCAAGCGTTAGGCCAACAAGGCGTCAGCGCTGGCGATGCCCAAGCGTTCCTGGGGCATGCCACCGACGCAGCCTATGAACAGGTTCAAGCTCAGTCCAGCGGCATGATGGGGGACCATGCCGGAAAGAGTTTTTTCTCCGCCTTTGCGTCCGGCCTGGTGCGGGGAGATGGCTTTTTTAAATCGCTCCTGGATGGCGGCGAAGGCGTCGTGGTGGGGCGAGTGGCTGAAGCCCTGGCTGAGCGGGCAGGACTGGACCCATCCACTGCCGCATCCATTGCGGCAGCGGCAACTCCTTACGTGGCGGCCTTCCTGAAACAGAAGCTCGCCTGAGTGGCAGGCAGGCCGACTTGGCGGCGCATGCCTGCGCTCACGGGCTGTCATCATCATTCGTCAGAATGACGGCGAGCGCATCGTGCTCATCGTCGATGTCTGGAAAGACGGCCACAGCCCTTGAGTGCAAGCATCGCGTTCACGCCGCCAGGCCGAACTCCTCCAGCGTATAAGGCTGCCGCTGCTGCAGCACCTCGCGCAATTCCATCGCCTTGCTGAACAGCCAGCCCTGCGCATGAATCTGCGGTGCGATGCTGCGTATGAGCTGCAATTGCTCTTCCGTCTCGATGCCCTCGATGACCACCTTCAGCTCCAGCTCGGTGGCCAGGCGCAGCAGGTTGGGGACCACCGAGCGCAGCGGTGAACCGGTGCTCAAGGCACAGGTGAAAAGCCGGTCGATCTTGATGCCGTCGAACTGCGCATAGGACAGATGCGACAGATTGGCACTGCCGGTACCGAAGTCATCGATCCAGATCGCAAAGCCCGCCTGGCGCAACAGCTCGATGTTCTGTGTGAAAGTGGCCGAACGGATGTCGGCACGCTCGGTGACTTCCAGATGCAATTGCGGACGCAGGCCAGGCGTGGCCGCCGTCAGTTCGAGCGCGAACTCGATGAAGTCCGCATCCTCGATGTCGGCCACCTCGGTATTGACCGCCAGCACCAGCATCGGATCGGCCTGCAGCAGATCCTGCATCTCGCGCAGCGCACGCGCCAGTACCACCTTCGCGAGCGCCGTGCTGAGCCGGTTTTGCGCCGCCAGCGGGACGAAGATGTCCGGGCCGATCTCGGGTTCATCCGCCGGGCGCCAGCGCGCCAGCGCTTCGTATCCCTTCAGGCTCAGGTCGCGCACGCAGACGATGGGCTGGTACAGCAGCACGATCTCGTCATTGGCGATGCCCTCGCGCAGCTTCTCCACCACACCCTGATTGCGGCGCAGGCGCAGATGCATCAGGTAGGCCAGCGCACCCAGCAGGAAACTGCCCGCCAGCAGCGCCACAAAACTCAAGGGCTGGGCCAGCGCGAACCAGTGCAGGCGCGCGCTCGCCTGGGCGCACAGGGCCATGTCGCGGCTGCATTCGGTGATGTCGATGCCGGGCAGCAGGTCCATCGCGCCGGCCGGGTTGTAGCGCAGGCCGTCGCGCTCGGCATAGGTGTGCGTGCCGTTGCCGTTGGTGATGCGCAGCGACACATCCTGATAGAAACGATTGAGATCGAAGGTCGAGGGCGAGGCGATGGCCAGGCTGCGGTTCAGGGCCACCAGGTTGCTCTGGTAATGCGTCTGCAGCACTTCCTGATGGCTCCACACGCTGAAGCCGCCGCGCGCATGATAGTGCGGTTCGGGCAGGCGGGTGAGCTTGTCCAGTTTGCCCCACAGCGCCGTACAACGCACCACGCCCTGCTCGATGCGGCCCAGGTCGGCCACATAGCTGTTGGCATAGGTGATGTTGCGCAGGATGGTGAGGTCGCCCTCCGAGCACATCTCGAAGGGACTCGCTTCGGCCCGGCGCAGTGCATCGGCGGTGGCGCGTCCGGCGTCTTCCGCACGCTGCAAGGCCTGCATCGACGAGGCGTCGATGTGGCGGATCTCCGAAATGGTCAGCGCGAGCTGCGCCAGAAAGACGCCTCCGACCATGCTGGTGCAGGCCCAGAGGAGAATTTTCCAGGAGGAAACGCGCCGGAAGACTTTGCGATTCATTGCTGAGACAGTAATTATTTCGCGCAAGCTTAATTTAAAACCGCGTCTCCTTATTCGGTTTTTTTCGTTGGCGATTGTTTTGCATCGTGTTTTGCGGCGATTTCCCAGCGCGCGGTACGAACGCGCATCGCAAGTGATGCGCGCCATCCACGAATCTCGCCAGTCCTCGCTGCCACGCGGATTGGCTCACGCCATGCGCCATCGCGCCGGTCTCAGGAAGTGACCTTGACCGCGCGGCCGATGTAGAGGATGGGGCCGGTCGGACGGCCCGTGGGCGAGCCGGTACCCGGCTCCAGGGTGATCTCGAAGAGCTGGTCCGGCTGCAGCGGTGGCAGCTTGTCCAGCGGGACTTCCTGGGTCTTGCCAGGCTTGACGATGCCCAGCGAGACCGGGCCGTTCCAGTTGGCCCCCTTGGTCCAGAATTGCAGCGCCTTCTCCTGCGGTACGGTGGCCACGCCCAGAGGGATCAGGTTGAGGCGGCCGCTGCCACCGGTCTGCACCACCCAGCCGGGGGCCTTGTCCTGCGGCGCGACCAGCACCACCATGTAGGCCGGCGCACGGGCGGGCGGCTCGGCACGCAGCACGAGCACGGCCAGCAGCACCGAGCAGGCCAGCGCCGCGCCGGTACTCCAGCGCCAGAATTGCACGCTCTCCCACCATGCATGCCAGCCGCCACGCTGACGTACCGGGGTCGGCATGGGCAGGCTGCGCTCGATGCGCTGCCACAGGCTGGCCGATGGCTGCACCGGCTCGGCCAGTGCGGTCAGGGGATGCAGCTTGGTTTCCCATTCATCGACGGCGGCACGCAGTGCGCCGTCCGTGGCCAGGCGCTGCTCCACCGCCTGGCGCTCGGCGTGCGGCAGCGTGCCCAGCACGTACTGGGCCGCCAGCCATTGCAGTTCATCGTGTGATGCATTCATCCGATACACTCCCGCAGCGCGGCCAGGCCGCGCTTGATCCATGCCTTCACCGATCCCAGCGGCGCTTGCAGGCGCTCGGCGATTTCGCCATGGGTGCAGCCATCGACATAGGCGTAGACGATGCTGGCGCGTTTGGCATCGCTCAACTGGCCCAGGCACTCGTCCAGCCGGCCGAGGTCGGCTTGCCACTCGGGTGCATCCACGGCGGGCTCGGCGCGGTCGGCCATTTCTTCCAAGTCATCACCAGCGGAGACTTCGTGCTGCATGGCGCGGATGCGATTGAGTGCCGTATGGCGTACTACCGTATAGATCCACCCGCGTGCCGCTCCGCGCGCCGGGTCGAAGCTGGCGGCGCGGTTCCACAGATTGAGGAAGGCGTCATGCAGGACGTCCTCGGCCAGTGCGCGATCACGCACGATGCGCAAGGCCACCCCCAGCAGATAGCGGCCCTCGTGTTCGTAAAGCGCCTGCAACGCACGGCGCTCGCCGCGCGCGCAGGCCAGCAGGGCGGCTTCATGATCGAAGGAGGCGGGGACGTCAGTCACGCGAAATCAGGCTCCGGTCGCAGGTTGCCCGGCCGGAACGTCCGGCCGGGGTGACCTGGATTATAGCGAGGTTATGGCGTGGATTACGCTCGCATCAGGAAGCCTTCCAGAAGATATAGTCGGCCTGATAGCCCACCTTCTGCTTGGCACCCGCCGAACCCATGTCGCAGCGATCAGCCGGTGCCACGCCACCCTTGGTGGCGACGCGCTGGATATAGGTCGTCTGCGTCATCGCTCCCATGCCGGTAGCCGGATTGGCCTTGACCAGCTGATGCGGGATATTGCCGGTGCCAGCCGGGGCCACCGCGACCTGCGCACCGGTCACCTTGGAACCGTCGCTGCTCTCCCAGGTGGCCGGCGGGCCGTAGTAGCGGCCGACCTGCATGCCGCTGCGATCCTTGAGCACGGCATCGGGGCCGACGAAGGTCCATTCGAACTGGCCCGGCATGTCCTTCTTGGCGCGGCATTCATAGAGGATCTCACCCACGCCCACGGTCTGCAGGACGACCTTGTTGCCGGCCGGGACCTTGACGGCGTCCGGCAGGCTGTCCTGCGAATACATGGTCGACATGGGCGCGCAGGCCGCCAGCGTGAGGGCCGCGGCCAGGGGCAGGGCGATACGGAGGGAACGGGTAGACAGGATGGCAGTTTGCATGATGGGCTCCTTGTTTCTTGAAATGGATGGTTGTCTCGTGCAGCCCGCCGCCGCATGCGCGACAACGGGGCTGACATGAGGTACTACCCGCGAGGAGCCGATCTGGATGCAGTGATTTGAAAATATTTTTTAAAAAAGATGGGCGGGAGAATTGGTGAGTATTTTTAACGGGAAATTCTACTTCTCCCGCCGCAGCGCGAACACCGCACCCGCCAGCACGATGAAGCCGCCGATGATGGCTTTCTGCCAGGTACTGGGCACGCCGGCCAGGATCAGCACATTGTTGATCAGGGTCACCAGCAGCACGCCCAGAAGCGTACCCACCACACTGCCATGGCCACCCGTGATGCGCGCACCGCCCAGGACCACGGCGGCGATCACATCCAGCTCGCTGCCCACCAGGTCGAAGGGATTGGCCAGGCGCGTGCTGGAGACGTGCACGATGCCCGCCAGTCCGGACAGGAAACCGGCATAGCCGAACACGAACAGATGCACCGAACGCAATTTGTAGCCCAGCCGTTCGGCGATGGCCAGGCTGCCGCCCACGGCGTAGACGGCGCGCCCCATCAGGGTCTTGTTGAGCAGCCACCAGGTCAGCGCACTGGCCAGCACCAGCACCAGCACGGTGGCGGGCAGCACGGCGTGCAGGCCGCTGGCCGTGTCATGCCGCGCCAGGGCCAGCTTGCCGAACTGGTCCATGGCATGGGGCACGTTCATGAAGAACACCGTCCCGACGAAGGTCAGCAGGATGCCGCGATAGAGATACTGCGTACCAATGGTGACGATCAGCGAGGGCGCCTTGAGCCAGTCCACCAGCAGCCCGTTGAGCACACCCAGCGCGGTGCCGCCGGCCGCACCGGCCAGCAGGATGACGGCGATGTGCGTCTCCGGGAAATACGTCATCACCACCTTGGTGATGGAATACATGGTGAGCGCCGCGATGGCCGCGAAGGAGACGTCGATGCCACCGGCGGCCAGCACGATCATCACGCCCAGCGCAAACAGGCCCAGCGTGGTGCAGGCGCGCACGATGTCGAACAGCACCGCCAGCTGGAAGAAGGCGGGATTGATCAGGGCCACCGTCACCACCACCAGCAGGATCAGGACGAAGGTGAACAGCGAAGGGTTTTTCTTGAGCAGCGCACCCAGGCTGGCTGCCGCACTGCGCGGGGGCAGGGCGGGACTGGTGTCGGTGTGGGCGTTCTGGCGGGTCAAAGTGCTTGCATCCATGCTCGGTTCTCAATGTTCGTGGCTTTGTTCGGAGACCAGGTCGTGCGCGAGGTCGCTCTCGGACAAGCCCTCCACCTCGAAGCGGCGCACGATGCGTCCGCGCTTCATCAGCAGCAGGTTGTCGCAGTTCTGCAGCAGCTCGGGCAGGTCGTCGCTGATGAGGATGACGCCCATGCCCTGTTTTGCCAGGTCCTGGATGATGCGGTAGATGATGTCCTTGGAACCCACATCCACGCCCACCGTCGGCCCGTGCAGGATCAGCACGCGCGGATTGATGGCCAGCCAGCGGCCGATCAGCACGCGCTGCTGGTTGCCGCCGGAGAGCGACTGCACCGGACGATCCACGTCCGGTGTGGCGATCTGCAATTGCCTGACCGTGTCCACCGAGAAGCGCTGGCAGGCCGCCGCATCGAGTGCGCCGAACTTGCCGCGCATCTTGCGCAGGATGGTGGTGATGATGTTGTCGCGAATCGATTTGTCGAGGAACAGGCCTTCGCTGATGCGATCCTCGGGTACGTAGCCGATGCCATGCGTGATCGCATCGCCGGGCGCGCGCAGCGACAGGCGCTGTCCGTCCAGCACGATCTGTCCGCCATGCGCCGGTTCGACCCCGGCCAGCGCCAGCGCCAGTTCATTGCGGCCCGAATCGAGCAGGCCGGTGATGCCCAGGATCTCGCCTTCATGCAAGGTGAAGCTGACGTCCTCGAAGGCGGCGCGGCGCGTGAGGGCCGTGACTTCCAGGCGGGCCTTCTGCAGTTGGGCGTCGACGCGATAGCGCTCCTCGCTCAACTGCTTGCCGGTCATCAGCTGGCCCAGCTGGGCCTTGGTGAAGGTCTGGATCGGTCCTTGCGCGACTTTTTCTCCATCGCGGAAAACGATGGCCTGGCCGCCGATGGCAAAGCATTCATCGAGCTTGTGGCTCACGAACAGCACCGCCACGCCATTGGCGCGCAGGCCGTTGATGACCTTGACCAGCGCATCGACTTCCTTCTGGGTGAGCGAGGTAGTCGGTTCATCCATGATCACCATGCGCGCGCTGGTGGCAATCGCACGGGCGATGGCGATCAACTGGCGGGTGGCGATGGGCAGCTCGTCCACGTGCGTATCCAGAAACGCCGCCGTGGCCGGCAGATTGACCGCGCGCAGGGCGCGCGCCGCCGTGTCGTTGAGGGCGCCGCGATCGAACAGGCGTGCCAGCCGGCCCTGATGGCGCACCAGCTGGGCGCTCAGGGCAACGTTCTCGGCCACGCTCATGTTGGGCAGCAGCGAGAGATCCTGATACACCGTCTCGATGCCCAGCGACAGCGAGGCCAGCGGCGTGAGTTCGGCCACGCGTTCGCCCTGGATGAAGATTTCTCCTTCGCTGGGCGGCTGGGCCCCGGCGATGATCTTGATCATGGTGCTCTTGCCGCAGCCGTTCTCGCCCAGCAGATGATAGATCTCGCCGGCGTGGATGGTGAGATCGATGCCGCGCAGGGCATGCACCCCGGCAAAGCGCTTGTGGATACCCTGCAGCCGCAGGAATTCCTGGGCAGGCGCGCCGTCGGGGCGGGAAGTGTCGTGAGTGCTCATAGTCCAACGCGATGACGAAGGACATCCGCCGTGGCCGGGATGATGATGCGGGCGCGCGGCGGATGTCCGGTGGGTCTGATCAGGCCGCGATCAGAACGCGTACTGCTTGTAGTTCTTCTTGTCCACTTCGACCCAGGCCTGGCCGGTGACGATCACGCCCACGCCCGGACCCTTCTTGACGCTGACCTTGTTGTAGCCGGGAATGCCCAGGTCCATGCCGTCGGTGATCTTCTTGCCCTGCACCAGCATCATGGCGGCCTTGTTCATGGCCAGGCCGGCATCCTTCGGATCCCAGAAGGCGATGCCACCCACGGCACCCGACTCCAGGAACTTGGCCGCTTCGCTCGGCAGGCCGGTGCCATAGACACAGACCTTGCCCTGCAGGCCGGCTTCTTCCACGGCGCGGCCGATACCCAGCACGTCGAGCGACGACGAACCCTGGAAGCCCTTGATGTCAGGATGCTTGCGCAGGATTTCCTTGGCCTTGGCGTAGGCCTTCTCGGCATCGTTGGCCGATTCGTTCTTGGCATCCACCAGGGTCATCTTGGGATACTTCTTGGCGGCATTGGAAGCGCCGCCATCAGCCCACTGCACCTGCGACTGGCTGCCCAGCGAACCGACCAGCGACGACCACTTGCCGGTCTCGCCCATGCAGGCGGCCAGGCGGTCATTCAGGCGGGCGCCATAGGCGGTGTTGTCGAAGGCTTCGATATCGACCAGGGTGTTCTTCTGGTTGTCGGCTTCATGGGTGACCACCTTGATGCCGCGATCCAGGGCGCGCTTCAAGACCGGCTCCAGGGTCGGCGGATCCATCGACACCACGGCGATGGCATCGACCTTCTTGGCCACCAGGTCTTCCACCAGGCGTTGCTGCTGGGCTGCATCCGATTGGGCCGGGCCGATCTGGCGCGTGGTCACGCCGGGATTGGCGGCAGCGAATTCCTTGACGCCCACTTCCATGCGGTTGAACCAGCTGATGCCGGTGATCTTGACCACGGTGACGATATCGATGGGTTTGTTCTGCGCCTGCAGCGCGCTGGCAAAGCCGATGGCTGCCAGAGCCGAACCCAGTACGCAAGCCGATTTCTTGTTCATCATGTCTCCAGTTTCCCCACTATGTGGATGGATCTTGACAGGCGGGGTGCTGTTCAAGACTTGCGCAATTGCGCCTTTGAATTCGGGAAAAAATCACGCCAGCTGACCCGCGCCGAGGCCAGGAAGCACAGCAGCAGCAAGCCCCAGGCGCAGTCGCGGAAGAAGTTGGAAATCTCCAGCAGGTTGAAGGTCGAGGACAGCAGCTGCAGCGCCAGCGCCGAGAAGAACAGGCAGACCATGCGCCCGTAGCCGCCTTGCGGACGGATGCCGGCCATCACCGCGATCAGGATGGCGATGAGCAGGTAGGAGTTGCCATAGTCGGCCTTCACGCTGGCAGTGCGTGCGGCGATGATGACGCCGGCCACCGAAGCCAGCACGCCGCTCAAGGTGTAGGTGGCAAAGCGCAGGCGATTCTGCGAGATGCCCGCGTAACGTGCTGCGCGCGCATTGGTGCCCAGCAGGTAGAGCTTGATGCCGAACAGGCTGTAGCGCATCAGCCATCCCACGCCCAGCAGCAGCGCGACGAAGATGATGAAGGGGATGGGCACGCCCAGCACCGATTCATTGCCGATGGCCGAGATCGGATCGACCACGCTGATGCGCAGGCTGGAGCCATTGGTCAGCACCACGGCCAGTCCGGTGAAGATCATCTGCGTGCCCAGCGTGCAGAGAATCGGCGTCAGATTGCCACGCGAAATCAGCCAGCCGTTGAGTGCACCGCCCACCAGTCCGGTGACCAGCGCCACCGCGATGAAGCCCAGGGTATAGGTCCACGGTGCCGCATCGGGCGCGGCCACCAGCAGCGGCATGGTGGCTGCGGCCACGACCCCGGCCAGATTGGCCAGGCCGATGCCGGAGAGATCGATGCCGCCATTGCCCGAGATCATCGCCAGCGCCACGCCGATGGCCAGCAGGCCCAGTTCAGGCAGCTGGCTGGCCATGGACTGGAAGTTGTAGAGGTCCAGGAAGTCGCCGCGCGAGAACACGGTGGCCACCAGCAGGATGGCCAGGTTGATGACCAGCAGGAACAGCAGTTGCGGGTCGGAGATCTTCAGTTTCATGGTCGGTTCACCTTGCGGGGGAATGTCATTGCGCCTGCGCCAGCGCACCGGCGTTGGCCTGCAGCAGCGCCAGCGCTTCCTGGCGGCTGGGCATGGACGGGGCGGTGCCGGGGCGGGTGACCGAAATGGCGGCCACCGCCGTGGCCAGCCGTGCGGCCTGTTCTGCGCTCATGCCTTCGGCCAGTCCGGCGGCGAAGGCGCCGTTGAAGGCGTCGCCCGCACCGGCGGTCTCCACCACGGTGCCTGCGCACAGGGCCGGCAGATGCAGCGATTGCGAGCGGCTGTGCAGCAAGGCACCCTGCGCGCCCAGCGTGATGAGGGCGCAACCCACGCCGCGTTCCAGCAGCACGTCGGCAGCACGGCGGGCATCGTCGACGGTGTGGATTTCGATACCGGTCAGCAGGGCCGCTTCATGTTCATTGGGGGTGATGAAATCGCACAGGCCATAGATCTGCGGCGGGAAGTCCAGCGCCGGGGCCGGGTTGAAGACGGTGGTGGTGCCTGCCGCGCGAGCGATCTGCAGGCCGGTGAGTGCGGCCTCGGGCGGCTGCTCCAGCTGGGTGACGAAGACACTGGCCGCTTCGATGGCCTGGTGTTCGCGTTCCACATCCTGGGTGGACAGTTGCGAGGCGGCACCCGGCACCACGATGATGGCATTGTCGCCGCTGGCATCGTTGATGTAGATGAAGGCCGCCCCGGTGGGTGCATCCTCGATCACGCGCACGTGCGGGGCGATGGTTTCCTGACGCCACAGCGAAAGCGCGAAATCACCGAAGGAATCCTTGCCGATGGCCGAGATGAAGCGCACCGGCGCACCGACGCGCGCAGCGGCCACGGCCTGGTTGGAGCCCTTGCCGCCGGGCCCCATGGCGAAGCCGGTGCCGGCGATGGTCTGGCCCAGGCCGGGCATGCCCGGTGCGCGGAAAGCGAGGTCGGCCACGTAGATGCCCAGCACGGCCACGCCGGTCTTGTGCGAGAGGGAAGTCATGCTCACGCCTCCGGTGGCAACACACCTTTTTTGAGCAGGAAGCAGCCGTAGAAGCGGCGCTCGCCGGTGGCGATCACGCAATACGCTTTCTTGGCCGCTTCGTAGAAGGCGAAGCGCTCGATGGACCCGATCGGACGTTCGCGGCCTTCAGCCTGGTTGACTTCCTGTTGCAGTTCCTGCTGTACCGGCGGGATGGTGGCGGGTTCGCCCATGATCTCCATGCGCCGCACCGGCTGCTCCACGGCATTGTCCAGCGGCAGCACCGAGAGGATGGCGCGCGCAGCTTCGGTGGTGCCCACGCCATCGATGCGCAGCACCTTGCCCAGTACCGTCTGGCGGGCCACCGAGTCGGCCGGGAAATTGGCGTCGCACAAGACCAGTTCGTCACCGTGGCCCATTGCGCGCAAGGCGTAGAGCACATCGGCGTTCAATAAAGGATGCAGATTTTTAAGCATGTCGTCTCCTGTGGATTTTATAAGTATGCTTATAGAATAAATCTAAATCTTGTTGCTTGGGAGTCCTTGTTCAGCTTGATTGTTCACCGTAAAAAACTAATATTTCAAGATTTCATTTCTTTCGGTTTATTAGTCAGCGTATCGTCAGGACTTCGTCAGGAAAACCGTATTGCGATGAAGCACAAGGTTTTCATTCGCCATAAGGAATCCAGATGTTCTTGACGTGCGTGGCCTGACGCAGATATTCACTGCCTTCAGCTTGCGCAGCATCGTGCCAGTCGGTGACCTCGCCGTGATCCACGAAGCAGCGCTTGAGATTGCCGACGGACAGCCGCTCTGCCGTCGCCGAGAACTCGGCCGGTCCGCGTACCCACAGGGCATCGACCTCGTCATGCTCGGCCAGTACGGTGAGCAGCTCGGCGCTTTTGCCGGTGACGATGTTGATGACACCGCCGGGCAGGTCCGAAGTATCGAGTACCTGATAGAGGTCGGTCGCGACAAGCGCTGCCTGCTGGCTCGGCACGGCCACCACGCGATTGCCCATGGCGATCAACGGCGCCACCAGGCTGATGAAGGACAGCAGCGGCTGTTCTTCCGGACAGACCACGCCGACCACACCGATGGCCTCCGGCATGGCCAGGGCCACGCCACGCAGGGGCGGCTGGTGCACGGCGCCGTCGTACTTGTCGGCCCAGGCGCCATAGCTGAAGAGGCGCTTGATCGCGGCGTCCACTTCGGCCCGCGCGGCCTCGGCGGAGACGCCGGTGGTGAGGGCAATGCGGCGCGCGAATTCATCGGCGCGCGCTGACAGGTTTTCCGCGATGTAATACAGCCCCTGGGCGCGGCGATGGGCAGTTGCGCTGCTCCAGCCACCGGCCTTGACGGCAGCGGCGACGGCGTTGCGGATATCCTTGCGGCTGCCCAGGCCCACGTCTTCCAGACGTTCGCCACTGGCCGCGTGGCAAGCCATGGAGACTTCGCCATCCGGACGGACCTGCTTGCCGCCGATGTAGAGCTTGGCAGTGCGGTCGACCAGGCCGCCTTGCAGCGGAGAGTCCTTGCGCGCGCCGGCCGGCGTGGCCGATACGGCGTTGCGTTGCGCGCGGTTCAGTCGATGGCGCGGCTTGAGGTATTCGTAGCAGCCTTCGCGTCCACCCTCGCGGCCATAGCCGGATTCGCGCACGCCACCAAAACCGACGGCAGCATCGAACTGGTTGGTGCTGTTGATCCACACCACGCCCGCTTTCAACTGCGGGGCCACGCCCAAGGCCAGCCCGATGGTCTCGCTCCAGACGCTGGCGGCCAGTCCGTAGCGGCTGTTGTTGGCCAGTTGCACGGCTTCGTCGGGCGTGCGGAAACTCATCGCCACCAGCACCGGGCCAAAGATTTCCTCGGTGGCCACGGTGGCAGCGGGATGCACGCCGGTCAGCAGCGTGGGCGGATAGAAGCAGCCGCCGGGCGGCACATCGAGGGCCACCTGATGGCACTGCGCACCTTCACGCACACCCTGCTCGACCAGGCGGCGCACGCGTTCCAGCTGCACCGGGGAAATCAGCGCACCCATGTCGCTGCACTTGTCCAGCGGTGCGCCGACCTTGAGTTTTTCCATGCGCTTTTTCAGCCGCGCGATGAAGAGATCGTGGATGCCTTCCTGCACCAGCAACCTGCTACCGGCACAGCAGACCTGCCCTTGGTTGAACCAGATCGCATCGATCACGCCTTCAATGGCGGCATCGATATCGGCGTCATCGAAGACGATGAAGGGCGACTTGCCGCCCAGCTCCAGCGTCAGCGACTTGCCGCTGCCGGCGGTCTGTGCGCGGATCAGGCGGCCCACTTCGGTGGAGCCGGTGAAGGCGATTTTCTGGATGCCGGGATGCG
>Ga0105239_10001305_pt1 | contig 33619 bp, 39 predicted proteins | sample KBSC44metaG_FD_92761 | JGI IMG/M metagenome (GOLD analysis project Ga0105239, IMG submission 92761) | Corn rhizosphere microbial communities from Kellogg Biological Station, Michigan, USA - KBS C4-4 metaG | ecosystem: Host-associated > Plants > Roots > Rhizosphere > Soil | place: Michigan, USA... | reverse complement strand
GTCATCTTTCTCGCCAATGGTGGTCGCCTCGGTCAGGTTTATGCTGGCCGCTTCATCGCAGGCATTGGAATAGGCGAAACCAGTAAGTCTTTCGCCCAGCACGTTTGCTTATATGTTGTCTTTTCATTCCTCCATGTCCGAACATCGAGACTGACGCGGCCTCCTTTTTCCTTCGCCCAGCTGTCATCGCACCTGTTTACATCTCAGAAATCGCACCCAAGTCGATTTGCGGCCTGTGCACCTGCATTTTCTCTGGCTCGGTCTACATCGGAATCATGCTGGCTTATTTATCCTCCTGGGGCTCTTCTCTTCACATCGACAAAACCTCAACGAGCTCATGGGTCATCCCCACGACCATGCATATCATGTTCGCAGGGATCATTCTAGTTCCATCCCTTTTCAACTATAAGTCGCCGCGCTTTTTGATCAAAATAGGCCACGAAGAGCATGCAGTGGCCAATCTGGCCCGCATCCGCTGCTTGCCAATAGACCACGAAGTTGTGGTGGCCGCAATCAACGACATCAAAATTAAGTTCGAAGAGGAAAAGGAAGCGTATATGGGTCAGGGGTTTGACGGCTATCTCCGGGAGATCTTCCTCAAGGCTCATCCCCACTGGTGCTCGATCGATCACGCGTTACGCTCCAGATATGGTTGCTCTGCTTCGTACCAAAGGTCAAAATGAAAAGTAAGTCTATACAACCCCCTACAACGTTAGAGTGACGCTATACATTTCTCACCAGGCTCTTCGCTACTTGTATTTTTGGCGTCGCGAAGTTCGTCGCGTCAATCATCTGCGCATTGTTCCTAGTTGATGTGATAGGCCGGAAACGGGCCCTGACGATCGGCATCTCCATACAGGCCATTAGTATAGTCTATGTCGCCGCGTTTCTCACCGCAGTTCCTGACATTGATTATTGATGAGCACTCCGTCTGCACTCCGAGCCAGAAACGCGCAAGTGTCGGCGCAATTGTCATGATCTATATCTCCGGGTTTGGATGGGCAATGGGAAGGTTCAAGGAACCGCATGCAATACCTGCTGAATTTAGAGATATACCCGCTTCGGATCCGGGCTATTTACAGCTCGATGGTGATGTGCTTCCATTTCGTCAACCAATACAGTAACTCGCGTGCCGTACTTAGCATGCTCCTTCCGACCTCCGCCAGCGGGCTTTCACCCAAAGGCACGCTCTGGATGTTTGCAATAATTACAATCATTGGCGGTCTTTGAGCCTGGCTTCAAATCCCTGAAACCGCGGGCATGAGTCTTGAGAGTATGGACACACTGTTCAAATTGCCCTGGTACAAGATTGGGTTGAAAGGCCGCGATGCGGTTGAGCAGGATATACATTTCAGGCACCAGGGTTTCGTTGGAGACAAGGACGCTGTCGTCGCTGTTGAGCATGTCGAGAATACACCCACAAAACGTGCTTGATCAAAAGCTCCCTGCAACTCTTGGCGGTCAGTGGTGGGAGAGTCGGCATGATTCGTTGAAGTTGGCTGTTCGAGTGCTGCCCCCTGAGTACAGTGGGAATTTGCAGCCACGCATTAGACTAAAACACCTAGCTACTAGTCCGAGCATGGCGAACCACATCTACAGGAGTGGACTGCAACGTACCTGTCTAAACCTTCCTGGTTGTTGGGTTCGGTTGGTGAGTCCGGCATGGCATTTTGTTCGTTGCCATACGAGACGGATATTCCCAGCGGGAACGGCATGCAACCCGCAGAAGCGGAGACAGTAGACCAGTGCCTCGTGGCTGCCGATCTTCGAGGTATTGATACCCATGGCTGTATCCGGCTCCCTTCCTTCATGGAGCGGATGGGGCAAGGAGTGTTCGGCCTTGAGGTAACGCCCTCGCTGACCAGGCAATGCCTGTGGTCGCTTAGATCGACGGGCACGAAGGCTTTAGATTCCTAGCCGCATCCCTTGGTATCGAGAAGGCCATTGAGATGGCCAAAGTATACGGTATCGGTATAGTTTCCATCAAGCACTTCAATCATTTGGCATATCTTCAGGGATTGTGTAGAAGGCCATCAACGCAGACATAATGTCGTTAAACTTTTACATACTCCTCGTCTGCCCTGCCCGCCTGGGGCGGAAAGTCAATGCTAGTCGGGGTCTTTCCGCTGGCGTATAGCTCCCCGGCTGGAAAGATAAGGGCGTTAATCCTTGACATGGCGCCGAGCATCGCTACTCAAGACAAAACCTATAAGGCCAAGCGAAGAGGTGAGACGATCCCGCTTAATTGGACGCTCGATGCGGAGGGCAACCCGACCGACGATCCTGCAAAGGCCCTAGAGGGAGTGATGCTACCGATGGATGGTCTCAAAGGCTCCGCGTTGGCAATTATGACGGACGCCTTTTCCGGAGTGCCTTCCGGATCCGTCTTCGCAGGATATATTCCAGACTCTTATATTAACACTTCAAAGCCCACTAACGTCTTTCCCGGTCGCCATTAAATCAGACGGATTCTTCTCCCTAGAGGAGTTCAAGGACCGGATGGACTACCTCTACCAATGGGTGGTGGGCTCGGAAAAGCGACCAGGCGTCGAGCAGATTTACTTACTCGGGGAGATCGAGCAGATCATTCAGGAGAAACGAGAAACCAAAGGGATCCCCATAGCGAATCCGAGGTAATAAGCCTGAATGAAGAGGCTCATACAGTCGGGGCAGCATCGCTGATACAAAGTCCGTGAAGAGATTTTTATATTATTTTTCTTGTCTACAAACGTCAAGACACTGCTTCACAGCTTGCCTGGCCAACAAAAAAAGGTGTTGATGCCTAATTGTGAATTCTAGACTGACAGGGAATTCTCTGTTGCATTGCGTTTCTTAACTCATATCAAGTCCGCCTTTAGCCCTACCATAATCATCTTGCCTGACTGTTCGCTCGTGGCTGGTTTCTGGAGCTAGCTTACCAGACAATATTCCCGGACAATGCCAATTTACAACCAGAATCGCGCCCTTTTGACTTTCAGTAATATATAGAAGATTCCCGTCCAGTCCTCCCCAGGTCAAATTGGTCGTTCCATGACCGCCAGGGCTCTCAATCTTGGCGAACGGCTCTCCGTTTGCACGATGAACAAATACCGCCCCGAGAGTCGAATGGGCGACAAAGATGTTTCCTTCTGAATCGGATGTCATCCCATCCGGTCCTCCAATGCCATAGTAAGAAGCAAATCGCCCGGTTCGCTGCGGCCTCCCATCAGGATACAGAGGGACGTGCCATACACTGTTGTCTCTGGTCATGGCAACGAACAGCATACTTTCCGATTTATCCAGCACAAGTCCATTGGGGGATGGGCAGTTCTGCAAAAGTATGTCCCAGCTCCCATCCGTCCGCAGACGGAAGACTCGGCCAGTCGGGTCGTGCAGTCCAGTCATTCCCTGGTCAGTGAACAGGATGTCTCCTTTGCTGCTCACAATCACATCATTGACGCCTTTGAACCTCTCACCATTGAAGCGAGTCATTAGCGGGGATATGGACCGTGTCTCGAGGTCAAGCTCCAGCAAGCCCTGCTTGAAATCGGCAATGAGCAGGCGCTGTCGTTGAGGGTGCCAGGCAAGACCATTCGGCTCACCGTCATACTCGATGACAAGGGTCCAGGTGTCGGTGCCCAAATCGACGGCAAAGATTCTGCCGTACGGAATGTCAGTCACGTACAATGTACCGCACACCACAGTGGGACCTTCGATAAAACAGTCAAGGGGCTTCCCCCGCTTTTGGTTGATTGAGTGCTCTGAATGCCCAGTTCGACGGAATGACTCCGGCATCTGGGGGCCCACGGTGGCCTGAATGGTTTTCGGAGGAACGCTAGGCGGCCACATTTTTGCAAAGGAGAGGCTGGGTTGGTCTTCCCCTAAGCCATTCATTACTGACATATCCTATTGAAGGCTTCTTGTCCGTTATCTAATAACAGACAATCGGGAGAAAAAGCCCGTACACGGATGCGGGCCGACTCCTACGGGAAATGAAGCCGCTGCTTCCCCACGATGGCCCCCGCAATGGGGGTGTCATGGGTTAGCTATTGTAGGTCGTCTTTGCTATTGGAGTATATCAATGCCCCGTGCGCTCTAGCATGGCACTCTTTCAAGTCGTTGTGAAAAGGGACTTGTTCGTGTTAGATTCCTTGGCTCTTATATTATCCTTGCCTCCGTGACTCTCGCCACTATGATGGCTTCCTCTGTTTCGAAAGTCGGCCAGAGCACCGTCCCCGAACATGCGGAGGATATAGTTGAGAAGACAGAGCCCGAAGCTTCGGAGTGGGAGCCATCCCCAGAGGCTGAGAGGAAACTACGTCGGAAACTCGATTTTACGATTCTGCCGTGGATAATGATGATGTATTTTCTGTCGTACATGGATCGGTGAGTCTGAACCATCCACATTGGGGAGATGCACAGCATGCTCATGAAAGCTTTAGGAGCAATACCGGTAATGCTCGAAAGATTGGCATGGAAAAAGACCTGCACCTGACCTCGGAAAGCTATGCCCTTGCTTCGAGTACTTTCTACATTGCAACCTTCCTCTTTGGTACAGCAGGCGGCCTCATGCTGAAGGTGGTCAAACCATCGACATGGCTAGCCGCGTGTATGGTTGGTTGGGGCGCTATGAGCGCCCTCCAAGCTGTGTGTCACAATGGGGCCGGGCTGGCGGCAGTGCGCTTCTTCCTCGGAGTCTTTGAGGCTTCGTTTGCTCCAGGATGCGCGCTATACCTCAGCTTTTGGTACTTGAAAACTGAGCTTTCATTCCGCATCGCATGCTATGCCGGTACGAGCGCCTTGAGTGGCGTACTGGGGGGGCTCATCGCCTACGGCTTGGGCAAGCACGACCATAGTCTTCTTATCAGAGCGTGGAAGACAATGTTCATTGTTGAAGGTATCCCAACGGCGGTCTTGGGGGTGGTGACCTATTTCTATCTACCCGACAGACCCGAGACGGGGAGGCATCGGTGGTTCACTGAGGACGAGCAAAGGATCCTTCTCAGTCGACGCAATCGATATGTCAAGAATCTAGACAACGGCATCGATCTGCAGCAAGTCATCAGGTGAGCAGTATAACAGGTCGTTGCGTGGACTTCGGGACTGATTCTATCCTCAGCGCATTCAAAGACTACCGCCTGTACATGTTCTGCGTCATCTACTCAGGGCTCTCCCTCTCCCTCGCGGTCTTGTCAGTTTTCCTTCCTACCATCGTGGCTGAACTGGGCTATCACGCCGTGTACGCCAACCTGATGACAGCTCCCGTCTACGGAACAGCATATGTCTGCCTGCTGGTGACAGCCTATTTGTCAGATCTCTTTCAACAAAGAGGCATCGCCATATCCATAGGAGGACTCATCTCAGGTATCGGGTATCTGCTTTTAGGGCTCCTTCATAAAGACACACCTCGATTCGCAGCCACATTCCTCGCTGCAACTGTAAGTTGCCCTCTTTTCCAGAACAAAACAAAATCCAGCTCCTAGAGCGTTCTGGTACTGTTTACTGATGCGCATATCTTCAGGGTACATACATGGCTTTTCCCATCGTCCTGACGTGGATTTCGAGCACGTTTGCAGCCGACACAAAATCCGGTGTTGGGATCGGCATCGTTATTGCGGTTACCCATGCGGTAGGCGTTGCTGCTTCCAACATCTATCCTTCAAAGGACAGCCCCCAGTTTTTGATGGGTAACCTGGTTACCGGCAGCCTCGGACTGGCAGCATGTGTGGGAGCTTTGGCCATGTCACTGTTGTTGCACCTTGAGAACAGGAGGAGGGATACTAAGTATGGTCGGCCGGAGAAGGGGAAGGCCATCGAAATGGGCGGTGATGCTGACAAGCATCATGATTTCAGATATGTGTTGTGAATGAATGGAACATAAAGTGGAACGATGATGCTACAGCTAGCTATCTGAAGCCAAAAACCTCCATTTTTGATGAGATAGAGCGAGTTATGGACAGGCAAATCTCTGAGACAATAACTAATGGCACAACTTCCCTTTCTTCCAACAATGAGCTTGGAAGGACCTTCTGCATTACCGTGTTATGTAAAGCCTCCCTTGGTGTGGATGACTTATTTGAACCGTATTTCTGAGCAGCTCCTGAGACAAGATGAAAGCATTCCAGAAACTTTCCGTAAACGCGAAAGGACATCCACCTCATCCGGATTCAGTAACATCCTCGTCATATATAAAATGTCGTCCTATTTATTGCCACGCGTCAAATCAAACGTGGCCTTTGTCTGCGCTCCTAGAAATGAAGATGGTTATTGCCACTAGATGGCATGTCTAAAGTTGGATAACGACATAGAAAGCTCCTTTTATAAAGTTCTGCCTTTATCTATAGTGGGCAGCGCGCTCGGCCAAACGACCGGCATCCTTCTAAATCACCCAAGCACTAACTGCCCGGGTATCTATCTGTACATGTATAATTGAGGCCGTTCAAGAGGCGGGCTTAGTATTCTTAAAGCGACGCGGTAGATGTCTATGTATGCATAATTTGCATAAATTTTGATTCAATCGCACAATTGTTGAGCAAAGGCGTAGACGCATTGGCTGCTATGTCGTCGTCGCATTCAAAGTCGAATCTCATCAGATCATCATTGAACGGCCACATGTACGTACTAGTAACACTGTTTTGGTGTCAGTATGCTATCAGGAATGAAGAGTGTGGGGGTGTGAAGAAGTGTTCCTACTAGTGATGCTCAGGGCTGGCCTGATATTCATCCAACTCCTTGCGGCCTTTGTGATAACTGAGAAGGCAGAAGTGATAGCCCTTGCTACGGGCAATGGGGGTGGTTATCGATGGACCACCGACGACCAGTTTCTGGTCAGCCACACACGACAGGTACTTGAGCTTCTTCAATTCGACCAGAAATTTGGTGGTTATTTCTTCGGGAGTATCTTCGCGAAACTTGAATAGAACTTTCTCACCTGGTTAGGAGGGGTTCATGGTTGCTCCGCTTGGAGGGCGGGGGAGGGGGGGAGGGCGCATACCAATATGGACTACGACCATGGCGGGCAATGCTTTCGATAAAATTGATAAAGTTTCCGTGGATTTGCGACCAAATCTTATATTAAAAGGCTGAATAGACTACATAGGAGTTTAGAAGAATAAGTTTCCCGACCGCAGGGGAGAACAGGTGTGGACATGGCGTAAGCGGCGGGTGGCTTCCGTGGCGCGGGAGCTCAAACGAAGGATCACTCCGAAAAGAGGGGAACATCGGCATTTTGACTTTCAAGATACTCACAATCGTACGGACTACAAGTCCGTCCTGCTCTCTCCTCCTAGACAGCATCTGATCTTGATGTTCGAGTGCTCCTGCAGGATTGCTATCCGGTAACGACGGGTGATACTGAATGGCCACACAGCAGAGCTCGAGGCCCACAAGGCCCGCTCCATCACCTGAAGCTCCCACTGACGACGGTTCTTCCGGACGTCCTACCAAGGCACGTCGCATAAGATTGGCTTGCCGACGGTGTCAAACTCGGAAAATAAAGGTGAGCTCGGATGCCAGTGGACGTGGCTGGACGAGATCCCGCACTCTGATCCCTGTTGCACACCAGTAGCGCCGTGACACAACCCAAGAACGGCGCAGCTGCTGATGGCATTTTCCCGCTCGGTGGTCTTGCAGAGATATGCCATCGGAAGTTTAACATTTACACCGCGGCCAAATTCCTAGCTTTTGTCACACAAGTCTACATCTATATTGTTCTCAAAAAGATTAACTTCGAAGGCTGACCTGTTTCTCCAGTGTGATGGATCCATCCCGAAATGCTCTGCTTGCGACAGAGCTGGCGCTGAATGTGTTGATGGAAAAAAGACATACCAAGAAGGCAGCATCTCGCGCGGGCAAGTCACTATGAACACCTCAGCGTTCCATACTGACATTACGAGTTTAGTGAGGCTGCGTCCTTACATGATCAAATCCAGCGTTTGGAACAAGTCCTACGCGCAAGGTGTCCCGATGTGGATATTGAAAAGATTTCAAATGGAGAGAATTCTCTTGCAACCGAGCGACCCAGGAATGAAAACCCCAGCAGTGTGGTGTCCACACACACCAATGCGCCACGTGATCAACTACAAGAATTACATCTGAACATCTTTGAGCCAGCAGACTCTTCAAATGGTCCCCACAGATTGCGTCCTGCTCTGTCTGGAGGCACCTTAGCAACCAGCAGCACACCGATTCTACACACCGAGGCCAACGCCAACCAAGAGCCGGCAGAAACACCTGACAACGAGATGGCCCATGAGATTGGCTTGATTCCTCTATCTACTGGAGTAAGCAAATATGTCGGCCCTTCTAGTGGCTTCTCCTTCGCAAAACTTGTCTTTGCTCGTGTAGATCAGGCTAGCCCTGGGACGAGCCACACCATCACGAGCCACGAGTCACCGTCAACGAAGAGATCTCGATCAGTCTTCACGATCGAGCCGACAGGAATACCAACGTCCGTCAACCAAGCCATTCAACTCTCGAAGATTTACTTTGAGCACGTTCACGTACAGTATCCCTTCCTCCATGAGCCGAGCCACTATCAACTCATTAATGACCTATACGGCGGCTACCAGAACGCGTCGGCAGTCGCCCTGTTTCAGGTAACCATGGTTCTCGCAATTTCGGCGGTCATATTATCCAAACGCCTTAGGATCCCTTTCACCGGCGAAGGCCTCTGTGCGATGGCAATGGAATCCGTAGACAAGGTGGATTTTCAAAATTCAACTTCAGGGGTGCAATGTCTTCTGTTAATTTCGATGTTCACCTTGCACAGCTCGTTTCTCGCCGTTAACCCTTGGTACCTCAACTATCAGTGCCTTGCTGCAGTCCTGGATCTCGGCTTGCAAAGAAACGTTCCAATAAGTCCATCAGTTAGTGCATTCGAGCGAGAGATGCGAACCAGGATATTTTGGGTGATATACTCGATCGACAGAACACTGGCAACAACGCTCGGCAGGCCTATTGGCCTGCGAGACGAAGCATGCGATTTGAGGGTGGGTACATTTTCCTCTCCATTTCCCAGTTTACGCAACAAAGACTCAAGAGCAGGCTGCCATGGTCTGTCGGGAGTCCTGCAGTCGTCCCACATGTTTACTGACCTTGCTCATAGTTGCCCTCAGGACAGGAAGATAGTGAAATTGGTCCCAACTCTAGGACTCTGCGCCCGATACATCAGCTTTCAGGAGTTTCTGGGGCCATGTCTTGCTCGATAGTCCTCTTTAAGTTGGCCCAACTCAATTCTGAGATCAAATATATTCTACATAGCATCTCAAGAGATACGCCAAGGTACACGTACCCACAGATTCCTGACATCGAGGCGTGGCAATCCGATCTTTACCATCGGTTGGAAGCGATCTTTGCCGACTTTCCTGTCTTTGGAGACGAGGACGATCATCTCACCAAAATATGCCAGATCAGGTACCATGAAATCGTCATGTTGCTCTTCCGGCCTACTCCGAGGATTCGGACGCCGTCGAAGCGCTCGTTGTTGCAGTGTCATTCCAGCGCCGAGGCCACAATTCGCCTCTGGAAAGAGTTATATGACTCCGATAGGATGTCCTACTCCTGGATTACGATTCACTCGATATGCCTGAGCGGTATCACGTTGCTGTATTGCATATGGATGGTCCCTGAGACCGCTGTTGCCGTCAAGATCGATGCACTCACCAGTACGATGCGGGCCTCGTCGAATATTTTGAGCGCTGCTGGAGAACATTGGACCGAGGCTCGTCGGAGTCGAAACAACCTCGATGACCTGACCGCAGGTACTGTTCGATGGCTGCTCGACCTGCACGCAACCCAAAAGACTCAGAATTGGAGTGGGCCCCAGGCCCATTCGGCAGCTTCCTTACCAAATAATGCAGCTGCTAATACCGGAGGGCAGCCACAAGGCCGCACCGGTGGAGTTCATCTACCCGACTTGGATTTTCCTGTTATTGGTACTTATATCAATGGAGAAAATTTGGCAGACTTTGTAGGCGCACCAGACCCTTTCGCCAGCGACTTTTCCCTCACGATGGAGGGTATGTTTAGCGAATACCAACCACTTTTTGATTTTAGTTCTCAGCAAGATTTTGGGACAAGCATTTTCGCCTGATCGAGTCCATTGAATCTACTGTATAGTCACATTTGGCCGTCCGTACAGGTGTGAGCGAATTTCCGGCTGCACGGCTACGCCCTCACTCCTGCATCTGTCGACACGTGGAGGAACATTGAAGTAATCCTAAGGTGAAATTTGTGTACAAATACATGATTTGTTGCAGTCCAAAACAAAAGACAGAAATGTGATCAAGTTGGATCCACCGGGAAAGACGTTTCATTCAGTAGGCCCGCTAGCCGTTAAGAAATCGAAATCAGCTCCTAAGTGTGCCTGGTTTACACTTCGCTCATACAACCCTCTGTAACCTCTCCTTGTTTTTCGTGCAACGAGAACAGATGGCTCCGTCGCTTTGTTTGTCTTCTCGAGCAGCTGATCACTTCTCTCAGACATTCTTCGCTTTATTTCCGACTCATCCACTTGGAGCTTTAGAGTTCGTTCTTCAACATTGCAGGTGATCATATCCCCGTCCTTCACAATCCCTAAGACGCTGTCTATTTGAGCAGACTCTGGAGCAATATGAAGGACAATAGTACCACCTGCAGTGCCACTCATTCGTCCATCACTGATCCTGAGCATGTCCATGGTGCCTTGGCTTGCAAGTTTGCGTGGGATAGGTATCAATCCTGCTTCTGGCATACCTGGGTTTCCTATTGGGCCAACATTCTGTAGTACCAGCACTGAGGAAGGAGTAACTTCGAGATCAGGATCATCGATGCGGACAGCCAAGTCTGCCGTATTGCGGAAAACCACAGCTGCACCGGTGTGCGCCAAAAGAGCACGGTCTTTGGATGCTGACGCTTTCATGATAGCCCCATGGGGGGCAAGGTTTCCGCGAAGAACGACAAGGCTGGAGTCCTTGGCAAGAGGGTTGGACAGCGGCCGAATTATCTCTAAGGAATATGGGAACGGCTTAAATGGTGTCGAATCTAGAATAGCTTCGACTGTTTCTCCTGTGATCGTCATTGCCGAGAGATGTAGCAATGGACGGAGTGTATGCAGAAGCGCCAGCATGCCACCGGCATTGTGAAAATCGTTCATGTAGTTATCCCCACTTGGTTTGAGATCAACGATCAGAGGTGTTTTCTTTCCTATCGCGTCTATATCATCCAGAGTGATATGACCCTGAAGCTCCGGATGACGGTTCACAATCGCCATAAGATGAACGATTCCATTCGTGCTGCCACCTATGGCTTGAAGAACCGTAATGGCGTTGAAAATCGACTCCCTGCTCATAATCTTTTGTGGAGTCCGGCCATGTTTTGCTGCCTCGACAGCATTCCGGCCAGTTTCCTCTGCTATCCTCAGGCGAAGCGCGGATACAGCGGGCGCACTGGCTCCTTTAAGGGGGATCAAGCCCAAAGCTGCTGTCAGGCATGCCATGGTGCTAGCGGTGCCCATAACTCCACAAGTACCTGCCTAGTTAGGTCGGTGAAGTAAGCATTTGCTCGTTGTATCATATCAACCAAATAATGCTCACTGTGGGTGCCAGTTCCTCATTGATGGCAGAAATCTCTTCAACGTCAATACTTCCAGCCCTAAATGCCGCCCAATTATTTCTACAATCTGTGCAGGCGCCGATCCGCTTGCCTCTGTGGCTCCCTGGCATCATCGGACCAGTTATTAATGGCAAGAGCGGTTTATTAGCGGATATACCACCCATAATCTGGGCCGGTACCGTCTTATCACAGCCTTTATCCTCGTCAGTAAGAGCGTGATTCTTCCAATCCCTAGATAGGCATACCTCCAATCGTTATGCACGCATCCACTGGCTGTGCCTGGATCATTTCTTCCGTATCCATACTCATCAGGTTTCTAAGGAACATGCTTGTCGGCGATGAAAATGATTCATGGATACTAATGGTCGGGAAATCAATGGCCAATCCCCCGGCAAGTTGAACCCCCCTTTTCGCCGCCTCAATCAACTGAGGGGTATTAGCATGGCATGGGTTGAATCCAGAATAAGTATTGATAATGCCGATTATTGGCCTAGATAGAGCATCTTCACCATACCCTAAGGCTTTGATAAAGACTTTCCGTAAAAACAGGGAAAAGTGAGCATCCCCATAGGCGGTTAGGCCTTGTTTCAAGCCAGTACGCGTCGTCACTGGGACGTCCAGATCATAATCGAGATTTGACTGAGCCATGATTGTCGAAGGGAAGGTTGAAAAACACAAGATTTACAATAATACTTCCATCAAAGTATATTAGAGGTGTTGATAGACTAGGCCAGTGACGACATCGACATTTGCAAAGTGACGGGATTTTCTCCGTCGATGTGGGCGGACGGATCCGTCGCGTTGGACACGCTGCGGAAGAAGCACCGATGGGGCTGCTGCACCAACAGCAGCGAACTGCCACATTAAGAGGGTGTGTATTAGTTGGTCAGCGATTGATAGTATTAAACATGGAAAAGCAGGGCACTCGAGCAAGGCACTAGACTCGGTTTCAAAGGCATTCACCACCAGAGAATTTTGCATGAAACCTCCCGGAAGGTCAACTGAAAACTATGCACGACCTGACAGGCAAAGTCGCGCTTGTGGTAGGCTTGGGACAGAGCTCCCCTGAAGGGTGGGGAATAGGATCTGCAATTGCAGTTCTCCTCGCACGGCAGGGTGCTATTATCATAGGAGGAAATCGATCAATTGAGACTGCCGAAATCACGAAGCAGAGAATTCAGAAGGAAGGAGGTTCCTGCGAAATCCACCAAACCGATGCTACGTCTTCGGAATCAGTCAAGTCACTTGTCGATATATGCATATCGCAGTATGGAAGGATTGACATCCTTGTCAATAATGTGGGCAAGTCGGCGCCTGGAGATCCTGCTTCGATCACTGAAGAAACTTGGAACTCACAGATGGAGTTGAATGTGAAAAGCGCATATCTGGCTTGCCACCACGTTCTACCCATTATGGAGGGACAGGGGGATGGACGCATTGTGAGTGTGTCGAGTATCGCTGGGCTACGATACATCGGAAAGCCACAAGTCGGGTATTCCAGCGCCAAAGCGGCGATGATTCACTTGATGAAGACAACTGCAGTGATATATGCCCACAAGAACGTCAGGCTGAACACTGTGGTACCGGGACTCATGTACACCCCGTATACTGACCTGCTTGCGGAGCGATACGGGGCGACAAGTGCAAGTGAAAAGGCAGCATACATGCGAAATCGGGAAAAGCAAGTGCCAATGAACAAGATGGGAGATGCTTGGGACGTGGCACATGCGGTTTTATTTCTTGTTTCGGACGAGGCGAGGTATATTACAGGACAAGAGATCGTGGTCGATGGTGGAATTACGGCGTCAACAGGAATGGTTTGATATGATGGGTCGTCTGAAAAGTGGCTAGACTAATATCTATATTGACTATCGACGAAGACTCAACGCAAGCGGATCTCAAGCGGTTCGCATGCGTCGAGCTGACTATATACACTGTGTCCTTGTCACTCCTGACATTAAGGAATCACAGGACGTCAAATCAAACAAAACCACTTGTCGCTATCTTTATCAGATAATTCTATATTGACCTGGCATGTTCGCGCATTGTGTCCAGTCTTTCCGTAATTGCCACCGTGTAGCCTACTATTTTACTTGGTTAGACTCCTGAGCACTTCCTGAGCAAACACAATTGTGGCCTAATCTGGCTCCTTATGATCGGCTCCCCCTGCCTCTCAGCTAGGTACCGTGATAGAGTACGCGATTAAATCGTACGCGATCCTAAGAGTAAGGGAGCACTTAGTGATGCTCAGCCAAGGGCTCAATCTACGCTCAGGTTAAAGCGGCGGCCTTCGCTCACGCTCTACGACCAAACCGTAAATGGAAGTTAGGCTTTTCGTTCTCGAGTAATCTAGCTAGATTATCAAGTGGTAATTGACATGACCTATTATCTTTAAATAACCTTCAAGGCAAGCCGTATGTCGGCATGGGTCTGAATGACCAGTCAACGTGGGCAATGCTCGTCTGTATTCCGCGTATCGGGAAAGCTGCCACTTCTGGGGATCTGTTGACTCCGTGCCCTCATGTCCCTCGACACGTAAGCAGTAATACGCCGCATTTGTCAACTGCTCGGCTTCTTGCACGTCTTATAAGTTAGAACATGCCGTGACATATTTGAGACAAGGCTTTCCCAATAAGTCTACGATCAAGCTTAGCTAGTGATACGTACGAAGAAGTGGAGAGTAAGGCAGGTGGTTCTGACGTGACCCGGTGGAGACAGCGAGGGAGCAGAGGCATCCATGCGCTTGCAATTTCGATTACTGGAGGATACTGTCGCAAATCTACCGAATACTCTTCAAAATCAGTTGATCTGAATCACCCAATATGGCATCAATGAAAGCTGTTGTTATTCGCGAGGCGGGTGGGCCTGAGGTGCTCAAGACAGAGTCCCTTCCCATCCCATCACCCAAGGACGACGAAGTCCTGATCCGAGTCAAGGCTTTTGGCCTCAACAGATCGGAAGTTTTCACCCGGCAAGGCCACAGCCCCGGCGTCAAATTCCCACGGGTATTGGGAATCGAGGCTGTAGGGGTCGTTGAGAAATGCCCCAGTGGTCGATTGAACGTCGGGGACAAAGTTGCAACCTGTATGGGAGGTATGGGGAGAGATTTCGACGGCGGGTATGCTGAGTATACGTGCGTTAAGGCCAGCAACGTTCAACTTATCAATCATGACCTGAAATGGTCAACCTTAGGTGCACTTCCTGAGATGCTCCAAACTGCCTGGGGATCGTTATTCATTGGTCTTAAGATTAAAGCTTCTGACCGTTTATTGATCCGTGGGGGTACTTCCTCCGTTGGCCTTGTCGCTGCGGCAATCGCTAAAAATCATGGATGTTTTGTGGCCGCAACAACTCGCAACACGAGCAAGGAAAGCGCCGATGTATTGAAGCAGAATGGCGTCGATCAGGTCCATATCGATGATGGCAACGTGGCAGGACAGGTCCAGGATAACAAGTTCGATAAAATCCTGGAACTAGTAGGCACAACAACGCTGACGGACTCATTGCTATGTGCTGCCTCTGAAGGCATTGTCTGCATGACTGGTATCCTCGGTCAGTACCAATCCAATTCTAAAGCGGTTCCGGGCAGAAACCTCACAAGTCGAGAACAGGAAATAAATGGCATCTTGAACACTTCAGCCCCATGGAAGCGATCCCTGCCCGCGTTTACTTAACCCGGTACGGCGGTGGGCCAAAGGAATTCCAAGACATGCCGTTTGACGACTTGCTGAAACAGGTTGCAGCTGGAACACTACACGTGGAAGTCGGCAAGGTGTTCTCGATCGATGAGATCGTGAGAGCCCATGAAACGATGGATCAAAATCTCGCACGTGGTAAGATTGTGATTTTGACATGATGAGCCTTGTTTTACTTTGTAATTTGAGGATTGGGCTGCAAAATTCAGTGGGGTGGTGGGAAAACGGGCACTATTCCGCTATGTTCTCAGATGTCACTGAACGCGGGTTTTTGTTTAAAAACATAGTCGAGGTTCTGGCAATCTAGAGCAAAAAGTCTCAAGCTTGTGCTGCTGCGGCACGTCTTGCAAGTTTTTCACGTTTATTTACGCCACTCATCGGCTTTCGAGGGCGAGCAATGCGTTCATGATTATGCTTCAGACCCGAATTCCATAATTGCCAAATGCCCAGACAAGGACGCTGTCCAATAGATTTCCCATTCGGCGTAAAGATTTCGACTTGAGGGAAATGATCCAAGTTCGAATCTTCAGCTGAAGAGGCCGAGTCAAAAAAAGGACGAAAACTCGTAGCCTCAATCATCAGTTCTTGATTTTCCTCTCTAGCAGACAGGTTTGCGTCGTGGTTGGCCAAAGGCTGTGAGTGTGATATAGGAGGTGACCTTCTCCGACTCTTTCTCACCTGGCAAACCAGTTCAACCCAGCCCACTCCTTCAATAAGGATATCTGTAGCTAAGACTTCAAACGGAAGTTTGGATGGATCAACGCCGGCTCTGACCATTGAGCCAGCTCTTGATCGCGTCACATCTGTTTCGAGGTTGAAGATTCCGGCGGAGGACATGGATTCGCCAACCTCCTCGGCTAAGATAGTCTCAATGCCACTTTCTCGTCGTTGCTCTTGCACCCCAATAGCCTTATCGGTAGATGTCACATGGGCCGTAAGAGGTACGAAGGGGTACGCCATGACAATTGTGCTGGGGTCATTTTCGTCGAGCATCGGTGTGATTCTCACCAACCCCCCTCCAAGTAAAAGAGACTGGCCAGGCTTGATTTTGAACATTTTCACAGTGGGACGGCTCGTCATGACAAGATCACGTTTATGCGCTTTAGCAACGAAATGATCAAGTCCAGATCGTTCCAAACCCGGCAGGTCAATAAGTTCGCCTCTGTGGTTACCGAATGGGAGGCGAATGGGCGCAGCAGTCGTCCCAGGAAGACTAGAAACCAGTGGCATTGATGGAAAGCGTACCTCCGGCTGCGCTGGAGGAAGTAGGGAGTCCTCTGGGAGAATATCCACTTGGCAGGAGCCGTCTATGGAAAGTTGACGTTGCTCCTCCTCTAGATCCGCATACGAGATTGCTCTATCCCCAGAACCCTTCGGAAATATGACCTCGAAAAGATTTGACTTCCCAACGTTGAATTTGCCCACAAGCCAATTACCTCCACCTCGTTCCCAAATGCTGTCTTTCAGTCCTGTGGTCCACCAACCTCTTTTGGAAGAGACCAGGTGCACGTTTCCAAGTCGCAACTTATCTCCCCAGTAACCCAAGGAGGTTCGAATGATGGCGGTAAGCTTTGGCATCATCCTATCTACCATTTCCTTATTTGGCCCGAGTAGATCAGATCTAGTGATAACGAACGATAATCCAGGCTTCGTGGAATTTCGGAATTGAGGAGACCGTCGGTTTTGTGTTCGAGGTCTTGCAATATCAAGGTGTTTGTGGATCGCCGGTATGAGGGACATTGGGAAGTCGGCTGCATCTATCACATGATACACATGATTTCTGGAGAATGGAGATTCAGCAATGGAATCTGCGATATTCTCTATTGACGGGTGTGCTATTGGAACGCCCTTAGACTCGTGAATTAAGTCATGACAGCGGTCACATATTGGGAGAACCGGGGTCGCGGAGCGATCGACCTGCGCATTCATCTGCTCTGGTGAAGCACTGTCTCCATGACTCGTTTGGAGAATCTCTTCAGGCTCCTCAATCCGGGTAGCGGCTTCATCAGATGGATGATCCGACTGACGCAGTTCTTTCAAGTAATTCTTAACTGCCTTCCGTGATCGTGTATAGTAGCCCGCAGTGCCTTGGTCCACATCTTGCGTCAAGGCACCACATCCTGGGCATGAGACTGGCAACAATTGGAGGGCGCGAGACTGGCGCTTAGCGGCCGGAGGCTGGGGTGATGACGCCTTTGAAAGCACATCTTCGACATTTGTGGAAGGAAATGGGGAGTCTGCAGGAGGATTATCTAAAGGTGTGTGCGTGGAAAGGGAGCGATGTCCGAGGAGCAATCCTGTCCGGCTTCTCCAGACATAAGAACTGGTGAAGGGGCGCCCAGCGAGTCTGCCTTTTGGAAATACTCGGGGAATCCGAATGGCAAAGTCCATGTAACAAAAGGACTATTCTGGGTAACCGGTTCCAGAAACGACTGTTGTGAAATTATGATAGCGCCGCTCTGGAGACAGCATGTAAGAGCAAGGGCAAAAAAGTTGCGAGGCAAAACTGAATGTCGGCGACAATCTCCGGAGCGCGATTTCTTTTCTCCGAGGAAGAATGACCCCGGAAGCGTGTCGTGGCGCGCCACGCGTGCTGAGTCAGTATTTACCTCGCCGACACGAGCACAATTCAGCACAATTAATTTCCCAGGTAAGCACTGGCAGGGTGCCTAATACTTCGTAAAGTCCTCCCGAACCTCTGGTCGCATGAGAATTTCCTACAACCGTCATCCTCCCAAGAAGATATCGCAGGAAGTAGGGGTTGGCGCATCGGTGTGAAAAAGTGTCAATTAGGTAATCTGCACTAGGTAAGTTTACTAGCGGGGATTTCTGCGAAGCCCTCGACGCCTCGCCTCGATCCAACGATGTTTGCAAGCAGTAGTAACGTAAGCTTCCCGACTGCGAGCGCGAAAGGAATGAACATGCATGGCGCCCCGCAGCCACATCCTACCCTGGTGATACACGAGTATCCTACTTGTATCCACGAGGTCCTTAGTGCTATAAAAGCAAAGGTGTGTAAGAAACTTTGACAGCTGAACGCCGAATCCCGCAACAGGTGCATGGGACACCAATGGCATGAAGATTCGACCAGCCAACCATTCAGCAGATTAGCCTGCTACCTAACGCAGGAACTTAGAGTGGCCTTCCTCTGCGTCTTAATTTCGAAGTGGCAAATCCCTCATCGTTGTCAGGGCGTCAGCCACGAGTCCAACGGTGTATCTCACAGCCTGATTGACCACCACTTTACATTTATGCAGATTAGGTAACCAGTCAACGTGTGTAACGGTCGCCGACCAGAGGACAAGCACTTGTTGCAGAAACAGACAATGAATGGACCATGGATCAGAACCTGGGTGACAATTAGCAAATAGTCGTCAACCCAGAACAAGGCTTCAAACGGTTTTCTTGCACGGTTAGCCGTCGTATCGCTGATGGAGCCTCTGGACAGGAGACGACTAACCGCTCTTGAATGAGATATTCCCTTCTTAGAAAATGGTGAACGGGCGTAAGCAAGAAGCCAAGCCCTCTTTTAGTTTCAATTATGCATTATCACCGATTGCTTGATACTCCGTCATCTCGAGCTTGGGAGGTCACCACACAATACCCAGTTAGAGAGTGATCTCATCAAGTGAGCCGCCGAGAGAATCCTATGCCGACACCTGAGAACGCTCGACCTCAAAGGCTGGGGTGCTAAGAATTTGTCACACATAATTGCCCCCGCCTCAGGAACTCCATGCTCGTGTTACAATCATGTTTGAGGGCCTCCCGTGTTCGGGTTCTATTTAAGTAGTCCCAGTGGGATCTCCAAAGCATATATCTCGTATCACAACATTTCCACTCCTCTTTCCTCTATATTTCCCTATTCTACCCTCACACTACAAACATCATGGCCTCAACAAGCTCAGATCGGTTTGACTTTATCGTCGTGGGTGCAGGCGCTGCTGGCGCAATCCTTGCTAGCCGCCTCGCCAGAACCAAGAAGCAGCCTTCGGTGCTCCTGGTAGAAGCCGGTGGTGACAATGCGTCGAAAGATGTGCGGGCAGATGCAGAGAGATGGATACATCGCATGAACCCAGCAACTAACTGGGGTTACAAAACTACACCGATCAAAGGGTTTGACGGGAACACTGTTGACTACGATCGTGGCAAAGGTCTGGGCGGAAGCACTGCCATCAATTTTTCAGTCTGGACAATCGGACCAAAGGATGACCACGATAAGCTTGCCCAACTTGTCGGGGACGACGAGTGGAAGTGGGAGAATGCACATGAACGATACAAACGACTTGAGAACTACAGATATGAGGTGCCGAAAGAATATGAAACGTATCTAAAGCCTCGTGACGGGGATCACGGGCATGACGGGCCGGTGAAAGTGGGTTTTCCCAACGTATGGGAGCAATCTGCGAAGACAATGATGGATATCTGGATTGCAAACGGCACTAAGTTCATCCCTGACCACAATGGTGGCGACCCGGTCGGGCTGGCAGTGTCATTTTCGACAGCAGTTGGAGGCGTCCGATCAACGTCAGCCGATGCCTTGGCCGATGCGCCCTCTAATCTGCACATACTGGTCAATACTGAAGTGCTTCGAGTCAAGTTCGACGACAAGAAGGCTGTTGCTATTGAGACCGCGGATGGCGGAGAAATATACGCAAACAATGAAATAATTCTCTCGGGTGGTAGCCTCGATACTCCGCGGGTGCTGATGCACTCAGGCATTGGGCCGGCAGACCAACTCAACAAATTCAGCATTCCCATCCTGAAAGCGAATGAGAATGTGGGCCAGAATCTCATGGACCATCACCATATCATGATGGGGTATGAAAGAGCTGATCATACCAGCACAAGACGTGCATACTATAGCAGCCCAGAGGCTCAAGCAGCCGCTCGACAGCAATGGAGCAAGGATGGCAGTGGACCTCTGTCAGAAATAGCCACCACCTTGGGAATTGGGTATCTGAAGGCGGATTCGCTTTTGGAATCAGCCGAATTCAAAGACTTACCTGCAGATGATCAAGAATTCCTTCGCAAACCCACCGTGCCACACTATGAAATCATTTTGAATGCGGCGCATATTCCACATTACATCGATCCGAACTCACCTGCAGGAGCAACGATCTTCGTATTCAACCTGAACGAACACTCGAAAGGTGAAGTGACACTCCAGTCCTCAGACCCCAAAGTGCCTCTCTTGTTCAACCCCAACTTCTTCTCGCACCCTTTCGACAAAAGGGCTGCAATCGAAGGCACCCGAGAAGTGCTCAAAGTCATCAATAGTCCTGAGTTCCAGAAAGACACAATTGCGGTTCAGGAGGCGCCTAAAAGCGATTCAGATGAAGACATATTGGATTTCTGGAAACGAACATCAGGGAGTACTTGGCACATGACGGGTACGGCCAAGATGGGCAAAAATGAAGATGAAGCAGTGGTCGACCGAAACTTCAAAGTATTTGGACTCGAGAAGCTCAGAGTGGCCGATATGAGTGTAATCCCAATTATCGCAAAGTAAGTACATGGACCCCGTGGTGTGATCGATGTCTGGATTGCGGCTTATTGATTTCGATAGTAACCACACACAAACGACCGCATATCTCACGGGACTGACGGCAGGGGACAAGCTTGTTGCCGAATATAAACTGGATGACTGAGAAATGATGGGATTATGAGAGCAGCATTGCCCGGGATCGGCTAGTGGTATGTAGCAGCGCCATCCCTCCTGGCAATCTGCAGGGTGGAGTCTGGAGGGAGGGACGGAGTAGTTGATGGGCATCAAGGCGCTGGTGATGAAGATCTCTGCGGTAAACATGAATATTACTCTCCATCAAGGCTGCTCTGGCGATGAACTCGGGTGCTGCCCAGAGGGTCTTTACCTGTAGAGTGGAGATACTTGTCTGTGGCAGGGCACGAGGTTGGTTGGATGTAGGTGATGTCAAGGAGCTGGTGGGAGCGTGAGATCCGCTAGCAGAGTCTGAAAATAGAGGCAGATGCAGGCTCGGCTGTGCTAGTATCAGCTGGTAGGCTGGGACTACTACCATTCTGGTAGCTCGTGGATTTTATTATATGAAGAACTGGAAGAGTCAGTACTCCATGATGCTCCGTGCTGGGAGAGCACAAAGCTGCCCCCTTGGGTCTGTGTAAAGTGTGTGGAGAAACCCGCCTCTGTGCTCCGTGCTGCCTAGGTATTGTCTTTCACCTAGCTAGCCCCCATTCATTTCACCTTCCGGTAGAGACGTACCGAGGGCTCTCCTGGTATCTCGCAGGACGAGACATCGACGAAGCTGTGCCGCTGTGAGTGGCTGCATCGATCAAGCAACATTCGCATTAGCGGCAGTGACGGCATTGTTTGGGCTTAGCGAAGTGCTTGTGTCTCGCCCTCAAGGCCTGAAGGGCACACAAAGGCCATACAAGGTCAAGCCCAAAGTCTGCATCCCCGGTTTGGTGCCAGTTTGGTGCCAGTTTGGTGCCAGTGAAACAGGCACTCGGGCCCTTGTCCCTTGTCAGGTCTTTTAATTTGTCTCTTTAATTTTCCGGGTCTTGGCTGCGCACCCCCGACCTGACGCCACGTCCACTCGTACTGGACGCACCGGGCGCACCGCACGTATTCATCTATCCTGCATTTGTGCTGATATGCTTTGACCTCTGGCAGGCTCGCAGATCCACTCCCGCCCAGTGCCAGTTCCCCTACCAGTACGGAGTACCAGTGGTCGCATCGACTTTGCCTCATCGTCCACCTCGTTCCCTTTGGGACTCCATACTCCGTCCTGCTCACTCCTACGTCGGTTGTGTACGACTGGCTAGTCCAACGGGTCTCAGATTACGATCGTCCGCCCTGGGAATGGAAGAGTGGCAATTGACACCCCTCAGCCGACCTTACCGCCTTGACCAGGCCGTCTCTGATTCTGACTCTGCCAGCCAGCACCACCACCGGCAGTGGCAGCGGCAGCGGCAACGACATATTGTCGCAGTCTGTGACGGACAATATGCTGGCTCATTGTTTGCACCATAAGAGTTGTGACACTATCCCTGGGGATTGACTCTTCTAGCAGTTGCGACTGCCCAATTGCATCCACTCCGTTGAACCAGCTTCATCTTCAACATCCAACGCCGTCCTTAGCTTGCCATTCATTCCCTTTGGCCCTCAAGACAACCCTGTTCTTTGTCACTCATCGCACTCTCTACAATCGATCCCCACCTAACTATACCGCCATTTCATGCATTGATGACGCCGAATTGTCCACCCGGCACTTGTCCAGTCTGATCGCAGACGCGTGCGGATTATCATGGCTCCGGGTCCGTCGACATCATATGAGCAGTCCTCTGGTCGCACTCTGCCCCGTTTCCCTCAGAGTACGAGGCACAATCGACCGTCTCCCGTGGATCTAAACCTGCCTGACCTCAATCGTCCCTTGCCTCCTCCTCCGGCATCAGCCACCGAGCCTTACGAGATCCCCACCCTTCGCCGACGTCCTGGTGCCGATGGGGCAGACGCAAATACGCCGAAGCCTGCCCACAATCGCTCGTTCAGTCACCCCTTTCCCCATCTGTTTGGCTCTAAGAAATCCGAACGTAAACATCAGGCCAAAGGAGAAAATGACGGCAGCTCCAGCGTCCCGCGAGAAGGGCGCATGGATGATGTGCGAGCAAAGACTGCGGGGCAAGAGAGTACTTCTCATCGAGCTGATCGGCAACCAGTCACCGGGAGGTGTATGACTTGCGATTCGACAGTTCGGTGGCCTCAGGGACTCAAGGTTTTCAGATGTACCACTTGTTTAACCATCAATGATCTGGAACCCAATCACGAACCGAGACAAGAACCGTCTACCTCTGCTTCCTCCCAAGGTCCACAGCCCCAACGCAGAATTACTCCGTTGTCCTTGGACAAAACACGAGCACTACTTGATCAATGTCTTGAGCAATACCTCGACTCTTTGCTGGAAGACATCCAGCTCATGGACAGTCCCGAGCCATTGGATAGCCAGCTCAACACCGAGGAATCTTTCCTGTTGGATGGAAGCCCCCCAGAAGGCCTGTTATACAGTCAGAATCAAGAAGATCAAGATTCACCACCCCCGTCGCCTCGGCCCGCCATGAAACCCCGAAGCCCCTCGGAATCAACCCTGACTACCCTCAAAACTTCCCAACTTCCTGAAGGCTCGTTTGTGAAGGGCTCGTCTCCCGACCCCTTCTCTTCTTCTTTACCCATCCACGCAAGACCAAGAACGGCCCGAAACCACGAGACGAGTGAACCAAGACCTCCTGCCTCTAATCGACAAATATCTCATCCTGTCATCTTTCGTCAAGTCGAAAATTATATTGCTCGAAGTTTTGTTGGCTGTGCAACCTTGAACAACTCCTTCCTTCTCTCACGGCCTCCCCCAAATTTCAAACCAAGGACAGGCTCGGGACCACAGCCCAGGCGACAACCGGCTGAGCCCATGGTACCATCACCGTTGTTCGACACCGATGTTTTTTTGTCAGAATTTGATGCCAAAACGTTGCTACTCGGAGACATCGCCGAAAACGGTTCCTGGTGGTTAGGCGCACCTGGTGGACGATCTGCTAGTATCGGACAGGACAGTCAGCACCAACGAGATAGGTCCCCAGATAAAGGGCGGAACCCGGGAGCGAAGTATGCAAGGATCAATTGGGTCGAAATTGCCGAATGGTATCGGGTGGTCATATACGCAGGGGAGGCGTGGGAGTCGAGATGGCATGCATTGAAGTCCAAGATTACTGACCAGGACCAATTGCAACGTTGGAGTTCCATTTCCATGAGCAACATTCATCATGACATTATGGATTCTCGAATACACCTGCATAGAAGTTTGCTCAAGGTGACTGAGAATCTCCTCAAGCGCCCACGACAACCTCTTAAACACTCTGAGGATTGCCGATTTCTGCTGATACTACTTGCCAATCCATTACTTACACCGGCCAGACTGGATGTCGGGAAGTCCTCAAATCCACCGATGTCGAAGAACCCGCTAATAGCAAGAAGCCAAGATGAAAGATTACGCGGTTCTCCTTCGAAGCGTATTCAACCTTCCAACAGGCGACCCGGCAGCCTAGGGCATCACTCCGGGATAATCAAACGGATCTTGGGCTTGATAGCCAATCTTTCTAATGACATCCACCAACTTCTGGTCTCTTGGTTCTCAAAGTACTCGGATGGTCATTTTCAGCGCACTGTGGAAATGATTGGGAGCTTTGTTACCTACAGATTGTCCAGACAGCAGAGAAAACCAACCGCCGTCGAACCAGTTAATCCAACCGATGGGCTCGTTCCAAGCTTCTCAGATTCAGGCCTACGGCATGCATCGCAGATTCATGCAGCGTTAGAGGGGAGACACTCCTCAACATCCGCCGGTCAGGCGGACGGTAAACCCAAGTTGTCCTCTTATGGTGAGGACTGGCAGATCCGTGTAGCAGCACGTGTCATGTCACTATTTTTCCAGGCCAATGTTGGTCATGCCGCCCGAAAGAGGGATGCTGTCACAGGGCACGAACAACGACATCACAGCCCCGGGATGAATGCCAAGTACAATGCAAACTCTCATGGTCAAATAATTCCCGTCAGCAACTTTTACAGCACCATGTTGGATTACGCTGATCTCGTCGCTGATTTTGAAACATGGGAGACGACGAAAAGCAAGTTCACATTCTGCCAGTATCCATTCTTCCTCAGCATATATGCCAAAATCCATATCCTTGAGCACGATGCCAGAAGGCAGATGGAGGTCAAAGCCAGAGAGGCATTCTTCGACAGCATTCTCAGCAGAAAAGCCGTGAGCCAGTATCTCGTGTTGAAAGTTCGAAGAGATTGTCTTGTTGAAGACAGCCTCCGAAGTGTTTCGGAGGCTGTTGGATCAGGAGGAAATGATTTAAAGAAAGGCTTACGAATTGACTTTCAGGGAGAAGAAGGCATCGACGCAGGTGGTCTCCGCAAAGAGTGGTTTCTGCTTCTCGTGCGGGAGATCTTCGACCCCAATCATGGACTGTTTGTTTATGATGACGATTCACAGTACTGTTACTTCAACCCCTTCTGCTTCGAATCCTCTGAGCAATTTTTCTTGGTCGGCGTGCTCTTAGGCCTGGCGATATATAATTCGACCATTCTGGATGTTGCATTTCCACCTTTCGTCTTCAAAAAGATGTTGGCCTCGGCACCCTCGATTGGGGACAAATTGACGTCGACGCCGAAAATTGGACACGGTTATACACTTGAAGATCTAGCTGAATATCGGCCTGCTCTTGCACGGGGATTCAGACAACTCCTCGAGTTTGAAGGCGATGTGCAAGAGACATTTTGTCGAGATTTTGTGGCAGAGATGGATCGTTATGGAGAAGTCGTCCAGGTACCACTTTTCCCAGGAGGTGAGAAGCGTCCGGTCACGAATAGCAACAGAAAAGAATTCGTTGAATTATATGTTCATTATCTCCTGGACACGGCTGTTACGCGTCAATATGAACCTTTCAAACGAGGTTTCTTTACGGTCTGCGGGGGGAATGCTCTCTCCCTGTTCCGACCCGAGGAGATCGAGTTACTTGTACGAGGGTCCGACGAGTCTCTCGACGTTGCCAGCCTTCGTGCGGTTGCAACATATGAAGGCTGGCCAAAGCACGAGGGACCAGCTGAACAACAACCTCAAGTGGTGTGGTTCTGGGACTTCGTGTCCAAAGTCAGTCCTGGTGATCAGCGAAAGATTTTAAGTTTCATTACGGGCAGTGACAGGATACCAGCGATGGGTGCAACCAATCTCATCATTCGGATCCAACTGATTCGGGGCAAAGATGAGTTTGATGCGCAGGGTCGGCCGACGAACCTACCCATTGAGAAATTTCCAATTGCAAGAACGTGTTTTAATACGATAAGCTTGTTCAAATATGAGAGTCGTCAAAAGCTGGAGTATAAGCTTTGGATGGCTGTTACTAACAGTGAAGGATTTGGTTTGAAATAAAAAGCGAAGAATGACTCATGACTGCATCCACGTGTTGGTTTGGACTTTTTGGTCTGGAGCGCTGGTTTCTGGCCCCTCGGTAGGATCGAAGGAAATGAAAATGGAACCTTCACGATAGCGAAACACATTTTGATATTTGGAGGATGTATTATGGAGCAGGGGCGTCGAGCCAAGAGCATTGCTGAGCGCGTGTTGCATTGGGCTGCATTGTGGGGGAAGGAAGCGAAGCCATTCATTTACACGAGTTTGGATCCTCATCGGCAAATGGACTCCTCGAGACATCGGACAAGAAAGGTCCGCACCAATACAAGATCCGCAGATGTGATCTAGTGTGTGGAGGAGTAATGGCGTGTGGGAGAGGAAAGAACCCACCGCCTGTATAATATCAGTTGCTCGTAGTATTACGTCGTGTGTGAGGCTCAGCTAGCTCTGCTGCTGCTTCACTACCAGTACAGGATATTGTAACTACTATGGTTTCTACTCTGTGATTTGATTCCGTCTGTGCCTGGGAGAGGATGAGTAATAACACGCCAACCTCCCTTGAGTTTTGATGTTCATCCTGAGGCTCATAATAGTACTATTGGCACTGCACGTACGGAGTACATGACACATAATGTGGGAGTGCACAAGAGTAAACGGCTCATCAACCCACTCGGAAGTTCCGCGCAGGGAGGTGCGTGCAGGTAGGTAATTAGCAGTGTTTCAAGTGCCCTTTTGTTCCTGTCTCGTCCATGCGAAGAGCGATGTAGAAAGCAGGGGGTCCCTGTCGCCTGGGCCTGGAGGGGGGAGATGTCGTTGGAAGGAACGAAGGGGGGGGGAAATGCTTGGACGGCGGATGATGGTGAATATTCTATTACTAGAGGTATGTTGGTGTGTTGGCTTCGGGGCCTTGGGGATGTCGAGTGTGGATGGAGGGGCACGCGGAGGGAGAGTTTAGATCTAGAGAACTCGATATTAACTTAGTACGGAATATGGGTGTCCGAGAAGGGTTGAAGGGCGGGAGAAGGTTCAGGCGGGGGGAGGTTTTGGAGGAGAGAATTGGAGCAGGCTGTGGACAGTGTAGCCTCAGGCTAGGTAGGGTTGTCAATTGAAAGTCGTCCTACATAACTAATTAAGCTCTACAAGTCTTCCGTATGTAGGCGGAGCTGCAAGTGCAAGTAGTAGTCACAGGATAAATTTGTTTCGGAACTCGAAAAGAAAGCGCCCTACGAGCTAACGACTCTATCCAACCTGTGCTTTTCCTTCGCCTCGGAGAACTCGCAGACCTGCCGTGGCTGATCGTTGGACCAGCCCGTGCCGCGGGGAATGTTGCTTTTGATATATATTGAGCTGTTCGGGAAGAGATAAGGAAAGCTCTTGTGCTGTCCACAAGACCTAAAGAAAAGGTCGGAGGCATGACAGAAGAAAACATCGGCTTGGAAAGAAGGCTGGCCATGGGGCACACGGCACGGCGAAGTGGGAGCGGGCAGAAGTAAACAAAGTACCGCTCTAGTGCTGTGGGCCTATACTCGCGAGACAATTTCTCAACCCGATCTGTGACCAGGCATTTACACAGATTGTTGAGTGACGAATGACAGGTGTCAGACCGAGAGCGTGAATGTTGAAGCTTGGAACTGAGGTTTGTGATGCTTTACTCACCGACAGAACATGTTGAGGACTTGGAGGAGATATGGATGAAGCTATGCGGAAAGTTAGCTCGATATAGAATGAAGGGTGCCGCCGAGCCGAGTCTATGGGTAAGAGTTGGTAGAAGCAATGCCTTGGAGAGGCCAGACATTGTTTAGATTCAGATTCCAGGTGACTTCTCCGTTCCGTACCGTATCGCGATGAATTATCGGAGGATGGTATTTTGCAGCTGAACCGGAGCTTGGCTGATGCTGTTTGTGGGGGGAAGAGGGATGAGGGCCGACCGAGGGGCATCCATCGCTCGCCCTGGATCCTGAACAATCAAAAAAAGCCAATCTTCGTGACGAGTTTTGCTGCAGGAAAAGACGCCCCGCACTGGCATTCTGGCACTCGGGTTCCCTTGCCCACGCGTTGCAGCCCACGGTCGGTCATCTGCTGCTGCAGAGCTGGTCAGTAGCTTGAAGAAGCCCCCTCAACATATTCCCTCGATCAGAAAATAAAAGCATCCCCTCCTGCTGCTCTCGCCGTACTTACTGCACTTTCCCCCCAATCGCACATACTTGCTTCACACTGTTCTTCCTTCTAACACAATCTCGAACATAAACTACCGTCATCATGGCTCCAAATCTGCCCACCAAGATGAAGGCGCTCCGTACGTACCCCCACTTGAACTCCTTTCTTGGAGGCCTTTGCCAGAAGAGGAAGTCAGACTGATCTGGGTTCCAGAATACTCCAAGCCCGAGGAGTTCAGCGTCGTCGAAGTTCCTCTTCCAAAGCTGCGTGAAAATGACGTCCTGGTATGTAAACCCCGCAAAGATAGTGGAAGAGCTGGCTGACGCAGACGAACAGCTCAAGGTCAAGGCATGTGGTGTCTGTGGTACCGACCTGCACATCCACGAGGGAGAGTTTCTGGCCAAGGTATGAGGAGTAAATTCCCCCATCCAAATTCGCTGCTGAACATCTATGGCAGTTCCCCTTGATTCCAGGCCACGAGACTGTCGGTGTTGTCGCCGCTGTTGGCCCCAAGGTCAAAGGCTTCAGCGTCGGTGACCGAGTGGTCGCAGACAACTCCGAGCTCTGCGGTGAATGCTTCTACTGCCGTCGTGGCGAGGAACTCCTCTGCGAGGACTTCCAAGCCCACGGTGTCACCATGGACGGAGGCTTTGCTGAGTACTGCGCATACCCTGCAAAGAGAGTCTTCCCGATCAAGAACCTCTCCGATGTCGATGCCACTCTCCTTGAACCAGCCTCCTGCGCGGCCCACGGTCTCGACAAGATTGCACCAAAGATGGGTTCCAGTGTGCTGATGTTTGGAGCGGGACCTACGGGATTGGTCCTGACGCAGATGCTTCGTCAAAACGGCGGGTGCCATGTTGTAGTTGCAGCCCCAGAAGGCTTGAAGATGGACTTGGCCAAGTCCCTTGACGCTGCAGATGAATACGTTGCGCTTTCCCGTAAGGATCCCTCAGCACAATTCGAGAAGATCAAGAAGGAGAATCCATACGGTTTCGACATTGTCGTCGAGGCCACCGGTAGTGTCAAGATCTTGGAAGACTCGATCAACTACGTGCGAAGAGGTGGTAAACTCGTCGTTTACGGAGTGTATGCCAACAAGGATCGCGTCTCGTGGCCACCGAGCAAGATCTTCGGAGATGAGATCACCATTCTGGGTTCTTTCAGTGAGACGTACAAGTTCCCCGCTGCCATCGACTATCTTGGTATGTATTCCACCATCTTCTTCAAACTCTCAATGTATGCAGATAGTTTGGTTAACCGCAACCACGTACAGACAAGGGCAAGGTTAAGGTCGCCGGTATCGTCAACAAGACCTTCAAGCTAGAGGAGTGGAAGGAGTGCCTCGAGGCCATGAAGAACAAGAGCGCCATCAAGGCCGCAATTGTGTTCGACTAGAGCATTGTATATGATCGATTCGTCGGCTCCTAGGGAAGATTGTCGAAGTGTTACTCGTAGAGGTACTATATGTAGCTTGAAAATGACAGACAGAATATGTATACACCTGACGTACAAAGGATGAGGAAAGAGGAGAACGAAGATGGGGAGCTGAGATCACTTTGTCATGTTTATGGGTGTCTGTTGCCTCGATTTGATCATGCCGTGACCAGCTCCCGCACATGTCACCATCCCACAAGTCACGTGTGGTCTACACGTGACCTTTGGCCTCCTTTGTGCCAAGGGCTGTCTCAGTATCTGCTGTAATTAAGAAATTACTTTAGAAACCACTTCCTTCACCTATTAATACAAGTTACCAGCTGCCTGAGATCGGCTGTGGAAAGCTTCTGGCTAATTATATCCTTATCATTATTTGGCCCCAAAGTGATATCCGCCTAATGCTCCGACATGGCCTGTGTCACCGTGGCTTGCTAGACATAGTAATATGATGCTGCTCAATTTGGACACCCCCTACACTATTACTCCTCGCTATGAACTTGGTATATATGATAGACCTTGCCTTGACTGCTGCCAAAGGCTTCAGGCCACCAAATCCAAAATTCCCCTCGTCAGCCATCACACTCTGGCCACGCGACGAGCACACCATTAGCTTCACCAGAAGGATTCACGATGCCAATTTCACCCCAACGGCCTCACCCCAGGACCCAGGCGGTGTTTCGCCGTTTCTACTTGTAACCTCTGCCCACATACATGGTTGAAAATAATGTACGCAGACGGAGTTCCATTCCCTTCTCGAAACGGCCGCCGGCTCCCTTACTATGTGGCTCTGTACAGAGGATAGAGTAGTACTCCGTACGCTCCATATGCAATAGGGTGGACAGGTAGTATTCATTCTAAGCGAGTTTCCACCCTTTTGTTTATATAATTCACCTGGACATCCATATTGAAATTACCCTCTAGTACCCACACCTCAAGGTCTTTGAACTAGGAAAAGGTTTTGCACACTTGATTATTTATAATCGCGACTGCTTATTATCACTACTACATCTATAGGACCACAATGTCGCCTTCATTGTCAATCTTCTTCACAGCGAGCCTTGCCATTTTTTCACTCGTCCCAACAATTCAGGCCCAGAATTCGACGAATTCTACTGGAGGTAGTGACGATCTGGTGCTTGATGTGTTGCTTATCGAAGATCCGCGTGTTGGCGCCGCAGTGAGCTTAGGTTCGCAGCAAATGGTTGGAGCAGTTATCACGGCAAACCCATCGTCTACAGTTATACGCATGTCTTGTGTGGACCCGAACACCGACACAGAAGTGTGTCCGTATATTCATGCGTTCGTGCCCTACGGTCCTACGACATGGAATTATCATCATGCTGCCGGGGTTCTTGACACGACAGCAAAGTGTTCTCTTACGCAAAGCACGAGCAGCGCCATCTGTACCCAGACTCTGGTTGGACCCTAAGAGATTTTCACCAACCCAGGCGCAGACACCATGTTTATAAGAACCCAGTTTGGTACAACGGTTACGACTACCACCCAATCTGTTGTAACAGTCATGCCATCGAACATAGTCAGCCTCGCCGTCACGATCACCGAGGGAAGAGAAATACTAGCAGCTGCTTCAACTGCAATCCCAAGTCCAACAAAGAACAATGGTACGAAGCTACTTAGGCGCAGTTCTCAGCGGGGTCGTTGCTAGCTTTCTGTCGCCTACGATGATGCTTCTGTAAGCTAAAGCAAGGGATTAATTTCCCACTCGCCAAATCATCGCTCGCAAAACGTCATTGTTCCTCAAGGGTTGGAAACCGCTTCATAGGGGGCAGATGCTCGAGGATTTACGTTCACTATCTAAGCGCCTTTCTATGTAAGCGCTCTGTCGACAATCGAAACTGATGGAAAGTTTAGTGGCTGGAAAAGGCATGCCAAAGCAGTGGCCAATGCCCAAAGCCCCGCGCTCCTGTACAGCGCCCTCGCCTGATATTTGTGGTCGCCATAATTATTACCCACCGTGGGGCGTGGGAATTGCTGTCATTGCTGTCAGGACTTCTCAGTCCAGTATGGAAGGCGCTTGAGCGACACGATGAAATCATTGACGACTATCCCTGGCGGTTTAGCTTCCGCAATAGTACACGCCGAAGCTCACGATATCGAGCGCGGTTGTCACCACGAAACGAATAGAAGCATCCGGTGAGAACAGTATATTTCACACAATATTGGTCGAGTAGGAGCAGATGGCGCAGAGGTATCCTTTCCAGGGTTCATTACCTTACCTATTCCCCTTACATTTGATGAACACAATCGGCGCCAGCCCCTTTTTCTCCATTGTGCTCACTTCTCCAATTCTATTTTTCCCTCCTGTTCAGTTGTTTTTGGCTCAGCCTTGCACATAATGGGAGTATACTGAGGAACAATCGAGTATTTTGACGAGGAGAAAGTCACACAGATCTATTACTGTCTTCGCTGGCTTTTGGGTCTCGGAATCTGCGACGAGGCAGGAGACTTGCCAGTATGCGCAGCGGGATGATGTTTTCGAGTGAAGTCGGCTCCAACGGCCAGAAAAGGCAGGATTGCCAGAACACCTGATCAGATGAAGTGAATATCTGAGTGTTTACTGCCTCACTCGCAGCACTCAGTCCCAGCCTCCCAATAAATGGCACTGCATTGAATTGAATGAAGTCAAAGTACTTTCAGTTCACACTCAATCCTCATCTCTCCAGCCCATTGTTGATTTCTACCTCCATTCATACCTTCTCACTCCTTCTATTCATCCCCTCAAAATCATCAATACAAGCCATTCTCCTATTCTATCATTGTTCAAGACCCTGAGCAAAAGCATCATCATTTCATCTCAATCATCCTCATCAATCAAGATGTCTTCCACAATGACATTCTCCCTGCCAATGAGAGCCACTCCCAAATCTCCCAGCAACAGCGTGACTCTCCTTCCAACGTTCACCCTCTGCTATGAGGACAAGCCAAAGGCATTGATTCATCTCCTCGAGACCAAGACTGCTCTTCCCCTCAAGGACCTCTTCACCAACAACGAGTTCATGGCCTATGTCATCTCGAAGGAGCCAGGACCAAGCGTCCAGTATGAAAACCTCCGACCAGCACTCACTGCACTGCGTCCGTGGCTGCGAGTCTCCGCCAGCGGCAGCAAACTGCTCGCCTTCTACAAGGACTTCCTCCAGCTCCACGGCCAATGGGTCGTCGCCGCCGCCCAGCAAGCCGGCTTTGAAATCCACACCCAACTCATGCACGCTCTGTACCTCCAAAAGGGAGGCGACGAGCAGCTCGTGGCCCACCTCAAGAAGCACATCCCGGACCTCGCCAACAAGCTGTCCACCACTGACAACCCAATCCCCAACCGTGCCGAGTGGGACGCCACCGTCAAAACCACGCTGGAGAAACTCAAAGCCAAGGCCACCTCCCTCGCCGAGCACCTGCATGATCTCAAGACGTCCAGCACCTTCTGGACCCAGCATGGGCGCCTGCTCGCCGCCATCGAGCTCTCTGAGACGAAACTGCGCAACATGCGTGCCCTCAACGCCGGCCACTCCACGCACATGGGAAGCGCCCGCCGCCGCAACGACCGCGTCACCCTCCGCCAGCTGGGCACGAGCGGCACCGTGCCACACCTCCCCCATTTCGAAGAATCCGTCAGAGACTTCACCAAGGAGGAGAAGGCCAGCTACTTCAACTTCAACTCCAACCCCAACACAGACCCATACTCCAGTGGGACCGCCGTTGGCGCTGCTGCTTGAATGGGAGGGAGAAAAAGATTGATCACAGACCTTCGTCTCACTTGTACGTCACATGTTTCTCACCTGCCCTCCCCCCCCCCCCCTTTCC
>Ga0105239_10001304_pt1 | contig 33624 bp, 28 predicted proteins | sample KBSC44metaG_FD_92761 | JGI IMG/M metagenome (GOLD analysis project Ga0105239, IMG submission 92761) | Corn rhizosphere microbial communities from Kellogg Biological Station, Michigan, USA - KBS C4-4 metaG | ecosystem: Host-associated > Plants > Roots > Rhizosphere > Soil | place: Michigan, USA... | reverse complement strand
CTCCGGCTTTTGGATATGGGGCGTAAAGTTGCCCTGGTAGAGCGGGAGGTTTTCCCGAGAACGCAAATAGGGGAGTCTCTTTCACCGGGCACCTGGAATGTTTTCAACTATTTAAAAGCAGGTCATTTATTAAAGGATGACGGGTATTTTCCTGGTTTGCAGGCATCTGTTATCTGGGAGAGCCAATTTGTGCAAACCATCACTCCGGAACAGCGGGGCCCCGGTTTGATGGTTGACAGGGGACAGCTGGATATGGACCTGATTAACCTGGCTGTAAGCCGGAGGCTGTATTTGCTGCAACCTGCTGAGATCAAAACCTGCAGAAAGACGGAGGAACGCTGGCAAATCCAGGTCGTTATTGATGGAAAAATAATAACAATATCAGCTAAGCTCATTTTGGATGCGCGCGGCCGTAAGGGCGTACCTATTAAAAACAAGATTGTAACTGCACCTGAGTCTATCGCCGTTTGGACGCAGGTTAACGCTGGGGCCTTTCAAAATCAAACTTTAATTGAAGCATTAGATAATGGATGGCTTTGGGGAGCGCCGGTTTCCGCTAAACAATTCCGGGTAATGGCATTTGCCGATACGCTATCAGTTAAGATAAAACGCCCTTACGATTTACTTTGCGGTTTTGTGAAAGATTCACAACTCTTTAAGTCTGTTGCAACAAGTCTTTCTGCAAAGCATATTCAAACCTGCAAAGTGGATCACTATTGCCACAATACGCCTTGGGAAGATAATTACATCAGGCTTGGAGAAACTGCGTTTACCCTGGATCCCTTATCGTCGACCGGGGTGGAAAAAGCAATGCGTGTTTCCTTGCAGGCTGCCATCGCGGTCAATACCGTTTTATCGGGTGGTGAGCCGGAAATGGCCAGGTCATTTTACGAAAATATCCTGATCGAAGCAATATCCACCCATGTAAAATGGACCGCCGGCTACTATAAACTGGCATGGCCTGCTAAGGAACTTTCTTTTTGGAAATCCAGGTCAGCCGAAAGTATTATTCTGTCAGCGAATACAACATCTTTGCAAGCGCGCCTGAAAGCTCACCTTGAAGTAAGCCCAAGGAATGTCAGGGCAAAGCCGGCAGCGCGTACCGAAGCTATACAAACCCTGGAGTCGCTTTGGTACCGGCAGGTGAAAGTTTCACCGGAACTGACTTTTATAAAAAGACCATGTATCGTCGACGACAGGCTGGAACTGAAGATGGCTGTTGACCATCCGTGCCTGGAAAGGGAAATAGCGTACCTCGACCAGGTTGAATTAGCGCCATTATTGAATAAAATTACGGCAGGGGATACATTTGGCGACCTCATGTATAAATGGGGAACGGCTCTTCCCTTAGCGCAAGGGGCGCGTATTTTTGTTCAATTGTACCGGCTTGGGATGTTACTGTGCTAAAAAAACGCTTTATATTTTTTAACGGATACTTTATGCGTCCATAAAACGGCCCCGCAAATCTGCAGGGCCGTTCTGAATATCTGTATTACCCGCATAACGACCATTTGGGATTCAATATCTCATCTTCCCCAGGCTTCGCGTTTTTATACGCGATAGATTCAGGGATATCAACTTTGGGCAAATGAACGTGTACAATTACGTTTTCTTTAATGGTGTCCAATTGTTTAATCACCTTTTCCAAGTCATCCATCGTCGTTACCTCGAAGCCTTTACCGCCGAAAACGTCAACGAGCCTGGCATATTTCCAGCGGTGCATGTCGTTGTAAATGTAAACATCATTCATGTCCTTCATGGGGTAATCGATCTTCTTATCTCCCCTGAACGGGTTAGGATTGGTCAGCATCTGCTCGATACCGTATATGGTATTATCCAGCACAAAGACAATGGTATCGTGCTTCAACCTGTTTTGTGTGCTGATGGCCTGGCAGGTTTCCTGGAAAGCGCCGTCACCGACAAAAACCACTGCCCGTTTATCGGGCCTTGCGCATTTCACTCCAGTAGCCGCCGGAACGGAATAACCGATAGACAGCCACGAAGCCTGCGCGACAAACCCGTTCGCTTCAGCAATATGCAGGCCCTGCGCGCCGAGCAAAGCAAAACCGGCATCAGATATTACCACATGTTCTTTGGTAATATACTTATTCATCCTGGCAAAAAAACGGTCAAAAGTAACAGGTGTGGTTTCACCAGTTTTTGGTAAGTCCGCAACAAAGGTCGACGCGTTAACCTTGCTGTACATGTGATGCGGTTTAAAGTCGGTGCCTTTTAACTGCTTACGCAATTCGACCATAAAATCCCGAAGCGAAACATTCGGCTCGAATTGCGCACCTATCCTCACCGACGAATGATTGGCCAGCACGGTATGCTCACCCCAGATGTTGAAACCTCCGAGGTTTTTTCCGGTCGTCCAGGCACCGAGGCCAATTTTAACGCCCGCACTTTTAAAACGTTCCTGTACGTCCTTCGGCGATGCGTTGCCATTAAACACGCCCCGGAATTTCGGGTGATTTTCGGATACCAGGGATTTACCCAATATCGATGTGGTGAACTCGATACCGGTATCCCTTACAAGGTCCAGGAACACTTCCTGCAGCCCCTTGCGCTGAATTTCCTCACCGGCCCAAAAAATGGGCGTGCCGAACGCTTTGATCAGTTCAACAGTCTTTTTCGCTGCTTCTACCGCATTCTCTGTGCAGCCTTTATATCCTTTAACAGCAAGCGGCACTGCCGGTTCATCGCAGGGCATACGCCATACGTCTTCAAAAACTTCCAGGTACACCGGGCGCCCGTAAATGATACAGGCGTTGAGTACCGCGTCTATTTTATATGGCGCATCTATGCAGCCCATTATCAACTCGGCAGCTACGGTGACATGACGGTAAACATTGATATTGCTGTACATGTCGCCGGTCATGTGCGATGCCAGCAAACCTTCGCCGATACTCTTCATCTGATCGGCGTTCGTAGGTGAGCCATTGATCACCAGTACCGGGCAATGCTCTACATATGATCCAGCTACTGAATTGAGCAATGTAAAAGCGCCCACGCCATAGGTGACCGCTACTGCCGAAAAACCCTTTAACCTGGCATAAGCGTCCGCACAATGACCGGCGTTTATTTCGTTGGTATCGCCCACGATCCGTATTTTCGATGTCGGGTCCTCGTTGATCGTATTTAAAAATGGCGCCGAATAATTGCCGGCTATCCCAAATAAATGGGTCAGGCCCAGTTCTTCAAGCCGCAGCTGCAGGTATTTTGCGACAGTTATTTGCTTTGTGCCGGTCATCGTGATACGGGATTAAGGTAAACTGGTGTTTCATTAACTTCCAGGGCCGTACGTATGCCAGATTCTATCGCGCCTTCTATCCACGCATGTTTCAGCGAGGCGTGCTCTCCCGCAAAATGTGCCTTGCCATCCCATTCCGTTTTCACGATGTGCTCCTGAAGCAAATGCAGCTGGCCAGGATTAAATATGGCCGCTTCGCCAAAAGCGTATGGATCCTGCATCCAGCTTTGTGTGGCCCCGCCTATTATATTGCCCGGATCGGCATTGTTACTTTGGTCTTTCTTTTTGGCTGCGTCAGTAGTATGAAGAACGGCGAGTTTTTTGATACGTCTTTGCTCATCGAGATCATCCGGTGCGTGCATTACCGCGATGTTATCGAGCGCGACGTTATACCTGTCGATGTCTGACATCGAATCCCAGCGACTTGCCTCGTCTGACCAGCAATAGGAGGCCAGGATCAAACCATTACCTTTTTTACCGATGTCCTGGCTTGGATAATAAACAAACCTGTTCGGCAGATCGGTAATGGTCCCTCCGCCAACAATATTGTAAGGCGCGACTTCCCACCAGCGCTCCTTAAATTCCAGCAACACTTTCGTTGCTGAATCATAATGCAATTCGCGAATGGCCCTCCGTTTTTCCTGGCTGAACTTCGGCCAGACATGTACCATCCTGAACGCAGAAAAAGGAATGGTAACAATAACTTCGTCAAACTCCCGCTGATCAATACGTTCCTCGTGCACCACATATTCTTCCTTTTGGTGATGTTTTGTTTTATGTTCCTTTTCTTTATCGGTCGTCACTTTTACCTTGCCTGTTTCCTTATTGAGCCACAGCTTAGTGACGTGACAATCAAAATAAGTATTCTCGTGCAGGTTATGCTTCTCGAAAAACCTGGTCGTCAGCAGGTCCGTACCGCCTATGATCTGGCAAAATACGGTGTCATCCTTGATGACGTTTGATTCGATAAAGCTCTGGATAAAATCATAGGCTAAGCGCGATTCCAGGTTTTGTAACACTGCAATCATCTCAATCGCATTTTGCGAATACAACGATTCCATCAAAAAGCGCATCATCGAGTAATTCCCGTAACGCTCAATTAATACGGGCCAGTTTTTGATGGGATTTTGAGCAAGGAATTGTTTAAGCGGCGTCATTAAGGCGCCAAACAACTGGTCAGCACGCTGGTTTTCGAAATTGTTAGCGCCTGGCTCCAGGTGATAATCAAGCAAAGCGTTCACATCCACTCCTTTTTTATAATACTCGCTTTGTACCACCCTGCGGTAATTCAAAAACAACAGGGAATTGCGCTGCTGCTCCGGCAGGTCTTTACGGCTGCCATTCTTATAGGCAATGGCCTGTTCTTTATCTACCGATACGTAATAAAAAGGCTCGGTTTTTAGTTCCAGCTGCTTGATATATTCGCCTACCATCAGGTGGATGTTAGGTATCCTCATCGCGCCGGCCTCGCAATAAAGCGAGTCGTCCAGAAAATACTTTTTCTCATCAGTATTTCTGAAAGTCTTTATGCGGCCGCCGACGCGTGTATTGGCCTCAGCTATCGTTACGGTATGCCCCGCCTGTTTTAGCATGGCGCCAGCCACCAGCCCTGCCATACCCGCGCCGATAATAAGTACGTTCTTTTTCGTTTTGGGCTCGGGAATACGGGTCCGTATGTATTCCAAATACTTTTGAATAACAGGGTCTGCCGATTCGTCGAGCAAGCCGTGAAGATAATTTTCCATTTTAATCGTGGTTTTATTGTGATGAAGTTTATTTTGGTTTAGGGCACTAAATTCTTAAAGCATATTCAATGCTCCATTGCAAGTTAATCGAATTTTGGATTTCATCGGTAATAGGTTAAAGGTTATTTTATATTAACAAATTATGCACCGGGCAGCAGCATAGAGCATGCGGGCGGCGCTAAAGTGCATTGTAAATATAGCATAATATCTAATGATGGATAAAATATTTTTGACAATCAAACCATCAAATAAATAAATTTCAATCATAAATTATTTAGGAATAAAGTGTAATAATTTTAATATGTTTGTTAATAAACTTTATCACATTTTTGAATCTGCAAATAATTTCCTAGCTAAACCTTATACCATTGAAAAAAACGCAAATTTATTTGTGCCTGGTTTGAGTTGCCGATATACATCTGCAATTAACTTCTCAATTTGTAAATTCACCTATTTCTAATTTTTAAATAAACCTTATTATGCTAAAACGTAAAAACCTTACCGAACCCAATTTACCTCAAGGGCTTGCAAATGCGGCCATAGAGACAAAAACATTATTCAAAACCGCCCAGGCAGGCGATGAGGGTATATTAGAGAACCTGATGCTGGGATATTCAAAATTGTTGATTGAAGACCCAGTAAGGCCTTTTAATGTAGAAAACTTGCAGACAGTAGTAAACAATGTAGATTACGGTGTTCTGAGCGCATTAGCGGGTACCTGGGTTAGCTATAGCAGCAAGGCCGATCACAGCAATGAAAAGTTAATCGGGACCGGTGTGCATACGACCATTATGCCTTCGCCGGGTACAAATTCAGGAGGCATTCCCGGAAAATATAGTTTCGATTGCCAGGAGTATATCGAAAAGCTGGTATTTAATTTGGTTCCTGGCGGGGTCAGGAATCGCGGCGGAGGCAGTGAACAATTTTGCGGAGCTATTAAATACGAGCAGAGTATTAAAGCCGTGACCAAAGAAAACGAGGAAACCCCTTTACTATTTACCCCGATTCACGAGGAGAACGGCATGTATTTGTGGCTCAGTGATGTATTTAACCATGCTGCTACTGCCCAAAGCATTAAAGAAGACCGGGGTATACACGCTATATCACCAGATAACCCACAAAAAGATTTATATAAAAGCGGATACCAGGACGAAACGCTTTTCCAGATCTCGCCAGATGAAAGTAAAAAAGAATATGTAACGCTGGAAAATTTACACGGACGACCCTATTACGAAATTATTGCAGCCAAGGAACTTAAGCCCGGAGCCGGCCAGACGGGGCCCTATTTTATACCGGATTACTCCATCTCGCGGAGTGGCGTAATTCCGCATGGCAGTACCATAACTTTATTGGGTGACCTGGTTCCAAATGGTTCAGAATTTTTGATACCAGGAGCACCGCAATTTCCACATGGTAAGGCAACCTGGAAATTTGACCATCTTTCCATTTCCAGAACTATGGGCGGGGCCGGAGCAAACGAAACCGATAAAGCTATAAATCTTGACGAACCTCCTCCAGCCTGGGTATTCGAAAAACTTGACGATATTAATGATCCCGGCGAAAATAAAATTTATACACAGCGTATACTTGCCAATCATTTATATCCTTATTCGGTAAGGCCTGATTTAAGGCTTCGCGACGCCAACAAAGGAGAAAATATAAAAAACCACGTGCATATCCAGATGTCATCCAAAAATAAAACGGGGGCGCAAGGGGGAATATTAAATATTCCGTTCGTAAATCGTTTTGTTCCTACGGTGGAAATGAACACGAATATGTGGGTTGAAACAGTTGTAGAAAATGGAAAACAAATCCTGCAGCTGCAATATGAACAGGTTATTTTTTTCGAATTTCATTTTGGGGATGATGGCGGTACGACCAGCTGGCCGCACATACAGGTAAACACGCTTCGAAAAATAGAGGACGTTTCTCCTGAGCAGCGGCGTTTAATGGAAGAGCAATTCCCTGCAGCTTATACGATCGGGGCTTCGGGATGTCCGTACCATAAAGCGTAATGCTCATTTCTCCACAGGGGCTGCGGAATGCAATTACGTTATGCCGCAGGAACGCGTTTAAGGAACGCGAAGCAGCGACTGAGGTGAGGGCGGGAAACGCAAACAATTAAACAAATGATACGGCCCGGTTTTAACCGGGCTTTTTTAATCGTATGATATTTTAACATATGATGCACCATTAAACAAACACCCAAAAAACGATATCAGTTCCCGATGCACGTTTATTCAGGCTTATTTTCAATCCACAGCCGGAATTCTGCCGGGCCGCCTTCTTTGCCGCAGCCGAAGCATTTGAAGAGGTTTTTTTCAGGGGATACCATGAATGAGCCTGATTGATCAGGGTGAAAGGGACAATTTCCTTTAAGGGCTTTTCGTCCTTCCCGGAGGGTGACGTGTTTGGAAATGATGGCGACGAGGTCTGACATAACCCCGCAAACATAGCTATTGGCTGTATGTGGTCAAGGATTGTTGAAAATTACTTGAATGTTAACAGGTTCAGCTTGATCGTTCGATAATCAGTTGAGTATACAGGGCTTAGCCGCAGAAAATGAAGTACCAAAACCGGTAGGCTCGGCAAAACAGGTCAATCAAATTCATTAACCGAAGATGGGCAGGAGGTAATCCATCCCACGCGCTGGTGCCGTCAATGTCAATTCACGGTGATATGGCTTACCAGCTAAACGGATTCGCAGCGTATCTGAAATACCCCCTAAGGAAAAGCCTGAGGGCCGAAATTTGTATTGAATCAAACGCCTTTGAGGTACACTGTCCATATTAGTGCAGTCGTTACCGCGATTTGCTAGGCATAATCAAACCGTCAGCCTCGTCATAAGCCCGATGATACTTAAACCATAACAGCATATATCACTTATAAGGATACTGATTGCCAGATAGAAACTTTAAAGTAGTATTTGCTTCTAATTACATCTTTGTTTACTGATTAGGTTGCCGGGTTTTCAAATCGTATCCAACTATTGTTTAAGATTTATATTGTCAACGTTCTACCAGATAATCGGAGAACTTTAAACAACCGGGCTCAGCAATAAGGTCAAAATCAACAATATCCTGTCTGATTTAATTTAAAAAAAGGATTTGAATCAATAAATTATTTGTTTTAGTAGCGAATTGTATAGGGAAGTGAATTACAGAATAATGAAACAGCAAAATTATTAAACATTGGTTTTGTCCAAACGGAGGGAGGCAATTTTTCTATACCATCATTCATTGCGACGTATTCGACAGCCAGCTGTTTTATTTTCTCAAACCAGTAAAGCTCGACATAATACGTTGGAATATGGTTGTTTGGGTTTGGATTGTCGTAATATCTGCATAACCATAAAGTGCCGGAAGCGTTTTTGTCGCCTCGTTTGTTTTTAACCAAACAGTATCATTTCTAACCGCGTATACGTCGCCTGAAAGCTGAACCAGCTTATTATTTACGGTTGGATGCAACAAAATGGTCAAATGTTTGCCTGGCAGCAGATTTTTATAGTCACTTAATTTGCAAAGCTCAAACGACCCTTTTTTAATCGACTTAATTTCAATGTATTGATTGTCAGTACGATATATTGGAATACGCACATTGATATTCAAATATAAAATTATGGCCAGCACAATGATATATATTGTGATGGCGACCCTGCTAATATTGACCGGCAGCTTTATTGCTGATTTGTAATCATCTTCTATTTTATCATTCATTTTAAACGCCCAATTCAAGTTGATTTTTTACCAGTTCATAATACATACTTTTTTGTTCGACCAGGGAAGGATGCGTTCCGCATTCTTTCACCGTTCCGTGATCCATAACGATAATCTGGTCCGCGTCCACAACTGTGCTTAACCGGTGCGCGATAATGATCACTGTTTTCTTCTTGAAAAAACTTGCAAGCCGCTCTATCACCACACGTTCGGTATTGGCGTCCAGTGCGCTTGTAGCTTCGTCAAAAATTAAAAAAGACGGATCTTTATAAACGGCGCGCGCAATTAGAATGCGTTGTTTCTGCCCTGCGCTAATCCCGCTGCCATTTAAACCAATTTCTGTTGCAAGGCCGTTCGGTAACTCATTGATCATTTCTTCAATATTGGCGATGTAGAGCGCTTGCTCAAGTTTCTGTTTATCAACTTCAGAACTATTTTCAGAAAGTGTGATGTTCTGAAGGATGGTATCCGAAAAAATGTAACCGTCCTGCATCACAGCGCCGCAAGATCTCCTCCAAACTTTCGCAGGAACGGTGTTAAGCGGAAGATCACCAACACTGATAATGCCTATGGTCGGTTCATAAAACCTGAGCAGCATTTTAATTAACGTGGTTTTACCGCACCCGCTTGTTCTAACGATGGCCGTTACTTTCCCGCCAGGAAAAACGACCGACAAATCATTCAAAACTTTCATAGAGTGCGGACCATCATATTGAAAAGTAACATTCTGCAATTGAATATCTTCAATAACGGGCAATTGCTCTATAATATCTTCCTGGTTTCGACCGGAGTTGTATTCTGCATCTTCGTCTTCTTTTTCAAGAATATCCTGCAGACGGGTGATACTGATCCGTGCATCCTGACCAGTGCTAATAAAACTCAGCAACTGTTCAAGCGGGCCATTGGTCTGGCCAATAATATAGGATACACTTAATAACATGCCGAGCGTCATTGTTCCATTAAGTACCGCTGTGGCAGCAATGAAGGTCAGTAAGAGGTTTTTAAGATTCGAAAAAAAGAGATAGCCTACCCGCTGACTTTGTTCAATCTTTAGTGATCTCATCCCTACCCGAAATAAGGAAATTTGATTATTTTCCCACTCCTGGCGTTTTTTGTTCTCCGCTTGGTTTAGTTTAATTTCAGGAATCCCGTTAAAAATATCGTAAACGTTTTCCTGCGTTTTTTTGTCATAGCGGAATCTGTCATAATCAAGTTGCTTTCGTTTACGCATAAATAATAATACCCAAACAATACCGAGTATGCTATTAAAAATAGATTTTGAACTCGATTTTGACGCAGATTTCAGGAGAAGTCTTTCCGCGATCTCTGAGTTTTTGAAATTTACTAATTATTCCTGTCCCCTTTCAGGATGCTAAAAGAACCTGCCGCTCTAAAATCTTTTCTATAACATATCCCACCGTTCCCATTATAGCAGCATCCTGCCCGAGTTTTGATAAAACAACATCCACCTTTTCCCTCATTTGCGTCATGCAATACGTGTTAACTGATTGCTGAATCGGAATGGTTATATATTGTTTTGCTTCGGCCATTTTTCCACCCAGTATAATCAACTCCGGGTTAAACAGTTGTATTAAGATAGCAATACCCCGCCCCAGTTTTATGCCGATATCAGCCAATATACTAATCGCATACTGGTCGCCGCGGTTTGCCGCATCAATTACCAATTGCGGTTCTATTTTATCTATTTCCTGGTCAGATAGTTTATTTAAAATTGAGTTCTGACCAGATTTTATACCCTCCTTGGCCATTTTTGCCAGGGCAATGCCCGAGGCCACCGTTTCCAGGCACCCGCGTTTGCCGCAATAACATAAAGCGCCATCTTCAACAAAAGGAATATGCCCGAATTCGCCGGAAAAGCCCGAAGTTCCGTTTTGCAATTTCCCGCCCATAATCACCCCTAAACCAACGCCCCAGTCCATCAACAGCACCAATGCGTCCTTTTTATTATTGGCCAGTCCAAAACGCGACTCTGCCAGGGTTGCACTCTTTACATCATTTTGAATGAAAACCGGTTTACTGAACTTTTCTTCCAGGGTATCTTTCAGGCTTTTAGATTCTTTTCCGGAAAACAAATAGGTATAATTCTCCCCCAGGGCCGTATCCACCAGGCCCGGCATGTCAACCCCTATCCCGATTAATTTAGCCTGGTCAATCTTCGAGGCCTTCATCAAGTCCTGTGCAATAGTATAAAGCTGGTTTACGGCAGTTACCTCCTGTGTTATAGGAAATGTAAAGCTTTGTACACCGGTAATGTTGTTATTGTTATTATCGAAAATAGCCATTTTGATCTTAAAACGCTCCATGTCGATACTCAGGATATAGAATGAATTATCCTTAAGGCATACAGGTCCGGCTTTCTTCCCCCAACAGATTCACCTCTTCCTTTTCTTTCAATCAAATCCTCCTCCATAAGTTCATTTATCAGCGTGAGAGAAGTAGGCAAACTTAAATTGAGAAAATTACTCAAACTGGCGTTCGACTGCGGGCCTTCTGCATGTATATATTTTAAGAACTTAACCTTTTGCAAATATTTTTTCCGCTCAATATTACTCAGCTCGTCTAAATAAGTTTTATCTACGAGTATCGACTTCAACGGGCTTGAATTCATCATATGCAAATAGAATAAAAATACTTTTATAAAATTTTTAGTAAAGTTAAAGATATTTATATAAATAATTATGTTTTGACAATTTGTTTTAATTATTTTTTATATAATTGGTTTTTATTTTCCCAAAAAACCAAAACAAACCAAATATGAGAAATCAATTTAAGTTAACAATGGCGTCAGCGGTGGTCATTGCTTCCTTTGCGTTCACCGTTTCTAAAACCAAAATACCCGCGTCACGAGAAAAAAATGCCTGGATAAGTCTTTTTGACGGCAAAACCTTACATGGCTGGCATGGCTACAATAAAACAACACCGGTTAAAAACTGGGATATAGAAGACGGCGCCCTGGTATGCCTGGGTGCAGCTAAAGATGCGTCCGGTGGTGATATCGTAACCGATAAGAAGTTTGCCAATTTTGAATTGAAATGGGAGTGGAAAGTGAGCAAGGGCAGCAACAGCGGCGTAATGTATCATGTGCAGGAAGGCGCAAAATACCATGCTCCTTATGAGACAGGCCCCGAATACCAGGTTATTGATGACGTTAATTTTCCGCAGCGGTTGGAAGAATGGCAACAAGCAGGGGCCGACTATGCCATGCATGTCGCCAATAGCGATAAAAAGCTCAAACCGGTAGGTGAGTGGAACACCAGCAGCATTATTTTTAACAACGGCCATGTGGAACATTGGCTGAATGGCAAAAAAATAGTTGAGTTTGAGGCCTGGACCGACGATTGGAACAAAAAACGTACTGAAGGTAAATGGAAGGATTACCCGGATTATGGTAAGGCCAAAACCGGTGAGATTGCTTTGCAGGATCATGGTGATAAGGCTTTTTACAGGCATATCATGATCAGGGAGTTGTAATCCTGTCTGTGAAATAAAATGATATATTTTTTATAAAACCATTACTTACCACCAATATCCATGAAAGAACCAATAATAAATACCCGGCGCGATTTCATAAAAAAGTCGGCTATCGCGGCGGCAGCATTTACTATAGTGCCGCGCTTTGTTTTGGGCAAGGGTTATCTTGCCCCGAGCGATCACCTTACTAAAGGCATCATCGGCGTTGGCGGCATGGGCCGCAACCATATCCCTTACGGCGGCACTAAAGTGGTTGCCATTTGTGATGTGGATAAAAACCATTTGCAGGAAGTAGCCGGCATGCTGAATAACGGTGCAAAAACGATGAGCGATTACCGGGAGCTTATCCAAATGCCGGAAGTTGATATAGTACACGTTGCCACCCCGCCGCACTGGCATGGCATTATAGCCGCTGATGCTGCAAGGGCAGGAAAGGATATCTGGTGCGAGAAACCGATGACACATACCATAGGCGAAGGAAAGCGCCTGATGGAGGCAGTGCAGCAACATGGCCGCATTTTCAGACTGAACACCTGGTTCCGGTTCGAGGATAATTTTTACGGGATGGGAACTACTGTAAAGCCGATAAAAAAATTAGTAGAAAGTGGAATGCTGGGCTGGCCTCTGACGGTAACAGTTGGGCGGCACACCGGTTTCGACTGGAAGTTTTACTGGGTTGGCAAAACCAATTTGCCCGCAATGCCCGTTCCGCCCGAACTGGATTATGAAACATGGCTGGGCCCTGCGCCCTATAAGCCTTACCACCCGCACCGCGTGCACCAGACATTTAGAGGTTATTGGGATTATGATGGCGGCGGCCTGAGCGATATGGGACAGCATTATTTAGACCCCGTTCAATACTTTTTAGGGAAGGATAATACCAGCCCGATAAGTGTTGAAATAGATGCACCGCAGCAAAATATGGATGCCGTAGGCACCTGGAGAAAAATAACCTACACTTATGCTGATGGCTGTAAAATTATATTGGATGGTGAAGGAACCGTTGATAATGTACCGTACATTGAAGGGCCTAAAGGAAAGCTATATCCGGGGTTTAAATCGGATATCCCCGACCTGGAACGGAAATTATCTGAATTCCCTGATCCCGAGCCACAGGTTACCGACTTTATTGACGCAGTAAAGACCCGCAAAAAATTTGCATTGAATGAGGAGAACGGTTACCGCTCATGCACCATCATTAATATGGGGCTGGTGGCGCTGCGTTTAGGTCGCTCGTTAAAATTTGACCCTGTGAAGCAGGAATTTATTGATGATGAAGGCGCAAACCGCTTGATTTTTCCACCACTTCGCGGCCCCTGGACCATTTAATGTTTAACGATTTTAAACCACAATCATGAGGAAAATATTTATCACAATAGCCTTTTTGCTGCCGTTTATTGCTTCGGTACAGGCGCAGCAATCTGTACTTGATAAGGAGCCGGCAAACAACGCATCCGAACTAAATGCCAATGCCGTTGCAACCGCGCAGCTTGGAGAAACGGGCATAGTAAATATGCTAGGCATGCTGCAGCCAACAGGGCAGGCAGATAACACTAAGATATTCGATGCCATCAGCGGCTTTTCGTTTTATGTTACGCAGCCGGGTAAAGAGCTGTGGCGTGCCATGGCTGTAAAAGCTTATGGCAAAGCGCTGGCTAAATCGGCCGACAAAGAAAACCAGGCATTTATCATCAGCCAGTTACAGGTTACGGGTAAGGATGATGCTATTCTCATCCTTAAAAAATACCTGGGCGATGAACGCCTTTGTGATCCAGCTGCGCGTGCTTTGGTAAAGATCGGTTCGCCTGCGGCGAAAGGAACTTTATTGTTAGCCTTAAGAGATTCCCAAGGTTCCTGCAGGTTATCGTTAGTAGAGGCTTTGGGAGATATCCGAAATGCTGACGCAGTTAAAAGCATCTCGGAACTGATAGGTAAAGACAAAAAGCTGGATAAGGTGGCACTATACGCATTGGCTAATATTGCCGACCCCATATCAATCAACCTGATGGCTAACGCAGCCCAGAAGGCCGGGTTTACTTATGATGAAACCAACGCCACATCTGCGTACCTGTTGTACATTAAAAATTTAGCAAAAACGAATGTGGTAATTGCTGCCCGCCTTGCAAAAACCTTGTCGTCCAAAGCAGGCTTGGCTAACCAGGAGCAGACCCACACAGCCGCTTTAAAATTACTGGCCGACATGCAGGGAGCAAAAAGCACCCCGTTGCTGATCGATGCCGCGAGGAACAACAATCCGCAATACCGGGAAGCCGCTTTAAAATTTGCGGCACCGTACCTCAACCCGACCAATACTGGTTTGTGGCTAAGAGAATTAAGCGTAGCTAATGACGGGGAAAAAGCTGCCATCATCAAAATGCTGGGCGATAACAAGGCTGCTTCGGCATTGCCTGCAATATTAGCGCAATTGAACAGTAAGGATAGCGGGGTAGTGGTTGCCGCCATTACAGCCACTGGCAAAATAGGACAGGACAGGTACCTCAGCAATTTACTGCAGGTAATGAAAACCGGCGATGCTGCAGAAATTACCGCGGTCCAAAACGCGCTCCTGATAATGAAAGGAACCACTGTTGTTACCAAAGTAGCAAACGTTTTACCATCAATGCCTGCTGATGTACAGGTAGCGCTTATTAACGTGTTGGCTGCGCGGGGCGCTCACGATAAGATAGGCGTAATGATACCCTTACTAAACAGTAGCGATGCTAAAGTTCGCGTGGCGGCTTATGCATCCTTAAAACAACTGGCAGGCGAAGATAACTTGAATCAATTATTTGTTTTACTTTCTTCGTCGACGCAGGCAAGTGAAACGTCAGATATATCGGCAGCTATTATTGCGGCTATCGGGCAGATGAAAGATAAGTCGGTGGAGAGCCCCATGGTATTAGAGCAAATGAGCAAAGCTGCTGCTGATAAGAAACCGGTATATTTTAACATACTGGCAAGCATAGGTGATAAAAGGTCGCTTGCTGCTATATCAAAAGCGTTTGACCAGGGCGATGCCGCTGCCAAACATGCGGCTATCTCGGCTTTGTCTGCATGGTCAGCTATAAGCGCCGCGCCCGAATTGTTCACGATTGCCAAAGAAACGAATGACCCTGGGTTGAAAAATCAGGCCCTTACCGGCTATGTGGCTATGGTCAGCAAATCCGGTTACCCGGCAGACGAGAAGGTGATTTACCTGCGTAATGCCATGCAGCTTGCGCAAACCGTTCCACAGAAGAAACTCATACTGGAAAAACTGGCGGATAATAAAACATTCCCGGCGCTGCTATACCTGAGCAAATACCTAGACGACCCGGAATTGAAAGACGATGTGGCCAACTACGTCTCAAATATCGGGCTGTCTGACAAGAATTTTTATGGCAGCGAGGTGAGGCAATGGCTGGAAAAAACGCTGCAGCTAAAAAAAGGCGGCGACAGTGATTATGAAAAAGTAGCTATTCGTAAGTTTATTGCCGAAATGCCAGCAGACGCAGGCCTTGTGCCGCTGTTTAACGATAAAGACCTGGCAGGCTGGAAAGGTTTGGTTGGCGACCCTATAGCGCGCAGTAAAATGGATGCCCAAACACTGGCCAAAGAACAACAAAAGGCGGATGATATTATGCGCAAAGGATGGTATGTGAAAGACAGCGTACTCAATTTTAGCGGCGAAGGCGAAAATATATGTACCACCAAACAGTACCGTAACTTTGAAATGTATGTGGATTGGAAAATAGAAAAAGAGGGTGATGCCGGTATTTACCTGCGCGGGTCGCCGCAGGTGCAGATATGGGATACATCAAGAGTTAGTGTTGGTGCGCAAGTAGGTTCCGGCGGGTTATACAATAACCAGGCGCATCAAAGCAAACCACTCAAACTGGCTGATAATGCCATTAATGACTGGAACAATTTTCATATCATTATGAAAGGGGAGAACGTTACCGTTTACTTAAACGGCGTGTTGGTTGTTGACAATGTGGTAATGGATAACTACTGGGACCGTAAACAACCTATCTTCCCAAAAGAACAAATTGAATTGCAGGCGCACGGAACGCATGTATATTACCGCGATATTTACATCCGGGAATTGCCTGAGTAAATAAAAAATTAAATATAGAAGAATAGTCATGCCCGAGGATAAAGAACAATCAATAACTCAAAATTCAAGGAGAGGTTTTATTAAAACAACTGCACTTGCGGCAGCGGGATTTATGATTGTACCCCGTCACGTATTAGGGGGCAAAGGATTTTTGGCGCCGAGCGACCGGTTGCAACTGGCCGGTATAGGGGCAGGGGGAAAAGGCGAGAGCGATATTGCCGGTATAGTGAAAGGCGGAAAGACCGACGTAGCATTTTTATGTGATGTTGACGACCGTAGCGCGGCAACATCGGTCAAAAACTTTCCCAAAGCAAAATACTATAAAGACTACCGCGAACTGCTGGACAAGGAAGCCAAACACATTGATGCGGTAACCGTGTCGACACCGGATCATAACCATGCTATGATTGCCATGGCGGCCATGCAGTTAGGAAAGCATGTATACGTACAAAAGCCTTTAACCCACGATATTTACGAGGCACGCATGCTCACTGAAGCAGCAAAACGCTACCAGGTGGTAACCCAAATGGGTAACCAGGGCGCTTCGGGCGACGGCGTAAGGCGATTGCAGGAATGGTACAATGCCGGCAAGATTGGCAAAGTACATACCGTATATTGCTGGACCGACCGCCCGGTATGGCCACAAGGAATAGCATGGCCAACAGGCAAAACCGAAGTTCCTAAAGAATTAAATTGGGACTTGTGGCTGGGAAGCGCCCCCGACAAAGATTATATAGATAACCTGGTGCCCTTTAACTGGCGCGGCTGGTGGAACTTTGGCACAGGTGCTTTAGGCGATATGGGCTGCCACCTGGTTGAACCACCGTTCAGGGTGCTGGACCTGGATACGCCTATTGCTGTAGAATGTAGCGTAGGAAGTGTATATGTAGGCGAGTTTAACCGGGGTTATTTTCCTGAGAGCTGTCCTCCTTCAAGTCACGTTATCCTTACTTTTGCTAAAACGGATAAAACAAAAGGCGAAGTAAAGTTACACTGGATGGATGGCGGCATAAAGCCGGAGCGCCCGGAGGAACTGGGCCCGGATGAAAGATTTGGGGATAACGGGGTGCTGTTTATCGGCACCAAAGGAAAGATGATTTGTGAAACTTATGGCAAAAATCCAAGGCTTCTTCCTTTGTCGCGCAATGATGAAGATCATACCGCGGTCACTATTCCACGCGTTCCCGGGCAGGAAGACGGACACTACACGATGTTTGCCGAAGCAGCGATGGCCGGTTATGGCAAGATCCGGCTGAGCTCTCCTTTTGAGATCGCCGGTCCGCTTACCGAAACATTGTTGATCGCCAACCTGGCTATAAGGGGTACCGATGTGCAACGCAAGGACGGAAACGGGAATATAAATTATCCAGGCAGGGATATGAAAATGCTGTGGGATAAAGCCAACATGAAAGTGACCAACTTTGACGACGTTAACCAATTTGTAAAACGCCGGTACCGCAAAGGCTGGAGTTTGGGCGTATAAAAGAAAAACATGGCTGTACAAAATAATATAAAAGTTTTAGTAGTAGGCTGCGGCAATATGGGGTCATCTCATGCCGAGGCGTACCATACTTTACCGGGCTTTGAAATATGCGGGCTGGTATCTACCGGGAAAAGCAAAGAGGTGCTTAATCAAAAGTTGGGCGGTGGCTATCCGTTGTTTGATGATTTTTATGAAGCGCTTGACGCCACGATGCCCGATGCCGTCTGTATTTGTACCTATCCGGATACACATGAGCCCTATGCTGTCCGCGCGTTTGAGCAAGGCTGCCATGTTTTTATAGAAAAGCCATTGGCTAATACTGTTGAAGGGGCGATAAGGGTTGCAGCAGCTGCGGAAAAGGCAAATAAAAAGTTGTTGGTTGGGTATATCCTAAGGTATCACCCGTCCTGGGAAAAGTTTACCGAACTGGCAGGAGAAATGGGAAAACCCCTGGTAATGCGCATGAACCTGAATCAGCAGAGCCACGGCCCCAAATGGACAATTCATCGCAATTTGATGAAAAGCCTGAGTCCCATTGTGGATTGTGCAGTACATTATATTGACGTGATGTGCCGGATGACGCGGTCGCGGCCAACACAGGTGAGTGCCATCGGTGCAAGGCTCACAGCTGATATTCCTGACTGGAATTACAACTATGGCCAGTTACAGATTCGCTTTGAAGATGGTTCTGTGGGCTGGTATGAGGCCGGATGGGGCCCGATGGTAAGCGATAATGCATTTTTCATTAAAGACGTATTCGGACCAAAAGGTGCAGTTTCAATCGTTGCCAAAAATGCCGCTTCTGCCGGCAATTCAGACAATATCAGGGCGCATACCCAAACCGAATCCATCAAGGTGCATTACGCAGATCTTGATGTGGACGATGAGTTTGCCAGGGAAAATGAGTGGATAGACCTGGAAGACGAACCCGATCACCAGGAATTGTGTAACCGCGAACAGCGCCATTTTTTAAAGGCGATACTGGAAGATATCGACCTTTCAGAACCTGCTGCCAACGCAGTAAATAGCCTGAGAATAGCTTTTGCCTGTGATGAATCTGTAAAAACGGGAAAGATGATCGACCTGTAACGAGGCTTAATTTTCGAACGATCGATATTGTTCCGTAGCATGAAGATTGGTAGTACCAAGATCAATCCCTATATAGGTATCGTGTCATACGGTCGCCAAAGCGATCTACGGCGGTCAAAGACCGCTGGTGTCGCGAAGGAGATATCTATTAAAGTCTGTAAACCCAAGGTTTACAGACTTTTTGGTTTTTTATGGCGTTTCATTACGTCGGCCTCCTCATAAATATCGTAAAATCCTCCTCCGCATAACCGGCGACTAATTCCACATCTTCACAAAGCGATTTGCAGTATTCAAAAATATCGGCAGGGGAGTAGGCAATCAGTAGCCCATTGTCCGGGATTTTGCAAAGCAGGTTGAAAGCAAGCCCCAGGCGGCAGGCTTTGTATAATCTTTCGATGATTTTATAGATAAACCCCGCATCCGCACTTTGATAATTGAGCGAACCGCTTGCAAAAACATAATCCGCCCCGGGTAACGCCATAATCACAAAATTACCGGGTATAAAATTACTATCAGCGTAGCCGCTGTTTCTCCTCACGGCCTCTTCAAAAAGTTCCGGAATTTGTTCGATGCCCGTATAGCTGACGCCTATAAACTTTTGATTTAGGAAAATCAGCAGGTCGCCATAGCCGCAGCCTGCATCGAGGATGGAATGGCCGCTTAAATTTGCTATAGCTGTCAGCGCCTCAAAGCGGACGAGCTGACTTTGCCTGTCCAGCCAGCCGAGCGCCAGGCTGCTGTCGGCGCCATGTTCGCTCAGCATATCCCGGTGATAGGAAAATATAGCGGCAGAATCATCCAGCGAGCTCATGATTAATACTTCCCGGTTGTCATTGGAGATAAAGTTAAAAGGATTATTGAACAGGCGTAACTGCCAGGTTAAAATCGGGACGGGAAATGCAAAAAGTGCTGACAAAATAGTGTTATTTTTTTTTGGAAGAATTTTTGCAAGGGAAATCTAAGGCACCACCGGCGGATTTTACCTTCGTAATGTAGCTTTCAGGGAATGGGCCGCCTGCGTTAGAAATTTTCTCAATTTTCTAAAACGGAAACAGTTTTTTATTGTTATAGTTAATAAAATTACTTAGAAATAATTTAGGAACTAACACAAAAACAATTAACAACAATCTACCATGGCAACATCAACCAAAAAACAGACCGGTAAAACCGGCAAAATGGAAAACTCTGAATTTCACGAATTTTTTGTGGACGAACTAAAAGACATCTACTGGGCCGAAAAGCACTTGGTTAAAGCTTTGCCTAAAATGAAGAAGGCTGCCACAAGCCCTGAATTGGCTGCCGCTTTTGACAAGCATACCGCCGAGACTGAAACGCACATCGCCACTTTAGAGCAGGCATTCGAATTGCTTGGCGAAAAAGCCGCGGCCAAGAAATGCGATGCGATGGCAGGCCTTTTAGAGGAAGCGAACGGCATTATAGAAGATACAGACAAAGGCACCATGATTCGCGATGCAGGATTGATTCTTGCAGCCCAAAAGGTTGAGCATTACGAGATAGCCACCTATGGTGGTTTAAGAACGCTGGCGCAAACTATGGGTCACGATGACGTGGCCGACTTGCTGCAGCAAACGCTTGACAATGAAAAGGCAACCGACGAAGCACTGACACAATGCGCCGAAAGCTTGGTGAACGAGCAGGCAGTTGCAGAATAAGTGTTAATTGATGGATTAGCCCTGCCGCTATCGCCGGCGGGGCTTTTTTATAAAGCGGTTGCCTGTCGCTTTCCTGTCTGGCAGCGGGCCATAAGCGGGAGAGTGTTCCATTTTTCTGCGCGAACACCCCGAACACTATGAACAACTTTGGTTATCAATGTGTTATATTTTATGTATTTGTAATTACTTGATAATCAGATAAAACCGAATGGGTTTACACCTGTAAACCCCTTTTTTCATGTTTAGGACGAGAAGATTTTGATAACCAGGTTATTATAAAATTAGAGTGGTTAACACATGTAAACCCCTCCGGCACTGTTATAGCCCGTGAGAGACAGGGGACTTCCTAATAGAGTACTAAAATTATTAAATCAATGGCCTCAGTGAAACTCTTGTTTGTAGCCCAATCGTCAAAGAGGTTTTCAGACTCTATAAAGGTCCCTGAAAACGGCTAGTTTAAAAGCGATTTCCTGCTTTGCCGGTAACGTATGCACGATTCTTTTTTATGGAAACAGAACTCATCGGATTACTACGGCGTTATCTGTATCGGTTAGCCAGTGATAGAACTTTAAAGCTTCGGAAAACTTTTAAATAGCGACCGGTGTTTTGTAAAACGAGATAAAAAGCTATCTTACAACTTCATTATTAACCTATAAAATCAACCAAAATAAGCATCATGAAAAATCTGTCAATGTTTGGCCGCAGATTCGTTACACTTTCTTTCCGGTCGCAAATTATGTTAATGCTGGCGCTCTGCTGGTCTGCTCAAATCTTTGCCCAGGGAGCTATGAAAAAAGACCCGGATGTAATCGGTCGCTGGGATTTGACAATCGAAAAAGATGGTAAGGCCATCCCGTCATGGCTGGAGGTGCAAAAATCAGGCACGCATACCCTAATCGGCAGGTTCTGTTATGCTTTTGGCAGCGCAAGGCCGATATCAGAGGTGAAAGACCAAATGGGAAAATATGTCTTTTCTATCCCCCCGCAATGGGAAGATGGCAAAGCCAATATGGATTTCCAGTTCGAGGTAAGCGGCGACCAGATTAGCGGCACCATGATTTATATCGATGGCCAAACCTACCACTGGACAGGCGTACGTGCACCGGAACTTATCCGCGCAAAAAAACCGGTTTGGGGCACGCCAGTTAAATTATTCAACGGCAAAGACACTAAAGGCTGGCATGCTGATGGTGAGAAAAATCAATGGGTAGCTGAAAACGGCATCCTGAGAAGCCCGCATTCCGGCTCAAACCTGATGACTGACAGAAAGTTTAAAGATTTTAAGCTGCACATCGAGTTCCGTTATCCGCAGGGCAGCAATAGCGGCGTTTACCTGCGCGGTCGTTACGAATTACAGGTTATCGATACCAAAAGCGGTGAGCCTGAGCCAATCAATAACCAGTTCAGCGCCATTTACGGTTTCCTGCCGCCAAACAAAATGATGGCTAAAAACCCAGGCGAATGGCAGTCGTACGATGTTACACTGGTAGGCCGCATGGTAACCGTGGTGGCTAACGGCACCCCGGTAATTATCAATCAAATTATACCCGGCATCACCGGCGGCGCTATCGATAGCAAAGAAGGCGAACCAGGCCCGATATTTATACAGGGCGACCATGGGCCGATTGATTATAGAAATATCATCATAACACCAGCAAAATGAGCTAACGAGCAGTAATAAATACTTGTGAAAACAGGAGGGATTATTTAAATTCCTCCTGTTTTTTTATAAAGACTAACAGCATAACGTCAGGGCATGTCTACCGATGATAAATCCATAAAGTTTTATACACTTAGGGCAAAGGAATATGCTGCACATGTCCGCAACCCGAAGGATTCTGTGTATCACGCTTATTACGAAAAGCCGGCCATGTATGCTTTATTGCCGGACCTTGCTGATAAAACTGTATTAAGCGTAGGCTGTGGAAGCGGGGAAGACAGCGTCACACTTAAAAGGCGTGGCGCAGAAAAATCAGTTGGGATAGATATGAGCGCTGAGCTACTCAGCATCGCCAGGGATTCATACCCTGAATGCGAGTTCCATGTAATGGATATGGAGGATATCACTTTCCCCGATAATACTTTCGATTTTGCCTATTCCAGCCTGGCTATTCACTATGTGGAAGATTGGGGCAGGGTATTTAAAAACGTATACCGGGTACTTAAACCCGGTTCATCATTCCTCTTTTCCTGCGGGCATCCGCTGCGGTTTGCAATGGATGAGGAAGAAACCAGCGACTATTCAGCCTTAAAACTATCGATAGTAAAGAAGACGGACACCGGCGAACAGTTAATTACCGGCGACTATTTAGCCAAACGAAAAACAATGGATGCGCTTGGCAAAAACACGGCAAATACATGGACAATGCCTATAGGCGACATCGCCGCGGCAGCAACCAGCATAGGCTTTTTAATCGAACGCATTGTAGAACCACGCCCCCTGGAAGAACTAAAGGAAATTGACCGGAAGACCTATGACCGGCTAAGTAAGATCCCGGAGTTTATTATTTTCAAGCTGAGAAAAATGTAAATAATTGCGCAATTTGGATTATTATGAGCGCAACTTTATGGAATAGTCTGGCGTAGTGCATCTGTGAGTAAAAGCACTCCTCAAAATGACGTTTAACTATAAGGCGAAATATACGATAACTGCTTTGCTGATGCTATTGTTGCCAACTATTGGCACAAGCCAGAATTTGCCTGATAGTATTGTTATTACTAAAAACACCTATTTCGACAGGCGATGGAATGATACGGTTGATGGTGATATATTTCAAAAAGCACAAATAATCTCCCTGAAAAAAGGTGCCGGAACTTACATTTCGGATCATTACATCATAAACGATTCCCTTATCACTGATTTACTTAAAGAGATTAACGATACTGATAACCTTAGAAATTCTCTTGCACAGTATGGCATAGATACGAACTGGATTAAAAAGAATCCGGATAAGATGTTTAGGCTATCGAAGAAAGCCAAAGATATGCGATGGAATAAACAGCAAAGGGCATTAATTCTAAGGGAGTTTTTGAATACCCGTTACTATGAAACTGCTTTAAATGAATACTTGAATAATGGCTGCTGTTATAGCATGCATCAACTGCATAAATATCAATATATTATAAAAATATATAGGAAGGGCGCGTTAATTAACGAGTTAACCTCCAGGCGTTTTGTTTGGGGGGTCAGGTATCCGTGGACGGACGCTGCAAATCGTAAATTATATAGTTTTAAAATCGAGAAAATTCTCGAAGAACTGCTGCATTCAGAGCGCGAAATAAATCCTCCGGCAAAAAACAGGCGGTTGTTAAAGCGATTTGCTGATTATGTAGTCGATATCAATTGGGAAAAACTCCATCAACTCTGGCCTTATACTTATGAAAAACAGATAAACGAATTAAAACCTTTATTTAAAATTGTTTCTTTTAGCGAGATAAGCGGCTACGGCGGCTATCATGGTGATCCTGTAATTCAAATTCGACTCAAGGCTCCTGAAATGCTACCGAATGTAACTTTGGAATTCCTGGCTACTGAGGACAAGGGAACAATATATTCGCGCGACTCGGTTATCAATAGTTATAAAAGCGTGGTGAACCGTGTTCAATCGGTTAAATTCATCAGGGAGTTTTTAGCAACCCATCCGGATCAAGACCTGGATATTTTATATTTCAATAACCATCCGATAAATCAATATAATATAAATTCAGTAAATGGAAATCCTGATGATTGGAAGAAATATGATGCGGATGTAAAATCCATGGACTGGTACAAGCAAAATAAAATTGAACCATCATTTAATACGGTAAAAGCTTTAAAAACATCGGCTCAAATATATTGCGGTTGTAATTATCGATTCCGTAAAGAATATTTAGAAAAAGCAATATGCTTTATTATTGATGATAAAGCCGGTAATCATTCCAGGTGGGCTTTGCTGCCTGATGACACCTTGTTATTATATTTTATGCAGGGGGAAAAGGTTTTAGACTACAATTATAACGAATTCGGTGATGCCCATCTCCAATATCCCTGTGTGCGTTTCGACGACAAAGGCAAAATAATACCAAGACCAAACCATAAATAAAAAGGCGATAGCTGCATTTGCCATCGCCCCAATTAAACTATAATAATCTGTTTGCTAACGGCAATTCACATTGTAAGTCGCAGTAATATTCAAGGTATTGCTCGCCGCATCATATATCGCCGATCCATTTATCCCATTTATCGAGGGGAAGGTAAAGTTTCGCGGCGCCATGGTGAATAATGGCGATTCATACCATATAAAGCTGTTATAAGCATACATATAATATCGGTTACCGCTGTATAGTTTAATGCTGTACCTGCCATTGCTGCCAGTAATGCCGGTACCGAAGGCATAGCGGATAACGCCGCGGGTAACATATACATAAGTCCACGCATTTTGATTGAGTGCTGCTGCACCTGCGTCGTAAAGGAAGAACCAGCCTGAAGGCATCAGGTTGATGTTTTTATTGGTACAATGGCCTGTGATATTCAGGGTTACATTTACAAAGGACGGCGCTGCCGGCGTACCGAAATTTAAGTCGATAGAACCCTGGCCGCAAGGGTTGAACAGGCCGGTTTCGGCAAGTATAGGTAAACGAGGGTTAAGGTATAGGTTAAAGCCACTGATAACAACTTTACATTGCGCAATATCTGGTACATAAGGAAATACAACAACATCTCCATCGTGCACAAATTCACCATGGGCGCCTGCCAGGTATTGGTTATTGGGTGTGCAGATGGTAACGTCATAAACACCACTGTTACCGGTACCGCAATGGATACGTACAGTTAACGGATGAAAGCAGGTGCCATACGGATGCCCGATTACGGCCCAGCTCCAGTCGAGGTTGAAGCAGCAAAGGTGCGAGGTTTCGAAATTGGCTATCAGGTTGCCGCTGCCGTCATTGGTTATCGTTACGTTTCCTTCGCTCTTCCATTGGCCGGTCGCTTCAGTAAGGCTCCATAGCGGAACAGTGTCGCCCGACTTGATATTGGCGCCGGTAACAAGGTTTGTGGTGTTAGGATTAAGCTTCATGCTAACCTGCAAGGGTTTTGAAAAGTGCCTTACGGGAGTACCGTCTGCATCCATTTTTATCGATACAAGGCCGGCTGATACAAAATTGATGGCGTTGCCGCCGTTCACCTGGTTGCCTGATGCATCTACCACGTTGGTGGGACTAAAACCGCCGGGGAATGAACCATAGGACGTGGTTGATGTCGCGCTGAAATCGACAATATGCGAGGTGAGTTGTGCTGCGCTGATAGGCGATCCGCTTTCATCCATCATCTGTGTGCCGGGTTGAATTTTAATGGTAGCGGTTTCCACCATGCCCCCTTTAGCAGGCATATTTAACGTGGCGCCGTCAGATACTCCGCTTGATAAAGAAGAATTAGCAATTAAAACATTCGTACCGTCGGGCGTATTGGCATACTCAATCGCACCGATATCAACTACGGTCGCGGTATCTTTCATAATGGTTACGGTTTGCACAATCGGCGCAAAGCCGGGTATTTGTGCCGATACATTAAAAGTTACCGGAGACGCGCTTGAAGGAAAAGCCTGTGCAGTAAGCGACAAAGGCAAAAAGCCATGCGATGTCTTGAAGCCGGATGTAGCGCCGCCATCCATTTGTACGAACGCAGCATCCTTGCCGGAAATCTGCACATTGAAATCGCCGGGTTGGTTAGACGAGGTGGTGTTTGCATTTGCAAAGTGAATCAGGATGGGAGCTTTGGTAAGCGGCGCTTCGTTTACAGAAAGCGCGATACCTTCGTTAGGTTTCTTGCAGCCGTTTGTCGCCAATAACATTATAGCCAGTAAAATAAAAACGATGATGGCGAAAACAAGGCCGTTTATTTTACGGCGCCTGTTTACAATTAAGGTTTTGGAGATAGTTTTCATGATTGATTTATTTAATTCTGAAGTTAAAGTTGAGTTGAACTACAGGTAGCCAGCAGTAGCCCTGCATGTTTAAGTTGAATTGTTTGGCGGCTGCCTGGTTGTCGGTTAACAGCTTTGTGCCGGTAAATGAAGTGCCGGGGCTTGAGATATAATAAGCACCGACATCAAGATTGACATTAAATAAATGGTTTGGAAACGGTTTAAGAAACGCCGCGCCAAGATATGGAGCAATACCCTGCCAGTTCACCCGGGCATTGATGACGCCGATATCGTCTTTATTAACAGCCCGCTTTCCGAGCGTGTAGCCGTTGGAAGGGGTTATCAGCGCATCGGCATCGCCTTTTATCAGATAAGCGGCGCCGCCTACCAGCCTGATATTGCTGTTTTTAAAAGGGGAGTAGTCGGCTAATAAATGCACATTGGTAAACCGTGCCGACATTTGCCCCATCACCCTAAACGAGGAAAAACCAAAGGCATGATTGGCATCAACCGGCATAATACCGAAACCCAATCGCCCGGATAGTCGCGGTGAATAGCCATATTTAACATCTGCACCGATGCCCTGGCTGCCGGTCAACACCTGCACCGAAACGGGGGCGACAAATTTAGGGATGGCATTAGCATCGTTAACAGCGCTTTCTTGCTGACCAGTTTTTTTTGTTGCTGCACCATAATTGTGTTGCTGCGCTAAAGTGGTAACGGTTAGCAGCGTAATAATAATTGTGATAATATTGTGTTTCATGGCTTAGAGGATTTGTGTCTGTTCGAAAATCTGTACTACATTATCTCATCGTTTTACTGACACAATGTTACCGGGACTACCGAAGGGGAACAATACAAAGCAGTTGGTATTTTGATGAAAGATGAAAGGGCTTAACTTTACAGGAAATATGATAATGGAAACTACTACCGGAAAATTATCAGTGGTTATAGCAGATGACCATAACCTGTTTATAAACGGGCTTTGGATGTTGTTGAATGACGAGCCTGATATCGAGGTGATAGATACTGCAGCCAATGGCAGGGAACTGCTGAGCATGCTTGCCAAAAGTCAGCCGCAATTGCTGTTGCTTGATATCAACATGCCGGGAATGAATGGCTTTGATCTGCTAAAACAGATTAGAGACGTATATCCAAAAATTAGCGTAGTAATGCTGTCTACCTATAACGAGGAACATTTGGTTGAAAAGGCAAGGGCAGGCGGGGCCAGCGGCTATATCTTTAAAAATGCGGAAAAGGACGATTTGCTGCAGGCGATGCGTTTGGTAGGGCAGGGTGTCCATACTTTTCCGGTCAAACAATCCGCCAATACATCTTTGTTTTTGGAATCAGACCCGTTCTTAAAACAGTTTCAGCTTACCAAGCGGGAAATAGAACTGCTGCAGCTTATCAAACAGGATTATACAAACCAGCAAATGGCCGACCATCTGCACCTAAGCATTTATACAGTTGAGACTCATCGCAAAAATATCATGCAAAAGCTTAACCTGAAAAACCCGGTCGAGCTGACAAAATTTATACTGCAATACAACTTATAGTTTTTTACCTGCGAAAGGTATGTAGACCGATACCAGTGTGCCTTTTCCCGGATGGGAATCATATTCTACCTTGCCCTTTAAAAAATTTATGCGCGAATAAAGGTTATTTAAGCCCATCCCTCGCTTAGCCTCGCCTGCGGCCATATCAAATCCGATTCCGTTATCTTCTATCGAGAGACTGATGTTGCCTTCCTCATCTTTCAGCAACGAAATATCCAGCCTGTTTGCTTGCGCATGTTTCAATACATTGTTTACCGCTTCCTGCAACACGCGGTATAAAATTACTTCCGTGGTACCGTCAAAAGGCGCGTCGAAGCCGCGGCTCATAAAGTTCATCGCGATGGTGCTGTTTTCAGTATTTTTAATAAACTGCTCAATAACACGTGCCAGGCCAGTTTCATTAAGTGCCCAGGGCATCATGTTATGCGATATCGTCCTTACTTCCTTAAAGCCGTCGTCCACCATTTTTATGGCGTTATCAAAACGTTTTTTTTGCTCATCGCTGGTAAAGGTCAGTTCGCCGCCGATAACAGCCAGGTTCATTTTTGCAGCGCTCATGGTCTGGCTTACGCTGTCGTGCAAATCCTGGGCAATTCGCTTGCGTTCACTTTCCTCGGTGGCAATTATGGCCTGCATGGCGATGTTTCGCTGTTTGAGCTTTGTTTGCTTGTAGTATATAAAACCGATAATAAGCAATAACACCACTACCACGGCAATACCCGTCATCCAGTAATTGCGTTTGGTTATCTCAAACTGTTGCCGCAAAACCTGGTCTTCCCGCTGGGTTATCTCGTATTTGGTTTGCAGTTCGCCAATGGTTTTTGAATTTTGCAGATTAGCCGGACTATTTAATTCCATCCGCTTTTTTATACAGACGACGGATTGTTTGTAATCGCCTTGCTGCTCATACAAATCGGCCAACACGGTCAGTGCGCTATTTTCCATGTCGGTATAGTGAATTTTATCGGCATAGTCGATACAATTTCTCAAAGCAGTTTCCGATTCGGGAAATTGTTGCTTTCCCTTATATAATAGTCCCAGGTTAAAATAATTGATGGACAGTGCAAGGGTGTCATTCAGAGACTTCTTTTTGTCGATGGTTTTTAAAATGCTATCTGCCGATTCAGGCTTTTGATTGATGCTGCCCATCACATCGCGCATAAAGTTGCGGCTATATGCTTCGGGCGTGTTTTCCTCTGCCTTGCTGACAAAATCCAATGAATCGCTTATTTCGGATGACCGCCTGTAATAGTTTAGCGCTTCACGATAATTCTGCTGCTTTTCGTACAACAAGCCTAATTGATGGAATGCCTCCATAAGTGTGCGCCGTTTACCGTTTTGCGGAGCTTGTGAGATACCTTTATTGTACAGTTCGATTGCTCTTTTATAATCTCCCTGGCGGGCAGATGATTTGGCCATTTCGATATAATCCGCTGCTAAAGAGTCTGCGTTGTTTTTTTGTGCCGATAGGGGCGTAGCAATTCCGCGATATGGAATCGCCATCAGCAAAAACAAGCATAAAACGTAATATTTCATATCTGGATAAGATGCCCTTGGTTAAAGATAATGAATATTATTTACGGTATGAACTGGTTATGACCCAGGGAAATCGCTTTTAAAAAGGAGACTCCGCTGGAGTCCAGTTGCGTGTTGATGGTGTGCTATAAACAGGATACTCCTAACGGAGTGTTAAAATTATTAAAGCGATGGCCTCAGAGAGGCCTCCTGTTTATAGTCTATGTCAAAGAGGTTTTTAGACTCCAATAGGAGTCTCCTGAAAACGGCCAGGTTTAAAAGCGATTTCCATGGATTATAAGCGCTCTTTGTCATAGCCTCGCCCAAACAGAAAAATAATTCATAGCGATGAATATAATCATAATCGCCGACAAAACTGCCAGGCCCAAATATACCTCCCGTTTTTGAGCAAGAGCCAGTATGATTGGAATCTTACCCGAGTGCAGCAGCCGTTTATGAGCGCGGGAGCACCGTAACGATAAAAACAGGAAAACAAATGGGATGCAACATGCAAGATATAAGATTACGTTCATGGCGAAATAATTTTAGGGTTTATAAATTTTAGTGCGCAATACACCGTCCGATAAATTTATCTCCTGGTGAAATGCATTTTTGATGATACAATTTTAGCACTGCGCAGAAGGGCTCACAATACAAACAAGTTGGTATTTTGGCGGCCACTAATAAAGTGTAGCTTTACATTTATTAAAACTATTGCTGTAAAAACCAATGCCTTATAGGTTAAATACATATATAGCTGTAATCGTGATAGCGGTATTATTTTTTGCAATGGCCGGACGTTGCAATGCCCAAACAACTTTCGAAAATGAATTGAAACGAAAAATGGATTCGTTGCTGGCGCCGGTAAATATAAGAGAAACGAGGGCGGAGCTTTTGCCTAATGACGTTTTACAGAATCTGATTTCACCATCCGGCTGGGGGGGATTCGGAACCTATGCTTTTGGCGGAATAGGCGGCATCACTCCGCAATCATACGCACATAACACAGACCTGATTGCCTTTGCCGGCTTTTGTACCGGCGACCCGCAAAAAGCGGTGAACGTTGCTATTGGTTTTAATGTGGCCAATGTTTCATCAGTAAAGGACTTTTCGGGAAATCTGTCAGTAAGCCGGCAATTGTTTACAGGTAGCAGTATTTCAGTTGGCGCATTGCAGCTATTCGCAAATAAGCTGGTAACAGATTCACCGGGTTCAACGTTTTACATCGCTTTTAGTCATGCAATCCAGTGGCTGCCATCAGAAACGGACGGGAGTTCAAAGCTTACCTATACAATTGGTGTGGGTAACGGGCGATTTTACAAAAAAAGCGTTGATGATATGCGTGCAGGCCGCGGCGCGCATGGCACGGCAGTATTTGGAAGCGTATCGTACGAGTTATTTAAAAATGTTAATTTTATTACCGAATGGTCAGGGATAAACCTGGGCTGTTCGCTGGGGATAAAACCTTTTAACAATACCCTGGCTGTAGGAGTAGGAGTGACCGATTTGACAAGATATTCATCGGATAAAGCGGCCATTGCATTTGCATTAAGCTACCCGCTTTCGATAAAACGATAAAGAATGAAGGCATTATATAATCAGCAAAAAAAATGGATTAGTTCTTGCCGAAAATGGCGGGGCGTACCGTTTTTGGTGCTTATTATATCCTTTGTACAAATAAGTGCCTCTTTTGCGCAAAGTACCAATCTTTCAGACTGGCATGTGCCGCCGCCATTGTCGCCGGGTAATACTGCAAAAGGCGATGCGACCGGTAAAAATGCCAAAAGCAGCCCGGTTACGCTAATCCTGGTTGACATACCTGCGCCGCAATTACCAAAAGGCCCGCCAATACAATTGCCACGGCAGGCCTCGATATCAGCCATTGCTCCCGCAGTAAATGCCCCGGAGCAACCTGTTGCAGCCGGAACCACAGCTGTACCAAGTCCTGCTACTCCGGATGCGCCTGCGATGCCTCAGCTCCAGCTACAGGATGAGCAAGCAGCAATAGATATGCCGAACCCGGCGGCTCCTGAATTACCGCCAGTGCCGGCTGAGCCGTTGCCGTCAAAAACGATGAACATCAATACACGATTCCCAATTATGCCGGCAATGATCGACCAGGTTTCGGTGGTATTTCCAACAGATGCAACTCAAAATTATTTCCCGATGCCTTTAATGCCGGAAAATAACCGTGAAAACATAAATATGCCGCCGGCAACTGAAAACGATAAACAAAGGGTAAAACCAAAGAAAACAAAACCAACTGAAAATAAACCGAACCGACAACGGTAGTTGCAGCTCTGGTGCACAAAGGCGTTGCAACATAAAATAAAATGAAAGGTATAGCCAGCCAATTAAAATACTTTTTAATTGCATTGCTCGTTTTTATGAGCGCTGTGGCCTTTTCACAAAATAAATTTAAAAAGGGTGAGGAGGTTGAACGGCATGTGCTTATCAGGTCGAACTGCGTATTGCAGCGGGGCAGTCAGGCTTTGCATATCACGTCGTCATCGGTTATGAAAAAATCTTATAAAATAACTGATGCAGATGAAAAGGATATATCTTTCGCCATTACCACGGATATGCTGTCGGACACAGTAAACGCCATGGATCAAAAACTAATCTACAATTCAAACAAGCCCGCCGATCCCAATTCCCCTATCCAAACGGGCTTACAAAGGTTGGTAAATGCTAAATCGGCCGTGGTCGTAAATAATAAGGGCGAAATATTATCAACAAAACAGCCGGCTCCGGTAAGTGATACGTTGCTATCGTTTACGGGCATACAGCCTGACAATCTTGCACCGGGTAAAATGTTGCCGTTTTTAGTGGGTTTGCCTGCAAGTTCCCTGTTTAAAAAAGGCTACTCGTGGACAGCTAACACTACATCTTCTCAAACTACCTATACTATATACGCCATAGGCGCTCAAATTACCACCATTACCTATAAAACCTCCTTAACGGGCGGCAGCCTCAACAGCAGAGTCAACGGCTCGATGCTCATCAGCAATGAAACCGGCCTCATTTTGAAAAGCAGCTCGCAAAGCGTTTCGGTAGGTTACGAAATTGTGAACGGCGTTGTTTATACCGCTACCAGGAGAACGGCGATTACGGAGGTGAATATTAAGAAGTGAGGCTTTGAAAATTATCGCTTATCTAAACATTAGGCTATTGAAGCTTTATATTAATCTTCCATTAAATGCCTAAGGTACAATGCAGGGTTATCCAGGAATGATTTTGTCAGGTAAAAGTGCTCTGTATTTTCGTAAGTCGTTTCGCCAACGCCATATTCGTCAAATTGATAAATGGTTGAGCCTGGGTAGCAAATAAGTATGGGAGAGTGGGTTGCTATTATAAATTGTGCCCGGCCACTGCGGTCGAGCTCATGTATTACCGACATAAATGCCAGTACCCTGGCCGGCGACAATGCTGCCTCAGGCTCGTCAAGGATATAAATACCGGACTCAAACTGATTATTAAACAGTGACAAAAATGACTCTCCGTGCGACTGTTCATGTAAAGATCGCCGACCATAAGCATTGAAAATACGGCGGTCGTCTACTGCCAGTTCATCGATATAAGACGCGAAGTTGAAAAAGCTCTCGGCCCGCATAAAAAAGCCTTCCGTTATCCTCCGTGGCATCCATGAAAGCTGAAGGTGTGGTGCCAGCGCCGACTCATAGCCCGAAAACCGGTAGCCGGTATTTAAATTATGGTTCCGATTACCTCCCCGCAGGCTAAAGCCGCATTGTTCTGCAATACCTTCCAGTAGGGTGGATTTCCCCGATCCATTTTCGCCAACAAAAAATGTAACGTTGCTTTTTAGCGGAAGCTGCAAGCCTTTATTGAGGCTGGGGATTCGCTCCAGGTAAGTACCATCCTGTAATGAAGGAAGCGTTATACGGGATAAAAAAGGCATTAATTTTCTTTTGCGGTTTTATAATCAAATTTACGAATATGATTTTAGTTATCGAACTGGTCGATTTTTAAATATTGATTAATAAAAAGACTATGAATAACGGGCGCAAATCAAATTGTCGCTTCGTTGGCTGCTAACGCCGGGTTTCAACCCGGCGCTATAACATTGGACGAGCCTACGG
>Ga0105239_10001302_pt1 | contig 33682 bp, 37 predicted proteins | sample KBSC44metaG_FD_92761 | JGI IMG/M metagenome (GOLD analysis project Ga0105239, IMG submission 92761) | Corn rhizosphere microbial communities from Kellogg Biological Station, Michigan, USA - KBS C4-4 metaG | ecosystem: Host-associated > Plants > Roots > Rhizosphere > Soil | place: Michigan, USA... | reverse complement strand
GGAGTAACTAATTAATTACTTAGGACCCTTCGGCCTCCTGGAAGCAAGAGGGCCAAACGAGTAAGCCTGATGATTTCTTCTTTCTATTCTTTACGTAACCAGGCGATGCCAAGGCATTGCCCCAAAGCTATTGCCGCCATAACCGGGCAAGGGGATGAGAGCACCCTGGAGGTGGCCTGTTTAAGTCTTTTGGCACAGAGAAGCTTGCCACTGCTTGCTGATTGTCAAGAGATTTCAAGGAGGTGCCTTCCAGAACATCGTCTTCCCAGTCTCCTTGTTTGCTCGTACGATCAGTTGCTGCGCTGTTTGTCCGTCGGGCGACTCGTCCATGGCCTTTTAGTATTGACTTGGCCCTGCCAGGCCGTGTGGACAAGACACATGCACTTTTGGCGAAGATGCAGCTAAACATGCCGACATCGAACAGGCAGGCGAGTGTTTTTGCATTCCCGCGGACAACTTGGTACTCGAGAGCGCCAAAGCGCACTCGCCTTCCAAGCGTGACAAGTTCCAAGGCATCTTCAATTCCATGGCAGAGGCGATCGTCGAGGCTAAGCTTGCCCAGGATTGGACGTGTGAGGTCTTATTAGCTTCTCTTGAAAATTTCATCCCGGGGTTATGAAGAATCGTAACCTATCACCTCTCTCGCCCCGCAATTACAATGGAGCCTTTGGCATAACTAATTGCTATTCCCGCAGCGCCAGCTCCATCTTTTGTTGCATTCGCATCCATCAGCTAGGTCCACAAGCGATCCACTCATTGTCGACTTGGAGAAATGACGATCTGGGTCTGTTACACCTGTCATATCTCGACCCATTGGCACTCAGCTGACAGGTACCAGTGGGCTCGTTGCGGGGAAAGGGCTGACCTTTTCACCTCGCCTATTCGTTCATCGTGGATAATGTGCGTCGCGTTGAGCAAACGCCGAATCCTTGCCATGTGGGCGGGAGGGCCGCCTCCCAAGGCAAACTGAACCACCATTTCGATGTTGGTCAACCATGGGGCCGAGCTCGCCTCCATTCTCGTTGAGTACCATCAGACCCGAGAGTGGATTTCCGTTGGACAAACTCTTGGACAATTGTTGGACAACAGTCCAAGGCTAAGAGGCTGGGCTTGTCGAGTTCTCAGAAATCCTCTGGTCACTCTTACGTATATATGGCTGCCATAAGCCCTCGTGGATAAGCTTGTCTCCCTCACGCCCAGCTCTTGTTGCCAACTCCCAAGATCTCTGCCCAAGCAACAAAATCCCTGAGCGACCAACCATGAACGACAACAAGGAATCCAAGTACGTCGATGAGGGCGTCGCCCCAGTCGACACCCACAACCATGACCTACAAATCCAACACGGCATGGTCTCTGACAATGCCGACCAGTTGCAACGCCGCCTTGGAAATCGTCAGATCCAACTTATTGCCATCGGAGGTTCGATCGGGACAGCGCTCTTCGTGAGTATTGGCGGCGGCCTCGCGAGGGGCGGCCCGCTGAGCTTGTTCCTGGCCTACACCATCTACAGCGGCCTGCTCGGCCTAGTCAACAACTGCATCGCTGAAATGACTGTCCTGCATCCTGTCTCTGGAGGCTTTATTCGTATGGCCGGCAAGTGGGTAGACGACGCCTTCGGTTTTATGGCCGGCTGGAACTTCTTCTTCTATGAGGCGCTGCTGATCCCCTTCGAAATCACGGCCCTCAACCTGGTGCTGTCTTTCTGGAGAGATGATATTCCGACTGCTGCTGTGTGCGCCGGCTGCATTGTGCTTTACGCGTGAGCACCCCCCAAACGCGACTTTTCCCATCATCTATTCTCGTTACTTTTCAAGACACCGTGTGCCATAAGCGACCAAATAAGCTAACACTTTAAATTCTAGTCTTCTCAACGTCCTCGCCGTCAAGGCATACGGAGAAGCCGAATTCTGGCTCTCCGGAGGAAAGGTCATTTTGATCTTTATGTTGTTCTCCTTCACGTTCATCACCATGTGCGGTGGCAACCCTAAAAAGGATGCCTACGGATTCCGCTACTGGCGGGACCCCGGCCCAATGGCCGAATACCACACAACAGGAAACTTGGGTCGGTTTGAGGGCTTCCTCGCCGCACTGTGGTCCGCCTCCTTCACTGTCGTCGGTCCCGAGTATATTTCGATGGTTTCGGCCGAAGCCAAGCGGCCCCGGATATACATCAAGACTGCGTTCAAGACCATCTACTGGAGATTCGGCATCTTCTTCATTCTCGGCTCTCTGTGCGTTGGTATCGTCGTTGCTTACAACGATCCCACATTGGTCGACATCATTTTCGGCTCTGGAAGTGGCGGTGGCACCGCTGCTGCGTCGCCTTATGTCATTGCGATGAGCAACTTGGGCGTCGAGGTCCTCCCGCACATTACGAACGCATTGATGGTGACAAGTATCTTCTCCGCGGGCAACACCTACACCTACTGCGCGACTCGCAGTTTGTACGGGCTGGCAATTGAGGGACGAGCACCACGGTTCCTGTGCAAGTGCACGAAGAATGGCGTGCCGATCTACTGCTTCGTGATTGTGATGTGCTTCCCGTTCCTGTCCTTCCTCCAGCTCAGCAACAGCTCCAACAAGGTCTTGACGTGGCTGATCAACCTGATCACGGCCGGCGGCATCATCGACTTCATTGTCATGTGTGTCACCTATATCTTCTTCTACCACGCGTGTGTGGCCCAGGGAATCGACCGCAACTCGTTCCCCTACACCGGCTGGTTCCAGCCGTACTGCGCCTACATCGGTCTCACCGGAATGAGCCTCGTCGTCATTTTCTACGGTTACTCCAGCTTCACCCCCTGGAGCGTTGAGACCTTCTTCTCGTACTACGCCATGGTGATCGTGGCCCCCATTCTGTTCGTGGGCTGGAAGCTCATCCACAGGACCAGGTTCGTCCGCCCGCATGAGGCTGATCTGGTTTGGGAGAGACACATCGTGGATGCCTATGAAGAGTCGTTCTTCTCTCCACCTGTGGGTTTCTGGACTGAGATGATCCAATTGGTGGGATTGAAGCGAGATAAACAAGATCGTCGCCAATCTGTCGATGGATCAATGATCCAGCAACTCTAAATGTGTTGCGTGAGATTGGGCGAGGGAGGTTTTTCTACCGAACGACGCTATGATCGGATTACGAGGAGTTGAATAGTCTAATTCAATGAGATACATATTCCATCCCCACAGTGAACTTCGAGGCTTACGGAGTCTTTGAGGATCCGCTTTAGATGCCCTGTAGATGTCCAAGCCTAGGGGCAGCGTAGGCGCATGCGGTTGTGAACAAGACATCTGAATCTTGCAAACATGAAAGTCGCCGGGGCCACCACAGCAGCGCTCTACTGAAATGAGCGAGGTAGACGCATATTAGGGATATCACTGAATGACATCGAATGGAGCTAGCCGTTTCCATAGATAATACTGTGAAGAAAGGCTGCTTGAGCTGCAAGAGTGTCGTCCAGCGGAATTAGCTGTGCAGCACCTAAATCAATCACCACCCTTCAATCGTTCATAGGCACTGTCATCAGCCACGAGAAGTCCATCGGGTCAAAAGCAGCGTCAAAGTCAGTCCAACTACCCGAATTGAGCGGGTCGTTGATTAGATCATCGGTATCTTGCACATAGTTTCTCGCAGGGTCATAAAAGTTAGATGATGAGAGGCTGCTTGACTCAATCGGGCGCCAGATTGACATTGGTGAAGCGTTTTGTGTTTGATTATTTTGAATTGCTGCCTGAGTTGGTTCCGTCTCGTTCTGTCTGGCGTTTTGCCTGAGACGAGAATATTGCTGAGGCAAAGCATCGAAGAGTAGACGTAGAGTGGTGGTCAGCCGGTGAATCGATTGGCTAAATTTGGTGCCATAGCCCTCCAGGATATCCATCGCTTTGTTCCATCGCTCGAGAATCGAGTCCTCAGTTATCTCAGCTAAAATGGAGGGGCTCAGGCGCGCTGCGATCAGCACTGTTGCTGCAGTGTACAAGAACAGCACATTGTACCACCACACACTGAGTGTTTCGGTTGAATCAGTCGATGCGGCTTCGCCCGCGTGGATGGTATCGATGGCATCTTGAGCAACTTTGACGCACACAATGGCGCACTGAAGCAAGATTCGGTGAGTCAGAAGACTTCGGAGTGGAATGAATTGGGACCCATCAATAGAGTCGGTGGTAATAAAGGTTGAGAGGACGGGCCTCAGAAGCAGTAAGCGGACATGGAGCTGTCTGGTATTTTTAGTCATACGGCGTCACAACACTAAGGGCCTCTTGGAATATTTTACTCACCTTTGATGTAAAACCACTGTTTGACGGTAGAAAATGCTGTCCTCAATGTTATGCTGCGAACGAGCCTCGAACCTAAGATGCGGAGGTAGACTGCTCTCCCATCTCGCTAGTCTTCGCTCAAGTTCAAAGACGGAGAGGTTCCCATCACTAGGTGATGTACTTCCCAGATACCCGTCATAAATTCGCTCCAAGGGTAAGTTCTTTTGGCTCTCGGAGGTTGTTGAGTGGAAGCTGAACAATACATCGTGCAGTATCTCATACAATTTCACCGAGAAGGAGAAACAATCGATGATGGATGCTCCGTGCTCTTGGCCAGGATGAGGGGAGACGCTATCAAGAGGGACAACATCCTCCTCCAAGGGCACAGGAAATGGTACTAGAATGAACGATCTCGGGCCTAGCATGGACGGACGGCCATATACCATAGAAGCGACATTATCCATCATAACACAACCATACCAGACTCGGCGCAACATTTCTCTAGTTCGCATATCAGAAATGGCCTCGGTCGTGTGCGGGATATGAAGTCCGAGACTCTGGGCCGTCCTAATGGCAAGACCGACGAAGACCCAGCAAGGATGAGGCTCATTGGTGCTTTGAAAGTATTGCGCCAGAAGTAGGAAGCATTGGACCGATCGCACGGAAGCCATTTCTGCCACGTCCAACAATTCGCGCGCTCTCAAGTAGAATACCGTTGCAGAGCGCAATTTTTGTTCAGCTTCTAACGACGCATCCATTTGGCTAGTTAGCGCGAAAATAATGTTGAGCAAGCATAGAAATGATCGTTCTTCGGATACCGAGTCGTCTCCGTTCCAGGTTTTGTTGTAGTCATTTTGCACCTGCTGTTTATCCAGAAACGGGTACAGTTCATGGACAAACTTCCAGTACAGTGCCATGAGTACATCGGCTCTCTTCCGTGAAGGGAGAATGTAATCAATATGCTTCTTTTGCAGTTCACTGTTCGGAACCATCATGGGTAAGTTCGACTGGTTGGAATTTGGCAAGGCTGTGGTCGAGTTTGCACCTCCAAAGAGTTTCTGCTCAACCAGCTTCTTGACGTTTTGCATCTGCACATCCAATCATCAGATTATGCTCTGAACCATCAATTGAAACTCGGAAGGAGAAAGCATTGTGCTAGATTGTTTGCCCCTGTGAACCGAGATTCACGGAGTGTGAAAGGCAGAACAGAAACGGTAGGACGAAGGGGATAAGGGCCTACAAAGGTTCCGGCGCTGGCACTTCCAAAGAAGCCTTCTCTCTGACCTTCAGTCGTAGTTGCTCCAATTATTGCGACAGAGCGGGTGTCCGAGGGAGAGACACCATCCACCGTGCTTGAGATATCGAGCCGATGGGTGCTTGGTTTTGAAGTGACTGAAGGGGCTGACTCAGCAAATTGAGGCTGTGAGACTATTGTAGATATTCCTGATACACCTTGGTCACTGGATGCGATATTCAGCTGCTGTTCGCTACTTATACTGTGCGAGAATGATTCTGTCGGCCCATCAGTTGGGGTTAAATTGGATATTGTCTTTGGAGCGACTTCGACATGGGGAGAGGTCGTCTTGGGCCTATCCGTTTTATGAGGGAGACTAGATCCTTGCTCCAGTTGTCTGATGCGATCTTCGAGCCACTGAATTCGGTCCGGTTGTACGTGTGAAGTCGACTTTGTTGGGCTCGTGTCCCAGGTACATGCCATGCCACGTGAGCGCTTCTGGCATGGTTCGCATACTATTATCCAGACTCAGTCCGCAAAGCTTCGCACTATCGTCGTATACCAATGAAGACATCTCTTACCTGGTGCACGACCATCGCATTTGATCTGGTAGCGGGATTGTGAGAATTACTAGCATTTCGCCGATGGTGTTGACATACCTTCCTCGTCCGACATGGATCACAAGCAACAGCAACTTTTTGGCGCTTGGATCTGAATCTATCCATCTCTTGTACAGACAGGCGGGGCAAATTGCTGATCAGGTTGCTTGTTGAAGATCAGCCATGGTTTAGTCACTAGATAACCCTGATAGTCGTGCGAGCTCACAAGATTCGATGTGGCTGTTTTCCGAAGGTCAGGTAGACGCCCAGATCATGTTTGTCATGAGGTTAGCTCGATGTGGGGTGATCTTTTCTCCCAGTGGGTGATCCGCTTTAGTTAAAGAGGCTGGAGCTTCCTTGGGTGTTCCATGTGGCAGGATAGGCAGCTTTAACTAGGCTACTCGCCACTCTCATGCCGTCCCACATTATTCATTCATAGGTACGGGCAAGGCGGACGGAGGAACTTGCCATCTCCCCTAACAAATGCGAAGTCTGTAACTTGTAGGAGTTTTAGGGACTGAGTTAGCCAATGAGTTAGGCCTAACTGATGTTGATATCAATTAACTACCAGCCTGGGGGAATCTTTTCTGACATGCCCCGGGCCCTGCTATTAGCGAAGGCTTCCATGGGGGCTAACTATGTAACAAGTAAGTTACTTATGTAAATAGCTAGCTGAAGGCTCCCCCAGGCACACTTCCGACCCAGCTAACCACCACTATTCCCCTTAGTTATGTTGATCCCTCATATCTCACTACCTTCAAAATTCCATAAGCTGGATATCAATTTCGTGACTGCAACAAACTATTGACACCACAAGGAGAGACAACGTCTCTTTGGAGCAAAGTAACAGCATCTTTACCCTCCACCCAGACGGTAGGCCACTTAATCTGTTAGGTCCTAGGCGCTTTGGGCCGCACCGATCTTTCAGTGATGACCGAGTCCTTCCTTACACGACGAGGAGAATGTCCCTGACTCTTGCTTGAGGCAGCCCTCTCTGCCAATTCTCAGTTCCATTCATGAATGGTGTAGAATAGTATGATCGATGCAGCCTCGCTCTCCTACACAATTCCTGGTCGTCGATGACGGAGCTCCTTGTGTTCTACAGACTTGAATGCGAGATCTCGGTTTGCTGGGCTAAGCTGCACGATCCACGTGTCCCCCCGGGCCTCGCTTTATTGACACACTTTCAGAATCATCACCAAGGTCCCAGGAGCTTTTGGAAACCCGGGAAAGCAAGATGAAAGGTCCCACGATACCACGACACCACAATCATAGATGCCTCTTCGTGGGGAATGATCGGAACCCCTTCCGGCGGACCACCCAAATGCGCGACGAAGCGAGCGGACTTGTTCGGGAACTTTTCAGGGCATTAAGTTGGTAGAGTGGCCACCTGAACACTAGATATCCTCATTTTCTAGAGAGTCGCTGAATGCCACAAATTACTCTAGCGCTTTTGCTTTGACTGGCAGAATCCCGGAATCATTCTATTGGTTTGCGAGGTGAGAAACGAGAACGCCGCTGGATGAATTGCTCAGCACACACTCACTCTACAAGCATTGACACAGTACAATCTGGTTCATTTTCAGCAACGAAATATGCCGGCACCTCAGAATCCTGGCACCTTGGAGCAGCTACTGGTTCGTAACACCTATCGCACGTTGATCCTGGGGAGCCATATTTTGCATTACCATGGGTACAGACATCTCAACCCGGCTACCCTTGGCTTGGTGTGCTAATGATGAGCAGGGTTGTCGATGCATATGGCCATCTTTCTGCAAGACATCCTCTGAAACCTGGGGTCTTTATTATGCCGCGAAATATGCCGCCAGCCACCGTTGCCTCGGAGCGGGATCTAGTGGAATACAATGTTTCCGATGCTTCCCCTATGGATGCCTCAGCACCACGAGGCTACCTAGAACGCTGCATTCACAGTGAGATCTACAAGAAGTATCCCACGGTAAACAGCGTCATACATAGCCACTCTCACGCAGTGGTTCCATACACAGTTTCGGGTAAGCCTCCACATTAGTCGAGGCATACAGATGGATACTAACATCGACGAAGGGGTGCAACTCAGACCATGTTTTCATATGGCCGGCTTTCTAGGTGATTATATCCCCGAATTTCTGTTGTTTGCCCGTATCTTAGGCTGATCTCAAGTTCAGGAAGCTCGACACCGGTGTTCGACATCGCCAAGCACTATCAGTCCGACGATCTCCAAGACCTGTTGATTCGAAATATACGCCTTGGAGAGGCTCTTGCGTCCCATTTCAGCAGCCCAGACACTGCCAATGAACCAGATGCCCAAAGACCACCAAGCCAGGCTGTAGTTCTTATGCGGGGACATGGGTTCACAACTGTGGCTTCGAGTCCGGAGGAGTGCATATTTAGAGCAATCTACACGCAAGGCAACGCCACTATCCAAACAACGAGTCTCGCATTGAATGCCGTGCTGCCGGAAGGCGCCAGGGCCGAAAATGGTGGGATTCGGTTCCTAAGTGAAGACGAGGTTGTCGCTACAACCGACATGGGTCAGACGGCTTGGACCCGAGCCTGGGCGCTATGGGTTCGGGAGGTACAGGCTAACAACCTGTATGTGATTGATGAGTAAAACTGTGAGCGGGTGCAAAAGTAAACTGCCAACCCAATGAGAAGCACCAAACACAGGTAACCATTTTGAGAATAAAGCGAACGTTCTACTTCATTACCTGGATTACCCAGTAATGAATGCACAATCTTTTTGACCTTGGGATTGCCGCAGAACTCGACCAATGATGATCAGGTCCGTTCCGCTTCCGAGTTACCTCGACATATTTAGCCTCGCCTGCGGGGAATGCTGTACGGTTGCTTCCCCAGATACAACTCGGAAAGGAAATAGTATCTCTGCCCACGGTTTGTGATCCTTCACGATCCCACAGCACGTCTTGCTAACCGAAAGCCATGCTCTGAGCCCCGGATTACAATGGACGATACGGCTTAGCGAGGTTAGAAATATTCGTGGGATAGCGCCGTTCAATCCGGACCAACCTCCGGCTCCTCCAGATCAGGGTAAGGCTTGAAAATGCTTTCCGATTTAACGCCCAAGTCTTTTCGCTTATATCAACGAGCAAGTGACCAGGGAAACTGGACTTCGAGCTTCAAGTTTGTGCACAGGCTTCTCAAATCAGTTGATCGAGCAAGTGGATAATACCACTTACCAGTCGGCACTTGACCATGGAAAAATCAGATGTTGAGCAGGTCGAGGTCAAAGACATTGCCCATCATGAGCCCTCACCAGACGAAGTTATCGCTGCATCTGACCAAAGAAGTAAACGCTCAGTCCTCGAGCGAAGACTACTCCTCAAAGCAGATCTGGTCATTGTGCCGCTCATCTCGGTCGCATACCTGGCGTCATACCTGGTGAACACCCCAAACATGCGTTACTTCTGAGTTCAAACTCTGACATTGTCAAAGGATCGCAACAGCATTGGCAACGCCAGGATCATGGGCTTGCAGCAAGACCTCCACATCAACGCCGATCAGTTCTACAACTGCTTGACGATGTTCTGTAAGCCTTCAGTGGAACCTCCCCGAATGGCCCCCTTGCTCATAAGATATCAGTTGTCGGATATGCCATCTCGATGCTGCCTGCAAACCTCACGGCTCGCAAGTTCAAGCCCAATCGCTCGCTCGGGGTGGCTGTCGTGTTTTTCGGCATCTGCTGCTGCGGCATGGCCGAGGCAAAGAATTATGCAACGATTCTCGCGCTGCGCATTTGTCTCGGTATAGGCCAAGGCTTCATTCAGATGGCACCCATCTACTGCAGCTTGTGGTACAGGCGTGACGAACTGGCGACGAGATCTTGTGAGTTGTGATTCTGGTAATCCTTGCCGTTACCTTGTGGAGTCTGATGTCTTTATGATAGCGATATACTACGCATGCGCCACGCTATCTGGTGCTTTCGGGGGCTTGATCGCCTACGGGGTTCAGTCAGATCTTGCTTTCCAGGGAGGCCGCAAACCCTGGTCATGGCTATTCCTCATCGAGGGCGTGCTGGCGGCTGGCGTCGGCCTCATCATCATTCTTGCTCTGCCGCGGTTTCCAGATGACCTGCATCGACGCCAGAAGCGACACTGGCTGTTTACTTCAGAAGAGATTGAGCTGGCTTACAAGAGATACAATGGTAAGTCTCCGCTGGTGATGTCAAGCAATCGAGTCCCCAACTCACGCAATCACAGCCTACAATGCCGAAGGCGATAAGTTCAGAACGAAACAGCTCGTCGCGGTGTTGAAGGATGTTAAAACCTATTTTTTCTGCTTCATCCAATCCGCGGCTGTGCTGGGTGTTTCGGTGGTTGGCAGCTTCCTGCCTACGTTCATCCATGATTTCGGATTTAGTCCAGGTAAGAAGGCTACTCCCTTTTGAATGCATGCGTACATTCTGATACGTATTGATAGTTCGCACACAACTTTTCACTGTGATTCCGTACGCGTTGGCATTCATCACCGTGATCGCGGTGGGCTACCTTTCCGATCGCTGGAACGCCAAAGGGCCATTCCTTTTCGCGTCGTGCTGCATAGGATGCCTTGGATACATATTACTCATGACAGTCTCATCAACGACCGCGAGGGTCGTGGCAACTTGTCTAGTCACCGCCGGATGCTACCCCATTGGGATTCTCCTCCCCGTCTGGCTGTCCATCAACACCCCCAATTTCACCAAGCGAGGAGCCACTTGGGCGTTTTCCGAGGTCTTTGGGATCGCCTTCTCGATCATGGGCACCCGGATCTACACAGGTCCACCACGCTACTATAAAGGCCATGGCACCGTGCTCGGCTTCTTTGCCTTTGCTGCGATCAATGTGGCGTTGGCGTATTTCTGGATGCGAAGGCAGAACAAGAAGAAAGAGGCAATTCTGGAGGATTATGCTCGCCGCGGCGAGATGCATCCACACATTGCGCAACGGATGACTCTGGAGGCGTTGCAGGACGAGCATATCGCGTTCCGGTACGTCCTCTGAGTTGGAGGATCGAAATCCAGAACTAGAAACCTCTTGTCTCAAATTGAATATACTGTCCGTGGGAGGCTGGTTTGCCCTAGAAGTCAACTTAAACATACCAGCCACTCTGTTTGGCGATGTGACCTATCAAGCAATTTCCTGAGGATCTTTGGTCCATCTGGTGCTTGCAAATTTCGCGCACACCTTTTGTCCCATCCCACATAGAGAGAGGCGCTGGGGTCCTGAAAAGTCCTTTGTGGCCATGTTTTCCTTTGAGATACATCGTCGGGATGACTACAGGATCGCTCTCTTGCACGTGAATAGCCAGAGCGGAAATTAGCCACAGCAACCGGTAACATCGGCACCATCAGGTTTGCGACTAACAACCCTCATTAGAATATCTAGTCCAAAAGTATAATTGAATTGAACTCACTTGATTTCGTTGAGCAGTTGATCCCAGCTGAAGATGAAGGAATCAAGGAATGCGCCGATGAGAATGCAAACAATGATGTATCCTGGATGAAAAATTGAAGGATTAGTCCTGCCCGGATGAAGAATAAAGATCCACCTGCCGTTGTAGTGCATTGCTAACAACATCACGAAAGGCGCTACACCGAATTGAAGCATATGGAGCAAGGCCCGGAGGAATTGACGCTGGATAAGAGTGACGCGATCGATAAGTGGGCGTTGAAGTATTGTTGTGGGTACGAGCTGTGAGCCGATGGACATATTTTTGCCAGCTTCGACTTCGTGCTCTGACGAGGGTGCGCTGAACCGAGATGCGGGTGCGGCTGACGCATGTCACTTTTGATCTTGTCGTTGGAGAAAGCCGTCGTATTCTCGCTGTACTCGGCGGAGGAACTCCAGAGAGATCACGAGACAGATCAGCCCAACTCATGATCCGGCGAACATGCCAGGAGATGTGGTCTGCCATGTTTTCGAAATGAAACCTCATGCATTGTTGGTAAATCATCGAGTGAGGTCAATTAGGGGGCATCCAGGCTCTGGTGGTATATCAGTTCCACGTCATTGATATCTTACATGAACCTCCCATACTCATTCCAACCTATCATCTCCGGGTTAGCATTAGGATCTCACGCGTGGGTCTGGGTGCAAATGGTAACATAAAAACAGTAATGATGAGTGGATCGAAATTCCCACGAGTCCAAGATTGGAGATGATCAGCAAACCTGGCGCATGGCGACTAGACAGAAACATTCGTCGCCGGGCTCAAACGTACCATTGAAGTCGACGTTGGAGACGCAGTACCCGATGCCATTGACATGGTGGCGGTACCCGACACTGAGGTCGTCATAGACATGGAGGACATGTCCATGTTGAATATCTCGTTTCGTCGTCAAAATTAGCTATCTGAATGTCGTAGAGAGGGGTTCCACTTCTAGTGTGCAAGATTGGCTTCGCCACACTTTAAGTATGCACCGAGGCTCGGCTAGCGGCAGTTCAAACTAGAGGTCGCGTAGAAGATTGGTCTATATCATGATATGTCGATCGGGAGTCTGACAAGGGAGTAGAGATGCTTCAGGGTCCGGAAGGGCTAAGCAGCCACGAGCATTCGAGTGAAGCTGATGGAAGAAACGGGCCAATCACAGTGCTGAAACTGGAGTGAGCAGATTTCGTAGGGGAGTGCGCAAGTTTTCCGAAGTGCTTAGTGGACAGTTGCCAGCAGCGTTTCTCCGAGTCGGCTGATCCAGTCTGGTCTGGATGTAGGCTAAATTGACCGTCTGAGAGGAGAGGAGGATCTCTCCCAATGATCAAGAGAATTCCTGGTGTCATCGGCTGCCTATGAAACAAGGCGGGTGGTGTACCGTCTATCAGTAGATATGTGTCCCTTAGACCCTCTCTGCGCCAAGACAGTATCACTCGACCTTCACAACTGCTAGTTAGTACTGATCACGTTAAAACTCTGGGAGGCAGATATTTGAGCGGCGCCACCCTTCAGTGATTTTGTTGAAGGGTTGGAAGGACAGTTGGGGTATACCCCTGCTCGTTGAAAATGTCTGTAGTAGCCCACATGACAGAGATTGGGGTTTGATCATTATCACTCGTAATCTCATAGAAGTGAAATGCGGGAGAGCCATAAATAGCCTGTAGGTGGAAGATCGGTATTCTGGTTGTTCAATACCCCTAACTCCATCGAAGAGGCATGGGGTTTGTGAGAACTTCTTCAGTGGTGGCTTTATTCCGTAATCCGTCATTGTGATGGGTTACATGCTCGCCTCCACGTCGAACGCGAGTTCAGTACTTGCTAATGTCCAACACGTGGGCTGGCCAAAGTGCAACGTTGCACTTTATCACGATGGACTCGTACACGTGTCCTAAAAGGGTTGATACATTAGAGATCGCAACACCCACCGTCCATAAGGATTGACTCAAATGACCATCATGCAGAAATGCATGATCGGCGAGCTTTGTGGGGAACTGTGCACGAGAGGGACTTTGGACATCGTAGCTTCAGATATTGGCCAGGAACTCAACGACATGAGTTTCACAGCAAATAGGGGAGGCAGAGATCACCAGGTGGGTGCCAGGTATACGCCTTGATCTTGGCAATACCTGTTCGGACTTGGAAAAACAATTATATCAACAGCACAAACGATGAACACCGGGAAATCTGGGCTTCCGTGCGGTGTGCCGTATCCCGAAGTCGCTGGAAAGGTGATATTCCGACATATCATGCGATCATCATCAATGCAGCTCATTTCCTCGCTAATTAGCAATGTGTGGAGTCTTCTAAACCTGCACTAGAACAATGCCACAAAACAGTGACCTGACTCCAAGGCTGGGACAATCCCCCAATCTGCAAAAGCCAGTGACACAAAATGTGTTTGATGATATTCTGAAAGCTTGCCGCGGCATGTTCTGAGTCGGGCTATTCTCAGGCTATACACTCACCACAGTCATTGTCGTCGTCATCAGTTTGGTAAGCATGTTGTGCATTTTTGGAGTTAAGATGCGCACCAAGGCGGCTGAGAATCTTTTCCAAGGGGCCTCGGTGCAGATGTGGACGCAGCAATTCGACAAGAGATGGTGGCAAGAAAAACGTGGGCCCCGATGGGATTTCTAGACCAGGTCAATTCATTGGAATGGAATGATCGTAAAGGACTTGAAACAAGCTTGTGGCGCATAGCCTCTGGGCGTTGAGCAACTGGTTGACGCGGACAAGCACGACATCAATGCTGTTATCGCTGCCACCGAGCGGCACACGGCGTGTATCAAGTGCTGCAGCCGTGTGCAAGATTCACAAGCCTCAAATTCCCTGGCCAGAGTGCGTAGGGGGCTACCCTTTGCAGTAAGGTGGGCCTTGGCAGCCGGAAGTGCAAGGAGCTTAGATGTTCCGATTCCGATGTGGTGGTCATCACCCACGAAATTGAGCAACAACAACAACTCGAGACTTTAGTGGGCAGGGAGTTGGGGGCACTCGACATTCTAATATTGTTGAATCTGCGTAACGGCGCATCTTGAGTTGGTGTTCTCGGATGACGCTTTTCAAGGCGTGGCTGCTGACCGTGAGCATCGGCCATGCCTGGGTCTCGTTGAGCACATTTCCTGCGGGATCCGGGCCATGTGCTCCCACATCGAGCACTACAGACTGCCGACGGGCTTATCGCAGCGCAGGAAGCGCGCATAGAACAGGGGATTAGGTGGTACGGATACTCGTAAAGTGCTCGCCAAGCTCATTGCCAAACCCTGTTACCAACTGACGATGCTCAGCCCCTGTTCCCTGCCTCATGGGCCAATGGATGCCCCAGGCTGGTCCCTCATCGAGCAAGTTAAATGCGCAAGTTTAACCCCGACCATATTGAGGAATAGCCCAATCATTCCTATGCTTGACTCAGCAGCACTTGCGTCTACTCTTCAGCTTTCCCTTGTGGATATGGCTGTGTTTCGCACACTTCAGATAAAGGCTAGCTCTGTCCCCGGTCTATTCAACGCCGCCATGCCATATGCCACCATCCCGCGACCACGCGTTCTCACCAAGGCCAGATCACGTTTGATAGAGAAGCCATACCTGACAGCGCAAAATACCATCTGGGATCCTGTCTACCGCTTTGCCCTTAAATCAAAATGGTTTCCAAAAAGTATTTCGACTGTTTGAACGAAGAGTCAACATCCAACAAGTTCAGCCTTGCTTACTATGACGAAGTCATGGCGAATCAATATGGCTTTCAGGGTATGGAACATTGCCACCATCATTCACATCCCAATGAATTCTTAGACTGACCCCATATCAGTAGCACCTCTTCGCTCCCCCAAACGGATGCCACTGAGCAAGGAGATGCCCAAGCACTGGGGAGAACATGCTTTATGGGTCGGGAATATCGCCACAGAGGCAACGGTGATGAGCCTGAGGGACTATTTCTCAGAGGCTGCCCCTCACAATGTGCTTAGCATTGCATACAATCCGGACGCCAAATATGCGTTCGTTAATTTTGCCTCGGAAAGTAGCCGTGCTGCTGCCATCAATCATGCAGCGACCAATATGTTTGAAGGTCGACGTCTCGACTGCAGAATACGACAAGGGTCGATGTCAAGATCGACTAAGGTTCACTATGGGCTGAGTTATCCTGGACGTGCATCGTTTACTGTTTCTTCGCAACAAGGAAGCAGCGTTGAACAACAGGCCCAAGAGCTACTTCATTTTCCAGAAGTCTTACAAGCCGAATGGGGTAAAGACAAATTCTTTGTCCTCAAGAGCTTTTCTCTCGACGCTCTTTCACGAAGCATCGAGACTGGCCAATGGTATATTCCGAAAAGACACTGCACTCGGCTGAATATCGCCTTCAAGGTAAGTTCAATCACCATTCATCACGACTTTCCATGGTTACTGATCGGTTTGCTCTCATTTCTGCAGAGTGCACGGAGAGTTTATTTTGTATTCTCTGTCAACGGATCTGGCACCTTTGCAGGCGTCGCCCTTATGAAATCGGAGACTCTACCGGAAACAAAAAACGTCATACAGCGCAACGACATCCACAGGACTGCATCGACCGGGAGTGAAGGTTCACTGCAGTCCACAATCATGTCAGATCCGAAGACCTTGGAAGCCGGGATGAGAATTCCAACGCAAGCATCGGATCGCTTCCCCTCTGGAAGTATATGCTATGAACCTGAAAGACGCCGAATCGTCTGGGAAGCTGTGCAAGACACAGATCAAACTTCCGAAGACGACGACTCGAGCTTTATGACTGACTCTCCAATCCAAAACTTCCTGTCTTCTCCGTGGGAAGCCACATTCGACTTGAGAGAGCACTTGACTCATTCTCCGAGCAATATGTCGCCTACATCCCACAGATCTCCGTTCAAGTCACCATCAGTGAAAGCGTTGTGGGCCCCTGAGAGCCCCGCAAAACCATCTGCCCAGAATCTACAATCTAAACTTGAACAGTTTGGAAACCCGTGCCAGATAGAATGGTTGTCAACCCGAGAGGTTCCATTCGACGACGTCAGAGGGATCACGAATGCCTGGAATCGCAACAAAGAAGTTCATGTCGCCAGAAACGTCACGGCAATTGAAACCCGTGCTGCTTCCCATCTACTAAAGGCGTGGGGCATCGATACAGCTAACACCTAGAGCCTGATTTGGACTTGAAGCCAAACAATTTGAATCATCCCCTCCACCTTTCTCATTCCTTCTGGCATCTCAAGCCATCAACATTGGGAACTTGGTTGGCCTTCACTTTCAGAAATGCAATAGCGTTCAAAATGGCAACATCGCTGAAGCGCTAACCAGGCCAGAGACGCTTGAGGTAGCTTATACCCGATGGCACAATGAAGCACAAACTATGGATTACGCCGAGAATACGATTTAATGATGGCATGCGTGTCATCGGCCTGCGCTCCGACCAGGCTGGAATTTACGCTTGGCATATGGTCATTCTGTGTTCAATGCTAGATCGAGAGGAATGATTTCCCATCGGTTTTGGAAGGCACGAAGTTTATTGATGCAGCACCATTTATTCTTGCAACACGACTTGCAAGCGCCACGAACTCATGACGCCGACTGCACCGTTACGAATGTATGACTAGGGTTTGCATGGCGTGGTATGCCATTTTACAGCGGCATGAAACTGGTTGGGGAAGATAGAGGATTCTGCCAAGGACTATTGACGCACTAGAATTCACAATTGTACTATTTAACGAAGCTGATTGTAGCAGTGCATCGCATCATAAGTGTAAGAGCTCCTCCTACAGGGAAACCAGGATCTAACCAGCTAGAGGAGGTTTGTCCAACATGAGGGCGCCGCTGGGTACACAGATACCTCGTACAGTACCGAAATTGGTACCCGTATTTCGGCTCTGGGCGCGAGTCATGGTGAGCAAGTATATGAGCAGATATCGACCCCACCAAACGATCCGCTGATCCCCATCCATGCACGCTCGATTTAGCGTTTGACACGCCAAACGACCGGCGGTAATCGAGCAACCATTGGCTTCCCTCCAGGTATTCACTTTATCTTTAGCTTGCCCTTGCCCCCCAGAACATGCTCAGACCCCGTGGCAGGTTTACCAGACGCGCCGCCGTTCATGCACGTCACAAGTGCGAAGCCAACCCGGCCAGGTCTCCATAGATTGCCCTGGCGTCTCCTTGATATCGCTTCTCGGCCGTCTTCCAGTTGATGACATCCCAGATGTTGGTGAGATACTGTTTCTTGTTGTTGTAATACTGTAGATAATAGGCGTGCTCCCACATGTCGACACCGATCAAGACCAGTTTTCCCGGTGGAGGGGGAATCTCCTGGTCCTTCGACGTGGTGATCTCAATCGCGTTCGACTCCCTGTCCTTGACGAGCCATACCCACCCGGATCCCTGGATGGCCAGAGCTATCGCTTCAAATGCTGCTCTGAAGTTCTCAAAGCTCTTCCAGCGCTGGTCGATGGCCTGTGCCAATTGAGGGGCCGAGTTTGCGATGTTGGAGTCCCCGGTGGACTTGGGTGAAAGACCTTCCCAGAATAGCGTGTGGTTGACATGGCCACCTGCATTGAACCGAATTGCTGATTGCAGCTCTAATTGTTTGAGTAAGTTGGACCCGGCAAAGGCCTCAGCTTGTCCTTCGAGCGCGTTGTTCAAATTGGTTATGTATGCCTGATGGTGGCGGTTGTAGTGCAGATCCATGATTTGTCCTGATATAGACGGTTCCAGCGCCTACGTCAATGTTAAGATTAGCTGGATTCAGTGGCATTGCACAAGGGTTTGACATGAGCAAATTGTCGTCTCACATCTAGAGCGTAGGGGAGCTTGGGCAAATCATATTTGATCGTCATGATTTCGATTCTCCGTCGTGGGCTCGAGATTAACACAAGACCTGGCTGAGCACGTGTGAGCAAGGTAGATCTAGCCGGGTAATTGGTATATGTGTGAGAAAAGGAATTGTAGAAGACGATGATTTGAGGCTGCAAAAATGCATGGCGTTCCACCTTGGAACGTTGCCATATTTAAGGTCCTCAACTGGCCTCCCACTTTGCCCAACTCAAATGTCGCCCACCACGAGAACATGCAGCCATTGAGAACATTTCTGGGAGGAACGCTGACTCTAATAGAGAACTGGCCAATGGACCTTTCTGAATCTGACGAATGCCACAGATCATCTCTTACCGGTATGGAGGTGTTACAGCAAGTGGGTCCGAAATGGCAAGGGCTGATCATGAAACTTGCTCTCGCGCCTTTTTCGGCGAGAGCGCAACATGCTCAGTTGTCCTGATTCCAGCTGTATATCTTCAGGACCTGGAACGCCTTAGCAAGCTTTATCTTCAGCAGTGGATCGGCGTTCAGTCGCCCTTGAAGTGTAAACTTGCTTCCCCAATCGAAGTCAAGATATTATTTGACCTTACAAGGCACGAGCCAATGATATAGCGACCAGGGGAATAATCACGGAACGGGAATGCGCATGGAACGAGTATGTAGTTGTTTATTATCCAGCAAGCTTTTTGCTGTGTAATCGATAGCCATGGACAATCGCAGGGACTGATCAGCCTAAACCTAGTGCTCGCCCTGACCAGCCAGTAAGAGCAGATACATACAACTCTCATTTAGGCACCAGATGGGATTTATATTGCACCACCAACTTTCATTCTAGTGCAAAGTCAAATAGTGTACGTCGTAGATGCCAAAGTTTTGAAAAGCAGGGAGTACAAGCCCCGCCGATACGGCGATGTTCACTTGGTAGGGGTCTGTGGGGTCCCGAATCCCAATGAGCCTCGGCAAGGCTGAGGCCCTTGGAAACCAATCCTTCCAACATCTATCAAAACACTTACGGCTAGATCACTTGGAATATAAGAGGAGAGTGGTAGTACTTCCTAGGCTTGAATACAGAGTGCAGGCCCAACTTCCAAGTGACGAGACAAGTAGCTAAATTAAGACCGCAGACTGCACTGCTTTCCGAGGCGGGTGTAGGCGGGCGTAGATCCAACCAGGAGATCTCAGGAGTCAGGCCCAATCAATCCCAAGGATAAGATCCCTTCGACCATACTCCGGGCTCCACCTTCCACTGCAATATTACCAAAACGGCGACCTGTCTGATATTCGCTTAGCTGGTGGCCGAAGAAAATCAGTAACCTCAGGCGAGCAGGTTTATGGGTGGAGTGACGTTTTTGACAAGGGGGGCCATTTCTGATTAGGACCAGCTGACTAGCTCCAAAGCCTGACTGGACCGCGTTCTGCGCTTTTGGACATGGTTTGAAGACCTCGTCACATCAGAGGAGAAGCCTTGTCTTCACTCCAACCAACAATGCAACGGGTGATTGTAATAACGTGCTCACAGCCTCAACCTGATCCCAAGGTTTCGCGCATGATCCTCCACTGACACTTGTGGACGAATCAATGCAGCCATAGTACGGCTTACGCCACATCCACCTGCTGGCCCACTGGCCGAGAAAATCAGGGTTCTAATCTTACTTGGTACCACCTGGACATATCGTGCATCCAGGGGAAGGCTTTTGGAGCTTCATGCACGATCGATTCGTCTTGTGATATAGGACCTGAAGACATGGCGCTTGAGCCTATCCCTTGGCACCAAAACATGCTCGAGGCGATGCTACCAATCTACCAGGAAAGGCACTTTCAGTCCAAGAGTTTGCGGGGGCCTGGTTTCGGTCAGCACTGACTCCCTACTCCTGAATTGGGATATATCTATTTACCCAGCCGCTGCTGCTGGCATGGTGATGGCATTGTATTCAGTGATTGTGTCAGTATTCTGATTATTTCTTTCTTGTATATGTCTCTCGCTATAGCAGCCAAACTATCGTCGATCGCTACCTATTGACCAAAACGTCACCCACGCTCATTATTTTGCTTTTTGATTTGAACATTTCCTTCTGTGCCCATTTTACAGTATGAACAGGGCTATTTTCTTCATCTTTGCGGTCTGCAGTCATATTACCCATACATTCTGCTATGCAACATGGCCCTCCGCGATCGATGAGCTAGAGGATATCAAATACCTCCACGACGGGTTCAACTCTCGAGGATTTGCATTTGCGGTCACACCATGCTCGTTCACTCGCTCCCCTGGAAGATCCATTGCTGGAGGGTTCGTCCGTACTGCATTCCATGACATGGCTCCGGCCAACGTGGCAGCTGGCACGGGTGGGTTGGATGCATCGATCGGGTTTGAACTCCAGGGAGAATATGCGGCCTCCAACGGTGGACCGGCATTCAACAACACAATCACCTACTATTCCAAGTTCTTCAATGCGCAGGCATCCATATCTGACCTGATTGCACTTGGTCTGTACACGGCCGTCCGAGGCTGTGGCGGCCCCATCGTCAACACCAGATCAGGCCGCATTGACGCCACTAAAGCAGGTGCGCTAGGTGTGCCAGACGTTCGGGATCTTGGACCAACCCTTCAGTCACACTTTAAACGAATGGGTCTCACACAGCCCGAGTCCATCTCAATCGTTGCATGCGGCCACAGCCTCGGAGCCGTCCATTCCACCGAGTTCCCAGCCATCGTGCCACGCAACAGCACGTCCCTCGGAGTCGCGGATTTCGACTCGACCAATTCAACCTACGATAACAAGGTCGTCACAGAATACCTTCTCGGCACGACTAAGAATCCGCTCGTCGTCGGCCCCGACCCCTCTGCACGTTCTGACCTGCGCTTGTTCAACTCCGACAACAACGCAACCATATCTACCCTGCGGGACCCTGCTGCCTACAGCTCGACATGTGCCAAGGTGCTGCAGAAGATGATCGACACAGTCCCAGCGGGTGTGAAGCTGACAGATCCAATCGAGGTGTACCCGGTCAAGCCATCGCACCTCCAGCTGAATGTTCTGGCAGACGGCGAGAAGCTTTCCTTCAGTGGCCAAATTCGAGTCCAGACCAACGACATGGCCAAGAACACGATCTCGAAAGTCAAAATCGAGTATAAGGACAGAGATGGAAGCAAAGCCGGGACTATCGCTGCAAAGGCCCTGGGCGATTCTTCGGGATTCGACGACTCATTCACCGTACGTATAGATCCACACATCCCCCCCCCCTTTTCCCATCCTCTAGCGTGACCTTCACTGACATGCCTACCTCGCTGTTGCTAATAGTTCTACGGCTTCGACTCCGAGATCTCCGCGAAAACCGCGATCTCAGCCTTTAACGTCATCATCACACTCACATCTGGCACAGCCAAGAACTTCGACAACAACGGCAAGGGCTTCCCGGTATCCGACAAGATCTTCTCGCAGACGAGGTACTCGAGCTTGAGCGCCGCCGTTGGGACTGGCGTACAGAAGCTCAAAGTCGTCGCTGCTGTAAGTAGGCCGTCCTCTTTCCATCCCATACACATTCCATCCCCATCCTTTCCCTGTTCTCTTCCCTCAAACCTTAAATAAACCGAGTCCCTTCACTAACCACCTCCCCCTTTTCATAAACACAGGTGCGAAACGGGCAATCCCCCAACGACGTCAAACTAACGCTCTCCACAATCACGCCAATGAGCTACAACAACCTGCCGACCGTGTCGAAGAAATCCATCGCGCTGGTCAAGGGCTGCGAGTCGAAATACTACACCTTCTACTCCGCGAGCGCCGACGTTTTCACCAGCCAGGTCAATGGCACCAAGTACGACGTCAGCCTCGGCGCCGGTAACGCGTTCTGCGAGGATGCCTTTCATGGTATCAATGACTTGGCAAGTACCGCCAGTGTGGTTACTTGTGGTGGTGGTGGTGACGGTGGTAGTGGTGGAAGCGGGGGCGGAAACGAGGGTGGAAACGGGTGTGGAAATGGATGTGGAAACGGGTGTGGAAATGGATGTGGAAACGGGGGAGGAAGCGGTAGTGTGTCGACGTCGACTACCACTACTCAAGGAGGACCAGCTACGACTTACACTACTATTAAACCTACCACCACAGCCGGCAACGGCAACGGCAACGGCAGTGGCAGTGGCAGTGGCAGCGGCAGCGGCAGCCCACCAGCAGGTGGTGGCGGTAGCAGCGCCGGCACGACCACAACATCAGGACCCGTCACGACTTTCACAGGTGGTGCCACTGTCGACAATACGCCCAACATCCTCCTCCTTGGCGCTGTCGGCGTTCTGGCCTATCTGCTATAACTAGTAACGCTGGGAAGCCTGATTTGTGATCGATCCGCCCAGGTTCCTAAGGGATTGGAGATAGTTGATATGATGAAGCATTGTTGCAGTAATTTGCGGGGTAGGGAGGATTGGATTGGAGTGATCCTCGATCCTCGATATAATCTTCGCTCATACTCAATTGGAAAGCCGATATATGGTTCTATATCCTGCTTGGAAGTCGCATATATATAGATATCATATATGCCCCGAACTGTGCTTCGGCCATGACCATTTTCATTCAGGACATTAGAGACGATAAGCCAAATACAATTAAATATTGACATCTTTGAACAAGGCGACGCTATTCATTCTGGTCGTCGGATCGGGCCGAGGTAAATAAAGCTTCGTGTTCATTCGATGTTTCTCACGACAGCCTCGATGCCCTTCATACGAAAGAGCTCGCGTCTATCATGCCCTGGAGGGTATTCTGTAGGTACCTTGGCGACTGATTCGGGCACGTGCGAAATATGACTAACTACAACATAGATCTTCTAGAAGAACAAAGTAATACTGCAAGGCTGAAGTTAGCGGAGATACTCAGGGCTGGAATCAATGACGGGATATGTGTTCATAAGTGTGGATGGTCAAGCAAGTATGCCTAAGACTACTTGCTGCATATACTCTTGGTCGCAACTGAACCAAGTACATATAGAGAAGTTCATCAGGAAAGCGATTTCAAGTACCATGCAGAAAGGCTCTGCAACATGCTTCTTGGCTGCCTTATTAACCTTGACGAAGAAAACCTCGTGTTCCTCGCTCACTGTATAGTCCAAAAATACCTAGAGTCACTGAGAATATCCGAAGACGCCACCAGCTATGTCCGGACTGGGCAGGAGGCCATGATTAAAGGTTGCATGAGAACCGTCCTTCAAGAAGCTCAAGCTATCGACTAGCCAAAAGAGAAATTTGAGCTCATTAGCGGCGACGGTATAGGCGATACCCCTGATGCGTTTCTTCAAGATTTCGTGGTAGATTGCGTTATATTAGGTGTAATTGTTGTTGCTGACCAGGCCCAAGGTGATTACTTCAGAAGAACCTCTGCCATCTCGAGCGGTTGACTTTGTGAATCCCACCCTAGACCATTTCCAGGATATTTTGGATTATTGATGTTTTTTAAGGCAACATCCTGCTTTGTTTCTGAGCAAAATCGCGTCCGGTTTAGAAAAACCAACTGGACTATCCCAAAGCGGAAATCCTCTTGTATCTCTTACCACAGTCAAACTATTTGGACTTTCTGGTGCTTGCTGATGCATCTTTGAAGGGGAAGGAAATTGGCGATATTGCGCAGAGCAATGTCAGCTTTAGCATGGACGTATACAGCTAAGAACATTGGTTTGCAGAAGGGGACGTACGAGTTCGATGACTCGCTTCTTGAGGTCCTGGCATAATTATCCTGGACGAGTGCAACGCCCTTTATATGGCTTTTGGATCAATGCGACACAGCGATGGACACAGGCCTTCTTCTACTAGCTGTAGTTGGCTTTCCAAATTGACTTTCAACATGAACGACACGACAATCACTGTGCACTCAAAACCATTCTGAGCGGAAAAATCAATCCCAACGCCGCAGGGTATCCAGCAACACCGCTACAGATTGCAATTGTTACTTTCGACATCGAAGGTGTAACAGAGATGTTGGAAGCAGGCGGGGGCTCAAATGCAATCGGAGATGGAGGTGAAGTCTCTTTCAAGACTAACTCCATTCTTGAATGTTTTCAATGAGCTACACCGCTTAAGTCCACTTTACGTTTGTCGAAACTTCGAGGGCTGGGAGGTGGATAGTGAAAGTCATCGTCAACAGATATCCCGGATACGGAAAAGTAATAGCCCTGTCATAATTAGCATGGCGGCGGGGAATTTTGTGGGAACGCCTAGATTGCTACGTTGACCATGTCCTCGGCCTTTGAAATATATTCGACGACATCACCGGTAATTGTCTTCCGAACTACACCGAATCCCTTCACACTTGAGGACTGTCCAGGCGCGCGAATTTACACACCACATTTGGAGAGGAGCACATTGACAGCCTACATCGGATACGGGTTAACTAGAGTTGATAAGGAAGGGTCACCGTTAGTACAAAGTACACCTAGTCGAAGTAATACCGCAAATCTCTACCAAGCTGCCACCGACCTCCATAATACTGTGGGGCGGTACTCCGGACTCAATGCAACGTAACTAGGACATGACTCTGCACGCAAAGGCTTGCCGAGTTGCCCCTCTTCCCTGACCACCAGCATTCTCCGCATCAGCCAGTACACTCCCCACCACCCACACAGCTTGCATGTCATCTAGATATGCAATGCGAAGCAGAGTCCGCAAGGCAAGCTTTTGTACCCCATTCATTCCCGGGTGGCTGCCGCTTGAGGCTTGGTGTGGGGCCATGCTGTCGACGTAGCTTTGTGGTGGCCACTCAGAACCCAATAAACCCCTAGGTAGAGGAGATCGAGGGCAAGGGGATGTTGTGGGCGAAGCTGCTGTCGAGCACCGTCACGCGCCTCATGACTCGGGCCAGGCTTCATCGAACTACCGATCGAACGGCGGAGTAGGTAGGACGATGGGCTAGTAACATCGAGGGACCAGTTGGGGCACCACTGCATCAGATCAAGGTTGTGGGATCTTCGGGGTAGCATCACGGCGGGCGTCTGGAGCATACTGTTCTCGTATGCTCATGGAATATATATACTTTGGATCCTGCACATGCAAAGGGATTTCTTCCAGAGGTGGGTGGCAGCGCGGATTTCAGTCTCCATAACCAGCAAAATCCTAATCATGTCTCCTCTAGCATCCGCTCTCCTGTATTTCTCTTTCGGTATCTTCTCCCTGCCCTTGTGTAGTGCCCAGAGAGATATCACAAACGACACCTTCTTCTATGGACAGGCACCCTGGGTCCCTGCGCCGACCTATTCTGGGACCGGAAGTTGGGCTGCGGCCTACGAGAAGGCCAGTGCCTTTGTCGCACAGCTGAGCTTAGAGGAGAAGGTGAACCTCACCGGCGGCGTGCAAGTCGCCAATGGCTGCTCAGGAAATATACCGCCGATCGAGCGCGTTGGCTTCCCTGGAATGTGCTTGACAGACAATGGACAGGGTGTGAGAGCATCCGATTTTGTGAGTGGGTTTGCCAGTGGAATCCATGTTGGAGCAAGGTAGGCTTCTCTCGTTCGACTGCGAACGGAGAACTTGCGCTGATCAACGATTATCAATTACAGCTGGAACAGGGAGCTAGCTTACCAGCGAGGGCTTGCCATGGGGTTTGAATTCCGGAAGAAAGGGGTTAATGTTATGCTTGGCCCTGTTGTCGGTCCTCTAGGTCGGATCGCGGTGGGCGGGCGCAATTGGGAAGCCTTCTCCAACGACCCATACCTAAGCGGCGCCCTCGTGGACCCGACAGTCAGAGGAGTGCAGGAAAAAGGTGTCATTGCCTGCACCAAGGTGAGAACTTCTCTCTTTCGACAAATACCGCTTCTCTAAGTGACTGTTTTATCTCAGCATTTCATCGGCAATGAGCAAGAACTCTACCGGAACCCGACTGTTGACCGCCAGACCAACCAGTCCATCCAGTCCACATCCTCTAATATCGATGACCGTACTATGCACGAGCTCTATCTATGGCCTTTTGCCGACGCCGTCCACGCCGGCACTGGCTCTATTATGTGCTCCTATAACCGCATTAACAATTCGTATGGTTGTCAGAATGCCGCATCGCAGAACGGTCTACTTAAGACCGAGTTGGGCTTTTCCGGCTTTGTCGTGTCGGACTGGTTCGCGCAGCATTCTGGCGTCACATCCGCTCTCGCCGGCCTGGACATGGTCATGCCGTCCGGCTTGACGTACTGGGCGGGTAACCTGACGCAAGCGGTGAATAACGGCTCTGTGCCTGAAAGCCGGATGGACGACATGGCTTCGCGTATCATTGCCGCTTGGTACCAGATGGCGCAGGATGACCCGGCTTCTGATTTCACGAGCCCCGGCAAGGGGATGCCCAAGGCACTTCAGGAGCCTCATGAAGTGGTCGACGCTCGGGACCCCAGCGCGAAGTGGCTCCACCTCCAGTCCGCCGTCGAGGGCTACGTGCTAGTTAAGAACATTAACTCGGCGCTCCCGCTCCAGTCTCCACGCATGCTGAGCGTGTACGGATACTCAGCCACGGTAGCAGCTGACAATAACCCAGGCAAGCCTAATCCTTTGGCAGCAGGATTTTCCCCATGGTCACTCGGCGCGACGTCGGCCGATCTCAACGCCATTATCTGCGGCTTCGGTATCGCTGCCAAATGTCCTCCACTGCTCCAGATCGCGGATAAGGGAACGCTTATATCCGGCGGCGGCTCTGGTAGCGTCACGCCTTGGTATATCTCGGCGCCTCTAGATGCGCTAGCTGAGTACGCGTATGATAATGACGTGATGATGCTGTGGGACCTGCAGAACATCAACGGCACGTCTACGTCCTCGGCTGTAACGGACGCGTGTTTAGTCTTTATCAATGCTTGGGCCACCGAGGGCCTGGACCGGCCAGGCCTGGCGGACAGCTACTCGGACACGCTAGTTAACAACATCGCGGACCAGTGCGCTAACACCATCGTGGTGATCCACAACGCGGGTATCCGCCTGGTTGATGGCTTTGTCGACCACCCTAACGTTACTGCTATTCTATACGCACACCTGCCGGGCCAGGATAGTGGGCGCGCCCTAGTACGCGTGCTTTCTGGGCAGGAGAGTCCCAGCGGTAAGCTACCATACACGGTAGCCAAGCGCTTCGAGGACTACGGGGCAATCGCCAACTCGACCGAGGGCCGCGATAACGACTATAACTGGTTCCCACAAGATAACTTTGCTGAGGGCGGCCTTGTAGATTACCGATACTTTGACGCGTTGGGCATCGAGCCTCGGTACGAGTTCGGCTTTGGGATGACCTACACGACGTTTGAGTACTCAGATATCAGTGTCACTGCGGTGGCCGGCGCCAGCGGTGATAACGTCTCCGTGCCAGCTTTCCCGACGGGTGCTGTTCGACAGGGAGGGCGCGCGGACTTGTGGGACACGGTGCTGACGGTGACGGCCGATGTGTATAACGCGGGCAACGTGACCGCGAAAGAGGTCGCACAGGTGTATGTGACTATTCCCAACGTCACGGTAAATATCCCAACTCAAAAGGCGCCAGTCGGGCGGCAGCTACGCGGCTTTGAAAAGGTCGAGGTGGCACCGGGAGCGACGGTGACGGTGACCTTCGCGCTGACGCGCCGGGACCTGAGCGTATGGGACGTACAGGCACAGGAGTGGCGCGTCGGCGCTGGGGCCTATCTTGTCGAGGTCGGGAGCAGCAGCCGCACTTTGCCGTTGAAGCAGACGGTTAACGTCGCTATAATAGGAGACGGCGGGGGCAGACAGAGTAGGAGGTAAATAAGAAGCGTCGACTCGTAGAGTTATTTATCGAAATAACGAAACTTGGCAATAGGCTACCAGAAGGTACAGAATAAGTAATCGGGGACATAAGTTCGTCGCGTATAGCTTAGCTAGCCCCCTTCTTAGTATATTATCCAAAGCGCAGCGACTCACCTGGTCGCCTTGGACATCGCAGTACAGTCCCTTCCTCAAGGATTATAGCCCCTACTCAGCTTGGTTATGCTGCGCGAAAAGCATAAAGGTGATGAGACAGCGACTTACCACACTCTTTTTCTTTTAGCTTGTCCTTCCCCTCGATAACGATGCGGACGAAGTTGGTCCATGCCTCACGTCCATATCCACAAAGATTACGTTAGCATACTATGCAGCAGCCATTGCTCGACGCACCGCGCAGTTACGCAGGCTGTTCGGGCGTGAACACTGATGAATGCAAGAAGATACGCTAGAGGGCATAGTGGTAATTAATTAGGTTTAAGATGGTGTAGGTTGGTGAATTGGAAGGTTCAGCGGTCGATACAAGATGGGATCGAATAATGAAAGGAAGGCTTACCTCTAAGGAATTATCTCTACGAATAGATTTCATGTTTGAGATGGGAGCCCTGGGCGCCAGAATCTTAAACTCTAGAATAGTATAGACCCCGCGGCAGTAAATCGTTGGTGGCTTTGGGTTTATCGCGGGGAAGATAAAGCTGAGGTAATCCTCCTTCCACACCTCCTGATTTTCTATTCCATCAGCCACTTGTCTAAAGTTCGAAAGGATATTGATGGATAGTGACGTCGTGGTCATTATACGACCCACCGACAGGCCCGCGCTCGAAGCTGGGTGAGTCGCTTGCAACGGCGGCGAAACGGTTCTCCCATAGCCACCGGAGTGATTCTTTGGTGGCTTCAAGGCCGAGAATTCCCTGGGCGTCACGGTTAGGGGAGTTTGATTGGTCTTGTATGGACAGTCGGCCATAGGCAGCCGTGAGGCCGACCCGGATGAAGAGGACGTCCGCCGGTTTGATCTGGATACCCTGTTCCGCTACCATCTGCTTGAGGTCCGCGACCGGCACCGCACCCGTCTGCATAGGTTTGACTTCTATGCCGTGCCCTTCAGCCCCAGGGAGCCCGGTCGAGCAGGATGCCGCGACCGACGATGCCGCCGTTGTCAGCCCAGACTGCACACCTGTTGTTAGCCTTCCGGACGTCGCAATGAGTCTTGTTCCTTTTGCATAGCGTTGATACCTAAAGAGGGCCCAGTCTCCAGATCTTCCTGAGAGTGGTTGTTGAAGAACCGCTTGGCTTTCTGATGTACTGCCCACCGCAAAGTAAACTGTCATGGTTCTGTTCGTAGGAGACGCTCTCCTAAAGTACCCTTCCCATCTACCTACTGTAGTGACGGAACCCATCCCACTGGGTGTTACTCTGGGTATTGGAATGCACGGCATCATCGTTCATGGTGATCACAGAGCTCGGGGAGCAGTCGGTGATGAAACTTCTGTCCTTCGAATGTCGGTGCCCGAGGCTTATCAAGAGGCCAGTCTAACAGAGTCCGCAAACCGCATCGAATCTCTGAAGCCGCCGCGGCCCTCACCGTGTCAGGCGTAATGGGGTTGAGCATACCCAGCTCGTCGTTTGGTCCAAAAGACCCCTAGGGTCCTTAGAATAGAACAACACTATTGTTATAATCCGCACCACCAAGCAGTACGGAGGCGTGCAACAAAAGTTGAGACCGAGCCATTTGAAATGACAAGTGGTCGTCCCTATTTAAGGATCTAATCAACTTACGTCTGACAATTTGATGATTGTCTGGCCGTCTAGCTTTAACCAATTGATAGAGGAGAGTTACGTGGGAGCGTTGTTCGCTCCAGGGAGCACCCCTAACCAGAGCGTTGTACTCCGTACGGGTTCAACCCATGACACTAATATAATCTTTCATCACCTGTCTCTTGGAACGCGGGGAGCCTGTCCAAATGTGACGAGCCGGAAAAGAGGGCGTCAGCCGGACGCCCAAGGGATAGCTAGTCGCAGAACGCTAATACAGCCAGCAGGGTTTAAGTTCTCACTAGACCTATTTGACTTTTGGGATGCAAGACTCTCGTACCGAGTACTCCGTGGTGAAATTCTGGGACTTGAAGTCGCAGCCCTCACTAGCACCAAAATCCCACTCAGTCGTATTGAGTTTTAATTAGCGGCTGAGACTGCATTGAGTGATAAAGCATGGCCCAGGCAAGGCAGGCATCTCGATGGCTCTCTAAACCTTCGCCATTTTCTATATATGCCATGCCAGTTCTTCAAGCCGTGGACTCTACGGGAGTGCCACGCTTCCCTCAACGTGATACCCTACGGGTGCTGACCCTCTCTAACATGGAATTATTGGTCGGGTGGTGGCAACCTTGGACAAAGAATAGCGATCTGGGCACATCTTCGCCTAAACATATTCTGGGAAAACACGGGGGTGGGACCCAGGCCCAACGGTCTCCTCAGCGGGCGCTAAGCCCGGCATTAGCGGCAGGGGAAGGAGCTTCGGTGACCTGGGTGGCTGGTCCCCGAGGACAACATTTCTTTAACCCACCCATCTGGGACTCCTAGATTTCCAGAACGTGGCAATCTCCTCAAGAACCCTGATTTGTCCTTCGTGCCCATTGTCCAATTAGGACGTTGACTACCACTGAAAACATCCTGGAACTTCCCATCGCTTACCCAAAGCTTGGGGTCTCAGACCACGTCGTGCAGAGAAATCTTAACCAGCCTTCCGCAGGCCCGCCGGAGAATCATTCCCATACTTCCCCCAGGATGACAATGTAAATCGAGTCGAGGGAACATTCCCCGAAAGGCGTCATGGCCGAGACTGCGCCAGAGGCGTCTCTTGGGACGACCATGTGCTTGTTGAGCGTGGTCGGTTTGGCAAATTCATGGTTGTGTAGTTAGTTGCGGACTATTGCCTCGTGTCCACGATTCACGGCGGCGTCCCATTCCGATTCTGATTTGTGCCAATGGAACCAACATATTCCAGCTTTTCCGACAGAACCTGGAGATTACTCAGCTCTCCAACTCCGCAGTTGTGCGAAGCGGAGCTGGATTCGTTTCTGTCCCTCAGGATTGAGACAAGCTGGTTGAGAACGATGAACTCGATCTTCAACTTGACGCTGTAGACTACCGGTTTGTAGGTAGTCTGTATATCGAAGTTGTTGGTGTATTGGGTAACAAGAAGAGTAACATCGAGGGCCACCACAAGAACGTTCGCTAGAATCAGATTTCTCACCACCTCTTGCTCAGAGCAGCTCTTGATTGCTAGGACAGGGCGAAGCGCACGGGCGGCCTCAAAGATGTAGAGTGAGGAGATGATGAGTTCCTGAAGGAAGAAACCAGCCAGCTGGATTTTTTCGTAGATCTCGAAGGGGCGTAGGAACGGGGTCTCCTCCCCCGCGTTACTTCCAAGGAATAGCACCGTGACCGGGAGATGGAGGATACAGACATTGGTGATGATCATGATCAGTACCCAGCGGATCCTCCTCTTTTCGTCGACCACCAAGTGCAGCCGAGAATACAAAACAACAGATTGTCCAGTCACCATAGCCCACCATCCGCATACCGTCAGGACACACATAGGTAAATTTGGAGCTAGCCTGAAGTAGCGCAACAGGACGGATACTGCGTGGAGAGGAATTCCTAGCGTAGCTACCAGCATACTCCAGAAATATAGTCCTTCACGGCGCTTGAAGGTGTTGAGAATCATCAGGAGGATTTCAAAGGAGTTATAGATGGATAATGCGAAGAATCCAGCCATAACCATTGCCCGTGGGAGGGAGACAGTGATCGGCCCAGTCTCGCCAGCCATATTGCAAGGAAGAGGTATGAGACCTTGGTGGTCATTGGAGTGATCAGGAACTGGTTATACAGCCTTGAAGGGGTGTCAACAGCTAAATAACGGAAAGTACTGGATGATGCTCAAGTCTTGCCCTCCATTCGTATCCCTTTTCATGTCCTTTCAACGTGGTATTCAAATACGGTCAAAGTGCATGTAAGCGAGGAGCTTTGCCCGGCAGAAAAATCGCTAGTGGAAGTTTCCGAGTGAAGTAGTGGAATCTAAGACCCCGTGGGACCCTTGCAGTCCAGACTAGATTCTCTACTCCGTACACAGCTCAGCGCGACCCCGTCAAAGCCTGCTAAACGGGGGAGAGCCATCCGCGAACTCTATTCCCGTCTCTTGGGTCTGCATGCCACAACACGATTGGTATTTTGTTTGCAGAATGCCTCTCTCCGCCACCACTCCTGAAACACGATGCTTAAAAAATCATGTTTTGATGTCGTTGGCCCGATGCCCCCCTACCATAACTGGAACCGAGTATCATGCCTCAGGTGACAAGCACAGGGATGATAGCAGCAGGCTGTGGTGGAGGTGGCTGTGAGCGTTTCCCTCAAGAGAGCAAGTTGTTCGGTTTCAAGATAGAAAATGGACTCGATGAAGACTCTTTCACGCTACACCCGAGAAAGTTGAATGGATTTATTTTAAGCTCCATCCAAGTCTGCAGGTATAACATCCTATCTCCTAAGATACTGGCAATTAGTTCGCCTTTTTCTCTCTACAATAACCCTGTCTAGGTATTGCTTCCCTGGACCACAAGAACTGCCAATGCCCTCGAATCCCCCGTACGTGAGAGTGGCTGCTGCGAATATCTCCTGCTGAGTAGGAAGTAACTTATTCGTGTACGCTGTCACTATTGAGCCCTTGAGGTGCATTGATGGCTGCTTGAATGAATGTACTCTTGGAGAGCGTACCATCAACACATGGAGCTACACTGTGGATGCTATTTAATCCGTCCTTCCCGCACCCTCTAGCTAGGGAGCCGTGCCAGGCTAATTACGATGTCCCTCAGGAGATCTTACCGAGTCTCGAAATCGCCGCTAGTCGTGAGGTGCTATCCGAAAATCGAAGTACCGAGTAATCGGGTTGATGCCGAAGGCTGACGAACAGATCGTTTCGACCTTTTAAGATCACACGACTTCCCATCCAAGTAAGTGTCGTGAATGCAAAGGTGGAAGCGGGACTACATGCTTCACACCACAGTCATAGTTTGGTCTAGACCCAGGAAGCTCTCCTGACAAGCAAGTGCATGTGATAGACTTCACCCACACCTCTGAAGATAATATTTAAGTTCATAGAATTGCGTCCAGGCTTGGTGGCGCACGCTACCCGGCGCATCCAGATTGGGACTTGCCGAATTCTGTCACTGACATTGTGCCTATTAGCGTCCTCAAGTTTAAAAGGGTGTAAGCCCCGTAACGCGGACCACATGCTTGCACGGGGTCTAGTGCGCTTCGGGTAAAACTTGAAGTATTCCCATCCTTGCAAGGCGGGAATTCCGGGCTTGGCAAAGTCAATTGAAATACTTGGAGTGGCTAGATTTGATTTGGGAGCGGTTCGGGAGGGAGTCTTGGCAGAGAGTCTCTTGGCAATGAGTATTTTGATGCCAAGTCGCCCATCGACCTCATGGTCGCCACTTGTATAGACTTTTTGGTGTTTATCCAACAGCTCTCAAGTCCTCCTCTTATGAGTACTCTTTTATCGCTAAAATAGCCAATTCACCTACTTGGATCGCTCCTGAGGGGTGCTATGAGCACCACCGCAAGCAATAATAGCGACAG
>Ga0105239_10001301_pt1 | contig 33689 bp, 18 predicted proteins | sample KBSC44metaG_FD_92761 | JGI IMG/M metagenome (GOLD analysis project Ga0105239, IMG submission 92761) | Corn rhizosphere microbial communities from Kellogg Biological Station, Michigan, USA - KBS C4-4 metaG | ecosystem: Host-associated > Plants > Roots > Rhizosphere > Soil | place: Michigan, USA... | reverse complement strand
TGCTCTTCCAGCGGCTCGGTCTTCACCAGCAGTCCATTTACCTCATGCTCAATGATCTCGGGCGTGCCGTCCACATCCGTACCGATGACCGCCCGTCCCATAGACATGGCTTCCAGCAGCGCGATGGGAAATGCCTCCCATAAAGATGGGAGTACGAAGATGTCCGAAGCGGCCAGGACATCGGGCACATCCTGCCGGAAAGGCTGCAAAAGCACTTTGTCCTCAATTCCCAGTTCCCTGATCAGGCTGATGGCCTTCTCCCTCAGCTCTCCCTCTCCTACCATCAGCAGCCTGACATTCGGCACCTTTCTGCACACAGCCGCAAACGAATGGATCAGACGCAAGGGTTGCTTTTGCAGGGTGAACCTGGCCACAGATGACACTACTATCTCGCCGGACCCGATACCCAGCTCCTGCCGTACGTCTTTATACTTTCCGTACGGGTTGAACCTTTCGGGATCGATGGAATTGTAGATGACCTTCGCATCAAAATTGTGAAAGAGCTCTTTGCCTGTATCGCGATTGGCTTTACTGCCACAGATATTCACATCCATCCGGGATGTAAGAAAATCCTCGCTCCAGATCCTGAACTTCCGTACCAGCGGGTTCTGGTCAGGGTGAAAGGACCAGGCGTGACAGGTATACACTATCGGAAGCCCCAGCTTCCGGGCGGCCCAGAACATATTTGAGTTCGCCCGGGTACCGTGGGCATGGACGATATCGATGTCCTCCTGCTGTATGAGATCCTTTACCTTTCTCCAGACACGGACATCAAATGGATGCTCGGTATGGATCACGTGTACAGTAATACCCTGGGACCTCAGCCGCTCCACCATCGGGCCATCCGTAAAGGACAGCACTACGGGTTCGAATTTGCTCCTGTCCATATTCTCCACCAGTCCTAACAAATAGCTTTCGCCTCCGCCGATCTTCCCCTGTCGTATGCCTTCCAGCACGCGTATCTTTTTTCCTGTCTGCATACGCCTGTTTAAATAGTGATGGTACGGTTGAATTGCCACAAAATACCTTTCCAGAATGACTTCAGATGCTCCTTCTGCCCCTTCCAAAGGAAGGTCAGGGTATTTTTGGGAATGGTGAAACACAAGAAGTAAGCATAAAATACCAGCAGACCGGGCCAGGCAATATTCCTGCGCATGAACCAGATCCTGTTGCGCGTGAGGTAATATGTCTTCAGCGGGCTGAACTTACCGGTGGTCATCGACTCCTTATGGTAGATCAGCGATGCCGGCTGGTAATATATATTAAACCCATGTTTCCTTATTCGCTCCGACCAGTCCAGCTCCTCGTAGTAAAGGAAAAAAGGTTCGTACATCGTTCCGACCTCTTCTATCACCCGCCTGGATACCAGCATCGCACCCCCATGTGCATAATGCGTGGGCTTTATCTGGTCATATTGTCCCTTATCCTCCTCCCCGCCGCCGATCATGCCATTCCGCCCCGTGAATATATTGACGGCATTGTAGCCGGCATATTCGATGGTGCCCTTCTGGAAGAAATAATGGAATTTTGGACAGGCTACACCTGCATCCGGATATTTCTGAAAGATCCTGAGCAATCCCTCGAGCAGGCCGGGCGTAAATTCGGTGTCGTTGTTTACGATGAATAGAAAATCGCCTTTGGCAATTTCGATACCGGTGTTATTACCTCCTGCAAATCCAAGATTCTTGTCATTTCGTAGCACTTTTACTTCAGGGTAGGCAGCTATAAGTTCGGAGGTGGGATCCTCTTTCGAGGCGTTGTCTACTACAATGACTTCTATAGGGGCGTACGTATTTTCACGAAGAAGTGACTTCAGGAACTCACAAGTTACAGATGTTGAGTTCCAGTTAAGGGTAATGATCGATATTAAAGGGTTCGGGTTCGACATATATTTTCTTTCAGATCTTAGCTCCGGCGGGTCAGTGACCCAGGCCGGGGATAGCTAAACATTTTCCTTTTGCAGCAACGCGGAGGGCGTATTCGCAATTATCCAAAGATCCGTGACGAAACTGCATTTGGAGGCATAATCGATGTCCATATTGATCCTTTCTTCCACGGACATGTCCTTATTGCCTCTTTTCTTCACCTGCCAAAGCCCGGTGATACCAGCCGGAGCCATAAAACGAGCGGCGTAGTTATCCGTGGTCAGCGCAGCAGCCTCGTATAAAGGCAGAGGACGATTGCCCACGAGAGACATATGCCCCAGGAATACATTGAACAGCTGCGGCAGTTCGTCCAGGCTGGTATTGCGCAGGAAGCTGCCTATACGTGTGATCCGGGGATCATTGTTGATCTTGAAGAAGACGGGACCGCTGGTTTCCGCATTGTACTGGTTCAGGTGTGTCAGCTCGGCGATGCGTTTATCGGCATCCTGGTGCATGGTCCTGAACTTGTAAAAATTGAATATACGATACCCTTTGCCGGCGCGCTGCGCTATATAGAAGATGGGCCCCCTCGATTCCAGACGGATAGCAACGGCTACCAGCAGGAACAAAGGACTCAGTATCAGCAGGGCAATAGAGGCTACCAGTATGTCAAAAGCCCGTTTGGACATAGGGCCAAGACTGAACTTATTTACCACTACATTCTCCTCGATATGGACAGCAGGCGCAGTTGCCACAGCCGACTTGACCTTACGAAGGAACTGTATCTTTAATTTCAGACACTTATCATCCAGATTTTGCAGAAAGATGATCTCGTCGGGGCGGGTATTTGCTTTGTACAGGTCCAGCTCTCTCTCATTCAGCCCGGATGCGTCCAGGATGAAGGGGATGGAAGACAGCACGGGATGCTTGCGCAGGAATTGGTGGAACTGGCGGATAGCCAAATAATCAAACTTCGCTTCACAAAGTATTACCTCCGGTAAGAGGTTACCTTCCTGATGCAGGCTTCTCAACAGCTCCGTCTTCACATTTTCAAGGCCCTCGGAAGCGTAGCCCCTTTTGTACACGCCCACCAATTTCTCGATATGTGCCGCATTTTTACCTATGTAGTAGAAACCTCCATACTTGATCGTAGCTTCTGTGTGAATGAATGTACGATAAGCAGTACGAGTGATGAATCCAGGGTGTTTCTCTACAGTCTTGGGTAGAAATAATAAATCCATACAAAAGGTTTACGGTTTCATAAATACGGTGGTTCAGAAATAGCGGTATGCTCTAATAGGAACGTCTTGAAACAAACATGTTCAATGTCACTTTTCATATGCTGAGCAATACCCATCTATTACATCTTAACTTGCCATGGCCGAAATGTCTTTGTCCAGTTGCCGGATCCTCACCATCTCGCTGATGGCATTCATCAGGTCGACAGGATTGAAGGGTTTTACGAAATACTTGACAATTCCATACTCCATGCACTTCGTTTCAGTCTCTTCCCGATCCAATCCGGACAATACGACAAGCGGTATATCGCCGTACATCCCGCTGGAGGAAAGCTGTTGTATAAGCTCCCAGTTGTCCATATCGGGCAATTGGGGATCTACTATGATCAGGTCAGGCATCTGCCGGTGAGAAAGATAATACATCGCGGAACATCCGTCAGGCACAGTAATCACATTGTAATCTCTTCCCAAAACAGTTTGCAATAAGAATCGGATAGCCTTACTATCATCGATCGCCAAAATTTGCTTTTTCATTACCAGTTTCTTTTCTTTTAAGGGTTTTAAGTAGACACTTACCACTCAATCTTTCTAGGATGGCAATGGAAAACTGGCTAAACAAGAGGTATTGGCGTCATATGTCCAGCAATCTGGCAATGGCTTTACCGAATAGTGATGTGGATTATGTAACTATTAACTTAAATCGCAAACGAACCAGAGGAATTTCACAAGGATTTGAGGGACTTAATTAAAGAATACACTGAAAGAGTTTTATTCTACATATTCAGAGGACTTGAATATGGCATGCATTAATAGTGTCATAAAAGTACCGGATAATTTTCTATTTTCAAAATAAATGTTTTACTATTTTTTCGTTTCAAGTGCAAATTGGGAATTTTTCCCGGAATAAAAAATACCCGAAACATGGTATTTTCCACATCAATCCATTTTTAACCCGAACTAATTCTACAAACTCCGTCTTTTTATTCATATATATAAATCCAATAATAATCTCTTCTGCGATGATACGTATGGACAGCGGATATTAGCGTTTGGCAATTTCCGGAAGGTCCCTCTCCGTGAGTAAGAAACAATCTGTTACAGCAGATGCTTCTCCCAATTGACCCAGGATATGAACCCGGAAACTACGGTGGATATTGCAGGATTTACTATGCCAAATTGAAGACTGCCGGCTTCTGAAAACTACCCATTCCCGGATTGGGAATGCGCATCGACAGTCATTTGTTACGGATTTATTAATAAGCAATCCTTGGGCCAGCCCCCCTTCCTATATCGCATCCTAACGGCAACGATATGGGCCCCACGCGCAATTCCACAAAACATCCCCCACATCCCGTGTAATATATTCCCCGCAGCGCCTGCCCTGCTAACTCCGGACCCATGAGCATAATTCATAATATGCATGATATTATCCGACAAAAATGTGATCTAATCGGGAAAAATAAATCCCCCCGCTGCCCGTTCCCTGCGATTAATTCCACTATCTTTACCCGCTCAAGATCGATCCTCTCCTTTGGAAAGCCCTCCGCCGACATTTCCACTTCCTTTGAAACTTCCGCATTAACATCAACACCTTAAATGATTAACTTATGAGAAGAAAGGTTACCTCTCTCATGTGCTCTTTACTCCTACTGTTCGGCTCGGCATCGGCTCAAAATACAGCCCTTAATTTCAACGGTACCGACAATTTTGTTAGCACTTCAGCAATGGTTGTACCCACTTCGGGCGACTTTACGGTAGAATTCTGGGCGAATGTCCCGGTCCTGCTGAACAGCCCATCGTCACTCCACGAGTTCGTCTCCCAGGGCAGCTCGGGCAATGGCTTCTACATTGGGTATGATCAGTCATCCGGGAACCTGCGCGCGGGAGATCTTTACCAGGGCACCGGCGTGGCCTGTCCGATAGGCAAATGGTTCCATTTGGCCCTGGTCAACAGCGGTGGAACGGCAACCTTGTATATCAATGGTGTACAGCGGGGAACCCCTCAAACGGGCTATTCCATCTCCACCACCGGCAGCAATTTCACCATCGGCCAGCAGTTCTCCCCCTTTAACGAGCTCATCAACGGCTCCATAGACGAGCTCAGGGTATGGAGCGTCGCCCGCACACCCGCCGAGATCAAGGCAGCGATGCTTGCGGGGGTAGCCCCCACCACCACGGGTCTGGTGGCCTATTATAATTTTAATGAAGGCACGGGCACTACGGTGGGCAATACCACGTCTACCCCAGGGCTGGACGGTACGCTGCAGGGAACTACAACTTCCTCCTGGGTGTCCTCTCCCATTCAGACGGGTAATAACGCGCTCAGCTTTGACGGGACCGATGACCACGTACAGGCTACGGGCAATGCCATTTATGACATCAGTTCCGGCACTGTTGAAGCGTGGATCAACCCCACTACGCTGGACGCCACCAATATGGCTATCGTAGGCCTTCGCACCGATGGAGCTACAGCTACCCGCTTCAGCTTCCACGTATCTTCCACCGCCATCGGGATGTGGAACGGCACCAGTTTCCTGACTGTCCCGGCCACGGTCCCTACCGGCACCTGGACACACCTTGCATTTGTCTGTAATGGCACCAGTACCGAGGTATATCAAAGCATTGCCGGGGTCAATACGGACATAGGCAATATACCACTGGCATTCGGCAGCGCCACCCTGACCACGCTGGCGGTAGGCGTTTCCAAGAATGGAGGCGGAGACAATGAATTTTTCAATGGCAGCATCGACGAAGTGCGTCTCTGGAGCACCCAGCTGACCAGCACGGACATCACCAACATGATGAACAGTACGCTTGACGGCGCTCAGCCGGGGCTGCTTGCTCAGTTCTCGTTCGATGAGGGCGTTGCCGCAGGCGACAACACAGGCCTCACTACAGCCTTCGACAACACGTCCAATAACAACCACGCCAACATGCTGGGCTTTGCCCTGACAGGCTCATCTTCCAACTTCGTCGTATCCCCCCTGACAACCATACTGCCCGTGGTCTTCCAGTCCTTTACGGCAGTGGCCAAAGACGGTCAGGCATACCTTCAATGGCAGACAGGCCAGGAAGAGAACAGTAAGGTGTTCATCGTTGAAAGGAGCACGAACGGGATCAACTACATCCAGATTGGCTCCGTAGCCGCAGCCGGCACCTCCCATACGACAAAAACCTATTCCTTTACGGACGCCACCCCGGCCACAGGCACCAATTATTACAGGATAAAGGAAATGGATCTGGACAGCAAGCTCACCTATAGCAGCATCAGGGCCCTCAACTTCAGCGCAGCAGGCGCCACCAGGGTGGCATGGTCCTCTGCCGCCAGCGGTCAGGCCGAGATCACCCTGCTGCCAGGCAACAATGAGTTCTATTCAGTGCTGGATATCAACGGACGCCAGCTCCAGCAGGGTCGCCTCGCAGGTGGCAAGCTCTACCTCAGCGGCATGGCCAGCGGTGTCTATATTATCAATATCACCACCCAGTCGGGCAGTCAGCTCAATACCAGGATACTGGTGAAATAGGTCCGATACACAATAAATTAGTCAAGGACCGCCCTTTTAAGGGCGGTCTTCTCTTGATTGGCCTGGCCAATCAAGACATGATGCAAAAAAAAGAGGACGGCTCGACTTTTTCACTATGAGACGGCCTCTTTTTTTATTAGTTTTACGCCTTCACAATCACCCTTTCATGCGTCTATCCAGCAGAATTACCCTACCCGTTTTTGTATTTTTTACCATGCTTATTGCCCTGCTGATCTACTGGTGGGGATATGATAAACCCACTTATGGCATCGACGACGCAAATATCTATTTCGTGTACATGAAACACCTGGCGAACGGTCAGGGTTTTGTATGGAATGTGGGGAGCGAAAGAGTGGAAGGGTTTACTTCCTTATTATGGACACTCATCGGGGCTGGTTTTTATAAGCTCAGCGGCGAGAATTTTGTATGGCCTCTGCTCATCCTCAGCTTTATCCTCACATATACGGCCATCTGCCGTCTGCTCTTCTTTATAAGACGCTGCAATCATACGGAGGACCGGCTGCTCACGGATACAGACTGTATCATGATGGCCCTGCTGCTCTTCCCCCTGGGCTTCCTGGAATGGAATGTCATGGGACTTATGGAGACGGGCCTCTGGCTCTTCCTCATCATCAGTCTGACCCTGTCGCTCTGCAACGCCTACCTGCTGAACAAGGGCCCCAATCTCTTTTCTTTTAGCCTGATGCTGGCGATCCTCATTCCCACGCGACCGGAAAGTATCGCCTACGGGCTGCTGTTCATCTTCCTGTTCTTCGTCCAGCAGTTCTTTGCCAAAGGATGGAAAAAAGCCCTGTACGGCGTCGTCTTACCTGCACTGGCTTATATCGCCACCCTGGCAGTCATGATACGATGGAGACTATCCTATTTCGGCTACCCCTTCCCGAATACCTATTACGCAAAAGTATCGGCCAACACAAAGGCCAACATTCTCGGAGGCCTCGCCTATCTGCACAGGTTCTTATATGAATACCCCCAGGCTGCTTTCTGTATAGCTATCGGCGCTACTTTTACGGTAATGCTGCTGCTCAAATGGAAGAAAGAAGGCAGGAATCTGGAGCTGACTCCCAACGACAAGGCACAAGCGCTCCTGCTGGCGGTGATAGGCTGCACGCTGTGTATTCCGGTGTTGACAGGCGGGGACCATTTCAAATACAGCCGCTTCTACCAGTGCATGATACCCCTGACCTATGCCTCTGCGCTAAACTTCACTTTCTGGGGCAGGCATATAGGTCAGTTCGCGATCCGGCAGGGGCTTACCCGCCGGCTGCTGACAATAGCGGTCTGCTTTAGCGCGGTCTTTATCGCCAAGTCGACATGGTATGACTTTACATCGGAAGAAAAATTTACCGCGACACGTATCTCCCCGGAATTCTACCACGCCCGTAATGGCCGTAACATCGCGGAAAAAGAGAACGAGACCTTTGATAGCTGCGCCCATTATCCCAGCGTAGGCCTCATCGCAGCGGGGGGATTCGCGTACGCATATAAAGGCAATACCATCGACCTGATGGGCCTCAATAGCGTAGCGATGGCCCATGCCACTCCTGTCAAGATAGGCTTTCGAAACCACGCCTCCTTCGACATCAATACTTTCTGGAAATTATCTCCTGATATGGTGGGCCCCTTCTATGGCGGTGTGGTAGTGACAGACCCAACCAGCTTCGTCCTGCCGGAAAATATGGATGGCTTCCGGACCACGCAGTTCACCTATGGGGCCTACAAGCATATTTACGACATGCCGCGCTTTATACAGACCTACCTGCCGGCATTGGTCCGCAATACAAGAAATAGCTTTTACATTTTTGCGTACTATCGGAAGGATTTTCTCGAGTCGCTGGATAAAAAATGCTTTGAGGTTGTTGTGCTGCAGAGGACCTCAAAGGCGCCAGCATGATCATAACTGAATAGCAAAGGCCCCCTTCGAATAACGAAGGAGGCCTTGTTTTCACCATTCTATATATAATCCTACTGCTTCACTACTTTTTCGGTCATGCTCCATCCCAGACCCTGCACCCGGACAATATACATGCCCCGGGCAAGACCGTTAAGCGATATGGGTGCCTGGACAGCCGGCATTTGCTTGTTCAGCTGATAGTTCCGTACCACTATTCCAGAGACACTGATCACTTGTACATCGAGGCGTCCCATAAAGCTATTCGCTATATCGATCGTCACCTGGTCGATGGCGGGATTCGGATAGAGACTGAAATGAGCTGCCTCGCTGCCCGATGAGAGTGTCTGTGTGCCGGCAGCGATCATGTTCGTGCTGGCTGTCGCCTCAGTGGAAGAGGCAGTCGTAGTTGTCTGCCTGGCGAACTGCATCCAGTTGAAATTCCATGGATAGACATTCTGAGATACTATTACGAGCGTCTGTTGGGAGCCGGCAGTCAGGTTCACGGTGGCGCTAACGGTCTTCCATGTCTGCCATCCTCCCGTATTGGGCACAGCAATGGTGGCCAGGGTATTGCCTTTACCATCCATCAGTTTGAACGAGGCGCCAGTATAAGGGCTTGCTACCCGGAAACCTACAGTATAGGCGCCGGAAGCATTGACGTTGACCCTGTAGCTCATCTGATCGGATCCATCTACGCCTGCATCCTTGCCCCCACCGCTGTCCGTGGTAGTTTCCAGGGCGACGCCAATCATATTATCGTACTCCTCGGCTTGAACAGTACCGGGTATATCATTGACAGTCGTAGCGGTAAGGAATGAGAACTGCATCCAGTTGAGATTAAATCCAAAGTTATTTTGCGACACTATTTTCAATGTCTGCTGTCCAGCCGGTATGTTTATGTTTATATTCAACGTGGACCACTTCTGCCAGCCGCCTGTAAAAGGCACGGTCACAGTGGCCAGCACATAACCCGCTGCATTTGTCAGTTTGAACGAAGCGCCGGTATAAGGAGTCGCTACGCGCAGGTTCACCGAATAAGCTCCGGAAAATGCGGCGTTGACATTATAGCTGATCTGATCACCCGCATCGATAAGGCTTGCATCCTGACCGCCGCCGGCATCTGTAGTAGTCTCAACAGTAACACCTGTCATCTGAGAATAGGTTTCGGCCTGGACAGTACCGGGAATATTCTGGTAGCTGACGGTCGGTGTCGGGGCCGGTGCAGGAGCAGGAGCCGGTGCAACAATGACTGCAAGGGCAGGATTGACGATGACATTCACCGAGTCGTATGCTGTACGTCCAATACTATCGGTGACTTTTAATTGGAATATATAGGTCCCGGCTATCAGGGTGCTGATCCCGGTCTGTGCCTGTGCAAGCGTAGCAATGATGGCGGTCGACGGGCCGCTGACCTGGCTCCACGCATAGGATTTGATGGAAGTACCCGTTGCGCTGCCGGACAAGGTCACACTTGCTATTGGAAGGATAATGGTCTGGTCATTGCCCGCATTGGCCACCGGCGGAGCAGGAACAGGAGCAGCGTTTACTACGATGGTATCATTGGCGCTGAGCGTTCCGGTGTTATCATCGGTGGCGATGAGGTTGAAGATATAGGTGCCTGTTGTCAAACCCGTCACGGCAGTCGAAGCAGCATTCGGAGCGGTGATGGTACCGCCTGCAGGGCCGCTAACCTTTGTCCACTGGTAAGACACGATGCCATAACCGACAGTGTCTTTTCCATTGGCAGCAGGTTTCTTCACTGCCACACATGATAGGGCTTTTGCTTTACCTGTCAGCGTAGCGGTAGAAGTAGCGATCGACCGCTTGGCGTCCACCGTAATGGTGGGCGGTACATAACCGTATTCAGTAAAGACGCTGGTCAGGGGATGCACCATGGTAGGTTTCAGCACATCCAGGGTATTAGGATGGTACTGGCCGCCATCATAGCCGTTCCAGAGACCATTTCCCAAGGTCAGCGACTTATTGCGTCCCCACGAGTAGATGCTGTCGTTGGCATCCATCGCATATTTATAAAATCCGAACCAATTGTTGGAATAAATATGTTTCCATTTGGTACCCTTACCTATCTGCACGGGAATGCCGGTAGGGTTCTCATAGTCCGTGAAGGACCATCCATAATTAGGCCATCCGGGATAGTTATACTTGCCGACGAACTCTTCGCCATTACCAACTTCGCCGGAGGAATTGTACCCGCAACCATACATATTACCAAGGCTGTCGATAAAGTGGATGGTATTCCAATCCATGGAGATCTCCTTGATGGGAGCAGTCATTTTCCACAGCGCCTTTACAGACGTAGGCGTCGTAGCGTTAACACCGCCCCACATGGTGCTGGCAGTGCCCCAAATATAGGGGTAGCCCATGTTGGCATTACCACCCGCATCAGGGATGATACAACCGTTGGCGCTCAGGTGGGAGGTGAATATGTCGATGGCAGGGCGGACAGTAGAGATCAATGTAGGTATGCGGCTGCCTTTGTAAGACCATTTATATACCTGGCCGCTGGTGGTCAGGCCAAGGATGCCGTCTCCGCCGAACAATACTTTTTTGAACTTCATGCCGGCAGGCGAAAGCTGCGTGGGCTTCATATTTGTACCTGTCATGGTGGCCAGGCTGCCGTTGGTATAGAACAATGCATAAGCATCCTGTCCGAAATACCAGACGCTGCTGTCGGCGCGTATGGTCAGTCCCACATGGCCGTAAGCATCGATGTACCAGCTACCGCCAAATGCCGCACCGGTGGTGTCGGTGTCGATACGGGTCGTATTGGTGGTGTAGTCGATCTTCGAAGTCCACACATACCCTTTTTCATCCAGGATACGGAAGTAATTGAAGCCGCCGGCGCCGGTGTCTGCCTTCAGCCCTCCGATGGGGAACTGTACAGGCAGCGGGCTGTTATTGTTATACGCCCATACCTTACCGTCCTGGGTGATATACCAGGTCCTGTACTCGGCTACTACTACCTGCTTCATGACATTGGCAGGTAATGAGGATGTCGTTGGAGCAACAGGAGCGGGGGCCGGAGCAGGGGCTGGATTGACGGTAACCTGTACGGTGGCTGTGGCCTTGTTGCCAAGCCCATCCGTCGCCTGCAGCTGGAATACATAAGTACCTGCTACCAAACCGCTGACGGTGGTCTGCGCCTTTGTAGCCGTGCCGATGGTGGCGGTTGACGGGCCGCTGGCCTGGCTCCATACATAGGCGGCGATAGTCCCGTTGGTCTCCGAAGCGGTGCCCGTGAGCGTTACGCTATTCGTGGGGAGCGTGATGGTCTGAGCGCTTCCGGCGCTCACTGTCGGAGGAGGAACAGGAGCGGGCGCGGGGGCCGGTGCTGCTGTTGCCGTGGAACCCACGAGGGTCGTATCTCCATGTTTCATCATCCATTGGAATATGCTGGCTGACGCTTTATAGTCGCCCATCTGGTTAGTCCCGGCCTGTGAAGGCGCGTTATTGGGGCCCAGAGCCGTAGCCGGCGCACAAGTCCAGTTCGTTGCGTTAGGATCGTACATGCTGTTCCAGCAGCAATGCGCGCCCCCGCCAATACCCTCATAAGAGAAGTATGCGGAACCAGGTACGGAATCATTCATTGCATCGGCATAATGCCAGCCGTCACGGAAATTGTCCGTACCGCTGCCTTCCAGGTAAAAATAGCGGCCGCCGTACTTCTTTGCCCACACTTTATAGGCAGTGAAGCCACGCGACCATGTGCTAAATGGCGAGGGCAGCGGGTCGGGCGTTCCTTCCAGCGCTGTCAGCGTCGTCACCATCTTCATACCTGTCTCATCCCCGGCAGTCTGCTCATACATGATAAGCGCGCCCGAGGTAAAAGCCCCCTGGCTCAGTCCGGCGAGATGCACGGAATTACGCTTGATATGATACGTCTTTAACAGATAACTAAGTAGATTGTAGTAGGCCGGAGCGGTAGGATATTTATTATTGACATAACAAACGGTGATCAGGATCGGATAATGCTTTCCATTTCCGAGTGTCACACCGCCATCCCATCCATTCTTCAGCCAAAAATGGGGGCCAAACACTTCCAGCTTGCTGAGATCATCGACACCGAGCTCCCCTTGCCCGGGCATGGTAATAATAGCCGGACGCGAGGCTGTGTCGGGATCGCCGGTCTTGAACATATTGGCCGGACGCGAGATCCGCACATTCCACTTGTCAGCGGCACAATAGGTACAGGGTGTGATGCTAATGGTAGTGTCGTACGTTGTGAAATTGTGTGTTTCTGAAGTTTGGGCCCACCCGGCAATAAAGGTAAATAGCCCTAGTAGGGTAAAAAAGAATTTCATAGAGTATTGGATTTATTCCACAATTAAACGACGAATGATAACAGCCTGTGATATTCTCCACGTGCCAGATATCAAAATTGAATCATTATTTAGGAATCGTCTGTAATAACACCTAACAGTAAGTGTTTCATCGTAATAATCTACAAAAAAAGTCCCCTTCCTTTATGGAAGGGGACTATATCTTATACTAGTAAACGATCTTATTTCTTCAATACCTTTCTGTTCATGTACCAGCCCACACCCTGCACGCGGATGATATACACGCCGGGAGCAAGTCCACTGAGCGATATGGGCGTCTGCATGACGGGCAGTCCCTTGTTCAGCTCATAGCTTCTCATTACCATTCCGCTGCCATTGATCACCTGTACATCGAGACGTCCCGTATAAGAGTTGGCAATATCCAGCGTCACCTGGTCGATGACGGGGTTGGGATAAAGAATGAAATGATCTTCCACGGAAATAGTATTGGACTTGGCGTCGGCAGTCTCTCCACTGACAACGGCTGCCTTGGTCTGCTTATCGAACTGCATCCAGTTAATATTCCATGAATAATCAGTCTGTGACACGAGCGCGAGCGTCTGCTGCGCGCCAGCGGCCAGGGTCACGGTGGCGCTAACGGTCTTCCATATCTGCCATCCGCCGGTGTTGGGCACGGCAATAGTAGCCAGGGTCTTGCCATCCCCATCCATCAGCTTGAATGAGGCCCCGCTATAAGGACTTGCCACCCGGAAGCCGACAGTATAGGTCCCGGAAGCATTAACATTGACCCTGTAGTTCATTTGATCATGTCCACCTACGCCTGCATCCTGCCCACCACCGGTGTCGGTAGTAGTCTCCAGGGAAGTGCCCACGGTATTATCATAATCCTCGGCCTGGATGATACCAGGAATATTACTGACGGTGGCCGCGCTTACGAACGAGAACTGCATCCAGTTGAAATTCCATCCATAGATCGTCTGTGACACGAATTTCAATGTCTGTTTGCCGGCGGGCAGGTTCACACGTAAAGTCAAGGTCTTCCATATCTGTCCGCCGCCGGTGTACGGCACGTCGGCGGTAGCCAGCACATAACCTGATGCGGTTTGCAGCGTGAACGATGCGCCGGTAAAAGGAGTCGCCACCCGCACGTTCAGGGAATAGGCTCCTGAAAACGCTACATTCACATTGTAGCTCACTTCGTCTCCCTTTTCCAGCAGCCCGATGTTCTTACCTCCGCCGACATCGGTAGTGGTCTCGACGTTGATGCCTTTCATCTGAGCATACGCATTAGCCCAGATACCGCCGGGTACGGGGAAATAAGGTGTCGCCGGCGGCGGCGGCGCGGAAGGTGGGGGCGTTGTGGCTGGCGGCGTTGTCGTCGGCGGTGTAGACGGGTTAGTAGAGCCGGTGCTGGCGGCCTTGACGACGACATTCACCTTGTCGGATGCGGTAGCCCCTTTCTTATCCGTGACGGTGAGCTGGAAGACATAAGTCCCTGCCGCCGTCAGCCCGTTGATGGTGACCTGTGCCTGTGTATTATCAGGGCTGGTGGCGGTAGCCGGGCCGCTGACCTGTGTCCATTTATAGGCGGTGATGGTTCCGTTGGTCTCCGAGCCGGAACCTGTCAGCTTGATACTTTTCACGGGTAAGGTGATAGTTTGATCTGCACCCGCATTCGCGACAGGGGGACCGGCGACGACTGGCGCGGGATTAACAGTGACCTGTACGGTAGCAAGGGCGATGGTCCCAAGGAGGGTCGTCACCTGCAGCTGGAACTTATATACCCCCTGGATAAGACCGCCTACAGTGGTCTGTGCCTTTGTGGATGTGCCCATGCTGGCGGTGGAAGGACCGCTGACCTGTGTCCATTTAAAGGAGGCGATAGTGCCAGTGGTCTGGGTGGTGCCAGTCAGGGTGGTGCTGTTTGCAGGCAGGGTAATGGTCTGGTTCGCGCCCGCATCGGCCTGTACCTGATCGCTGCTGCCGTTGGTCACCTGGACAGTGGTATTGGCGCTCAAGGTACCGGTGTTATTGTCGGTGGCTAGTAAGTTAAAGACATAGGTACCTTTCTGGAGGCCTGTCACGGTAGTGGTCGCGGCATTGGGATTGGCAAAGGTTGCGATTGACCCCTTGGGACCGCTGACCTGTGTCCACTGATAGGACACGATCTTATATCCCACGGTGTCGATCCCATTGGGAGCGGGTTTTCGTACAGCCACAGCCAGCATCGCCCTGGCCGTCCCTTTTAATGTCGCGGTGGATCCGGCAACGGTCTGGTTTGCCCCCGCGCTGATGGTTGGGGCTATGAACCCATATTCGGTAAAGATGCTGGTCAGGGGATGTACCATGGTGGGTGTCAGCACGTTCAGCTCATCGGGATGGAGGTCGCTATTGTTATAACCATTCCAGATGCCACCCCCCAGGGTTCCCCCCTTGTTACGCCCCCATGAGTAAATGTCGTTGTTGACATCCATCGCATACTTATAAAAGCCAAACCAGTTGTTGGAATAAAGATGCTTCCATTTGACGCCCTTGCCGATCTGCACAGGGATGCCCGAAGGGTTCTCATAATCCGTAAAGGACCAGCCAAAGCCAGGGAATCCGGGATAATTGTATTTATTAAGGAACTCCTGGCCGTTGCCCACTTCACCAAAGGAGTTGAAGCCGCAACCATACATATTACCAATATTGTCGATATAATGGATGGTATTCCAGTCCATGGATATCTCCGTAATGGGGGCAGTCATTTTCCACAGGTCCTTGACCGAGGTAGGTTTGGTATAGTTCTGCTTGCCGCCCCACATGCTGCAGACGCTGCCCCATATATAGGGCCAGCCCGATGTCTGTCCGGCCGCATCGGGGATGATACACCCATAAGCGGCTAAGTGTGATGTAAATATGTCGATGGCGGGAGCAGGTGTTTGTACCAGCTTGGGTGTCCGGCTGCCCTGGATCCATTGGTATACCTGGCCGTTGGTGGTAAGACCTAATACACCATTACATGCAAACAATACTTTCTTGAATTTCATGCCGGCCGGTGACAGCTGTGCAGGCGCCATGGTGACTCCCGTCATAGCCAGCGGATTGCCGCCTTTATTAAAGAAGGAGAAGATATCCTGTCCAAAATACCAAACACTGCCATCGCTGCGGATAGTCATTGCTACATGACCATAGGCATCGATATACGTATTGCCATTGAATGGCGCCCCGGTGGCATCCTTATCTATCCTTGTACAATTCACGGTGAGGTCGGTCTTCGAGGTCCAGACATAACCCTGCTCATCGATGATCCTGAAATAGTTGAATCCGCCGGCGCCAGTGTCGGCTTTTAATCCGCCGATAGGAAACTGTACGGGATAAGTGCTGCCGTTGTTCCACTTCCAGATCTTGCCATCCTGGGTGATATACCATGCTTGATATTCGGATACCACTACCTGTTTGATAACTTTTGGATTCTGAGCCTTTCCTACAAAAAATACCAGTAACGCACAAAGGAGGGTAAAAAGTCGTTTCATAAGCGATTGGTTGCTTTGTCAATAAAAAAGAATACCTACACAATGGTAGAAGGGATGCAGCTTCAAGAGGAAATAAGAGGATAAACTCAAGCGGGTGCTTTCGGAACGCCAAAAAGGCTAAGGGTAATACGAATTGAAAGGCCTCTTTTTCCCACGAGAATCATGCCAAAAGCAAAAAAGCTCTCTTAAATCTAAGAGAGCTTTTCCAATCCATTCCTATATTCTATTGTTTCAATACCTTCTTCGTTAGATACCAACCCGTGCCGGACACACGGACAATATACATGCCCGGGGTAAGACCGCTGAGCGATATGGGTGCCTGGATAAGCGTCAATCCCTTGTTGAGCTCATAACGACGTACCACCATTCCTGTCACACTGATGACCTGGACGTCGAGACGTCCCATATAGCTGTTGACGATATCCAGCGTCACCTGGTCGATGGCAGGGTTGGGATAGAGATTGAAATGAGCCGGCTGGCCTGTTGCCGTGCTGTCGGTGGCATCTACGGAAATATTATTTGTCGCACTGCTGGAAGCCACATTGCTTACAACGGCTGTAGTGGTCGACAGAACGAACTGCATCCAGTTGAAATTGAACCCATTCGTCGACTGGGCGACGACCTTTATGGTCTGCGCGCCTGCAGGCAGGGTTACACTGGCGCTAACGTTGCCCCATACCTGCCATCCACCGGTGTTGGGCACGGTGACGGTGGCCAGTACAGTACCTGTCCCATTCATCAGCTTGAATGTGGCGCCTGTAACGGGGCTTGCCACGCGGAAGGTTGCCGTATAGGTACCGGCAGTAGAGACGGTGACATTGTAGCTCACCTGGTTGCCAGCGTAGTTGAGATAATTCACATCCTTGCCGCCGCCGACATCAGAGGTGGTTTCGGTGCTGGCGCCGAGCACAGCGTCATAATCCTCGGCCTGGATGGTGCCGGGTATCACTTTCCCGCTGGGAACAGACACCTGTAAGGCAAATTGCATCCAGTTGAAATCCCATCCATTATCGGTGAGGGAGACGATGGTCACTGTCTGTGTTCCTGCAGGCAGGGTCACGGAGGCGGTAACGGTAGTCCATGTCTGCCAGGCGCCGGTGTTGGGCACGTTGACGGTAGCCAGTATATTGCCTTTTGCATCCTGCATTTTGAAGGAGGCGCCCGTGAGCGCGCTCGATACCCGGAAGTTCACGGTGTACGTTCCTGCAGAAGCAACATTCAGGTTATAGCTCATTTGGTCGCCCTTGCTGATCCAGCCTACATCCAATCCGCCGCCGGCATCGGAAGTAGTCTCGGTGGCAACCCCGGACATGGTAGCATAGCTTTCGCCCTGGATAGTACCCGGTACAGATTGATAGACAGGGCTGGTGGACCCGGAAGAAGCCGCATTAACGACTACATTCACCTGGTCGGAGGCGGTAACGCTGCTGTTATCGGTAACCTTCAGCTGGAAGACATAGGTGCCTGCCACGAGGTTGCTGACAGTAGTTTGCGCTGTCGCAGGGGTGCCGATAGTAGCTGTGGAAGGACCACTGACCTGTGTCCATGCATAGGTCTTGATGGTGCCGTTGGTCTCGGAAGCCGTCCCTGTAAGCGTTACACTGCTGGTAGGCAATGTGATGGTCTGATCAGTCCCTGCATTGACAGTGGGAGGACCGGCCGCAGCCGCTGCATTGACGGTGATCTGTACGGTGTCGGTGGCGGTGGTGCTGAGGGCGGTAGTCGCCAGCAGCTGGAATTTATATACCCCCTGTACGAGACCGGTGACGGTGGTCTGGGCCAGGGTGGCGCTGGTAATAGTGGCGGTAGAAGGACCGCTGACCTGTGACCATTTATAGGAAGCAATCGTGCCATTCACCTGCGAGGCTGTGCCCGTGAGGGTGGCGCTGTTCGTGGGCAGCGTGATGGTCTGGTCGGAGCCCGCGTTGACGGTGATCGCTCCGGGCGCGGTAGAGGTCACGACGATCGTATCATTGGCGCTGATCGTACCGGTGTTATTATCAGTGGCCAGCAGGTTGAAAACATAGGTACCTGCAGACAAATTCGTTACGGTAGTGGTCGCCGCAGTGGGAGAAGTGATGGTCCCGCTGGCCGGGCCGCTGACCTTTGTCCATTGATAGGACACGATCTTATATCCGGCGGTATCGATCCCATTGGGCGAGGGCCTTTTTACGGCGATGGCCAGCAGCGGAGTAACCACCCCTTTGAGAGTAGCTGTACTGGTGGAGATGGTTTGTTTGGCCCCCACGCTGATCGATGGCGCTATAAATCCGTATTCGGTAAACATGGCGGTCAGGGGATGCACCATGGTGGGTTTCAGCACATCCAACTCATTGGGATGGAGGTCGCTATTATTATAACCATTCCATAGACCATTCCCCAGGACGCCTCCCTTGTTACGTCCCCAAGAATAAATGCTGTCGTTGGCATCCATCGCATATTTATAGAAGGCGAACCAGTTGTTGGAATAAATATGTTTCCATTTGACACCTTTGCCGATCTGAGCCGGGATACCGGAAGGATTCTCAAAGTCTGTGAAGGACCATCCGTAATTTGGCCATCCGGGATAATTGTATTTACCGATGAACTCCACGCCGTTGCCCACTTCCCCAAAGGAATTGAACCCGCCGCCATACATATTGCCAAGACTGTCGATATAGTGAATGGTATTCCAGTCCACCGAGATCTCCTTAATAGGTGCGGTCATTTTCCATAGGGACTTGACAGACACAGGCGTGGTGGAGTTGGTGCCGCCCCACATGCTGCTGTTTGAACCCCATATATAGGGATAGCCCATGCCGGACGTTTCGCCCGCGTCGGGAACGATGCACCCAAGGACACTCACGTGTGATATGAATATGTCGGTGGCTGGCCGGGGTGTCGCGATCAGGGTTGGTGTCCGGCTGCCTCCGGGGGACCACTGATATACCTGGCCGCTGGTGGTAAGCCCTAGAATGCCGGCGCCTCCGAACAGTACTTTCTTGAATTTCATGCCGACAGGCGATAATCGCATGGGCGCCATGGTAGTGCCTGTCATATTAAGGAGGCTGCCGCCACTATAAAATAATGAATAGGCATCCTTTCCAAAAAACCAGACGCTGCTGTCACTGCGTATGGTCAATGCCGCATCTCCGTATGCATCAATGTACCAGTTGCCATTGTATGCGGCTCCGGTAGTATCCTTGTCGATGCGCGTACAATTTACGGTGAGGTCCGTCTTGGATGACCAAACATAACCTTGTTCATCGATGATCCTGAAATAGTTGAAGCCGCCGGCGCCGGTGTCTGCTTTCAATCCGCCGATGGGGAACTGTACTGGATAAGTGCTGCTGTTGTTCCACTTCCAGATTTTGCCGTCCTGGGTGATATACCATGCCTGATATTCGGATACCACCACTTGTTTCATAACAGAATTCTGAGCCTGCCCTGCGAAAATTACAAGTAGGCAAAATGCAGAGGTAAGAAAATGTTTCATAAGCCCGATTAGTTGACTTTTAGATATGGAATTGGAAAATAGAGACCCGTAGCGGGTTTTTGACCCACTAAAAATGACAAGGTTGGTGTTTGTTCAATGGAATCCTTCTACCGTCAAAGGACAGGGGAGTTTCTTCAAGGAGGGCTCTCTATGCAAAACTGGTTTTCGGGGGGTACAAAAGATAAGGGAGAATGAATGACCCAATGTGACCATAATCATGCCAAAAGAACCCTCTTCCATTATGAAAGAGGGTCTTTTGGAAATATTTTTATTTTTTCAATATCTTTTTTGTCTCACTCCAGCCGGAGCCTTGTATCCGGATGAAATAAAGACCTGTCGTCAATCCGCTGAGCGATATGGACCGTTGCAACAACGGCGCATCTTTGCTGTATTGATAGCTTCTCACTGTGACACCCATGGCATTGATCACCTTTACGCTGATGGCGCCTGTCACGCTGTTCGATATCTCCAGGTTGATCTGATCACCCGCAGGGTTGGGATATACAGTAATATGATCCGGAGCAGCGCTCAATGCAGGATCGGTGGACTGGTCCAGCGTAAAGCTGCTGACTGTCGCCTGTCTGCTGACGGTGGCTGCTGTCGTGGTCTGGGTAGCGAACTGCATCCAGTTGAAATTGAATCCGCTCGTCGACTGACAAACGACCTTTATGGTCTGTGCTCCGGCCGCGAGGGGTATACTCGCGTTAACGGTACTCCATATCTGCCATCCACCGGTGTTGGGTACGGTGACGGTGGCCAGGACGGTGCCCGTCCCATTCATCACCTTGAACGTAGCTCCGGTGACGGGACTCGCTACGCGGAAGCTGGCGGTATAGGTGGCTGCGGCTGTTACGGTGACATTGTAGCTCACCTGGTTGCCGGGGTAATTGAGATAATTCACATCCTTGCCGCCGCCGGTGTCGGAGGTGGTCTCGGTGTTAGCACCGATGACGGCGTCATAATCCTCGGCCTGGATGGTACCGGGTATCACCTTGCCGCTGGTGACAGTGGCTGCGGCAGCAGTTTGCAAAGCAAATTGCATCCAGTTGAGATTCCATCCGTTGGCGCTTAAAGAGACAATGGTCAATGTCTGCTGACCTGCTGGTAACGTTATGCTGGCGGTGACGGTGGTCCATACCTGCCAGCCACCCGTAGTGGGTACATTGACGGTGGCGAGTATATTACCTTTTGCATCCTGCAGCTTGAACGACGGACTGGTCAGTGCGCTGGATACCCGGAAGCTCACGGTATAAGTTCCCGCAGAGGCGGCATTTATATTATAGCTCATCTGATCGCCTGCGCTAATCCAGCCTACATCCAAACCTCCACCGGCATCGGTGGTAGTCTCGGTGGCCACGCCCGACATGGAAGCATAGCTCTCGGCCTGGATGGTACCCGGCACAGACTGATAGGTAGTAGTGGTAGCGCTGGAAGACGTTGCAGCATTGACAACGACATTTACCTGATCGGTGGCCGTAGCGCCATTCGCATCCGTCACCTTCAGCTGGAATACATAAGTGCCTGCCACGAGGCTGCTTACAGTAGTTTGCGCTGTCGTAGCCGTGCCGATGGTGGCTGTGGAGGGACCGCTGACCTGGCTCCATGCATAGGACTTGATGGTCCCGCCTGTCTCGGTGCCCGTGCCGGTGAGGGTTACGCTGCTGGTGGGCAGGATAATGGTCTGATCGCTGCCCGCATTGGCAACAGGTATAGGTGCGGCATTGACGATGACACTCACCTGGTCGGAAGCCGAAGTGCCATTTGCATCCGTCACCTTCAGCTGGAATACATAAGTACCTGCCACGAGGCTGCTTACGGTAGTTTGTGCTGTCGTAGCCGTGCCGATGGCGGCTGTCGAAGGTCCGCTGACTTGCGTCCATGCATAAGACTTGATAGTCCCGCCAGTCTCGGTGCCCGTGCCGGTGAGGGTTACACTGCTGGTGGGCAGGGTAATGGTCTGATCGCTACCCGCATTGGCAACAGGTGTAAGCGTAGTGGTAGCGGTCGTAGTGCTGCCCACGATGGAGGTATCGCCATGCTGCATCATCCATTGGAAAATGCTGGATGGAGCTTTATAATCTCCCATCTGATTCGTACCAGCCTGCGAGGGTGCGTTGTTGGGTCCCAATGCCGTAGCGGGCGCGCAGGTCCAGTTGGTAGCGCCGGGATCATACATGCTGTTCCAGCAGCAATGCGCGCCTCCTCCCAGATCCTCGTAGGAGAAATATGCGGAACCAGGCACAGAATCATTCATGGCATCCGCATATTGCCATCCGTCGCGGAAATTATCCGTGCCGCTGCCTTCCAGGTAGAAGTAGCGGCCGCCATATTTCTTTGCCCATACCTTATAAGCGGTGAACCCGCGCGACCAGGTGCTGAACGGCGAGGGCAGCGGATCGGGCGTACCTTCCAGGGCGGTCAGCGTCGTCACGAGCTTCATACCTGCCTCGTCACCGGCAGTCTGCTCGAACTCGATAAGCGCGCCGTTGGTAAAGGCCCCCTGGCTCAAGCCGGTGACATGTACTGAATTGCGCTTGATATGATATGTCTTTAGAAGATAAACCAGCAGATTGTAATAAGCTGGCGCCGCGGGATAATAATTATTTATGTAAGACACCGTGATCAGGATCGGATAATGCTTTCCATTACTCAGTGTCACGCCGCCGTCCCAGCCGTTGTTCAGCCAATAGTGTGGGCCATATACAACGAGCTTGCTGACATCGGTGGTACCTTGCTCGCCTTGTCCGGGCATCATGATGATCGCGGGACGGGAGGCCGTGTCAGGATCACCGGCCTTGAACATGTTTGTCGGTCGGGAGATCCGCACGTTCCATTTGTCGGCTGTACAGTAAGTACAAGGAATAATACTAATAGTGGTGTCGTACGTGGTGAAATTGTGTGTTTCGGAAGTTTGCGCTCTTCCTACGCTGGTGAGCATAAGAAGGCCTAGAAGGGTAAAAAATAGTTTCATGAAGCTTGCTTAACAGGGTCTATTGAATTGGTTTGGCACAAGACGTTTCCACCAGCAGATCATACGATCGCTGTCACATGGCACATCTTTTTTTTCGTAGGAAAATTTCTACAGGACTGAATGATTAGGGGTATACGCGTTGGCAGCCGCCATTAGATATTGTTTTCAAAGGAAAGGGTCGAATTAGTAAGGCGCCTTTCAAATTCCATAATCATGCCAAATCGTTGGTATGGGGATAAATTACCACAAGAGTTTACAAACATGTAATTCACAAAAACATGCAGGAGTATGTCTTAACGGCTGTGAGTGTAGAATTGACATTTATCAGGAACCGCCTGGGCGGTTCGTCCTAGGGACAGACATTAGCCATATGCGGGAATTGGGCTATTTTTTTGTGAAGACCAATTCCTGCACTTTACAACACCAAGGGGTTCAGGGCAGATGCTGCCAGTCTTCCGGGAGGAAGCCCCATAAGCCAGGTGTTCCAGTCATTGTTCTGCGCTGCGTGCTTTGGCTCGGTGATACGCGCGCCATCCGCCATATATATAATGGTCATGACCTCGCGCATTTTATCGGAGTCGTTACCGGGTGCACAGTGGATGGTATTACCATAATGCCAGGTGGCGTCACCGGCCCGCATACCTGCAGGCCGGGTAACGGCGTATTGGTTTTCCTTGATATATTTTTTATAGCTCAGTTCGGATTCGTCGGAGATCTTTTGATCCATTACGGTGCCTTGCCGGTGACTGCCGCTGGCAAATGTCAGCATCCCCATCTCTACAGATATATCCACCAGGGGCATCCACATGGTGACGGTATTGGATGTATCCAGCGGCCAGTAATACTGGTCCTGGTGCCAGGGTGTGGGACCGCCGCCGGGCTCTTTAAACAATGCCTGGTCATGATAGATGCGCACATTGCTGACGCCGAGCAGGTCGGCCGCGATCTGTCCCAGTCTTTTGGAGAGGACCAGCTGGCACACCCCTTCATCCCCCTGCCAGAGGTTCATTATCTGCAGGAATGCCTTTCCGTATGTATCCCTTTCGGCCAGCTTCCGCTTCTCGGTATTGAACCGCCTGACGGCATCGGTGATCACAGGCCGGTAGTCGGCCACTTCTTCGGCGCTCAATACTCCCCGTACAAGCAAATGTCCATTTTCCCGGAACTCTTCCCGCTGGCTGGAGGTGATCTCGCGATGGTCATTTAGAAGGGGTAAATTCTTTTGAGCGATCATGACAGGCAGTTTGGATAGGTACGAAGTACGCCATTCACCAGGAGATAATAAATGGCCAAATTGATCAAAAAATGGGGTATATTACCCCTTGAAGCATAATTCCCTATATTTACTATTAAAAAAAGCAATGCTGAAAGCCTCCATAGAGGTACTGCAACAACCTACGGCAGGGCACTCGTTCCTTGTCAAAACATTCGACGAGTCGGGTTTTAAGGCCCCCTTCCATTTCCATCCCGAATACGAGCTGACCTATATCGCGGTAGGCACGGGCAAGCGCTACATTGGCAGCCATATGGCAGGTTTTCAGCCGGGCGACCTGGTGCTCCTGGGGCCTGACCTCCCCCATTGCTGGAAGCTGGAGCCACCCGGCTCGGAGGCTACCTCCATCGTTATACAGTTTGCCGGCGACTGCCTGGGGGCGGAGTTCTTTTCTTCGGGGGAGCTGAGCGCCATCCGGCGGCTCCTGGGATCGAGTGATTGCGGGATCCATTTCCCCCACCCTACGGTCATCCCCCTTATCCATTCCATCGCGGAGGAAAAGACTGACTTCCGAAGGTTGATCGGTCTGCTGGAAATACTCTATGAGCTGGCGATGGAGAACGACTTCGTGTCCCTTGACACGCGGGGGATTACAGCGGGTCTGACACCTTCCGAAAGAGAAAGGATACATCCTATATTCGCCTGGCTGGTGGAGAATTTCCGGGGTCCGGTGACGCTGGAAAAAGCAGCCGCCATCGCGGGCATGTCCCCCAATGCCTTTTGCCGGTATTTCAAAAGGATAACCCGCAGCACTTTTATGGATATGGTCATACAGCATCGATTGGATTATGCTACCCGGCAACTGATCCAGACCAATCATCCCATCTCTTCTATCTGCTTCGACAGCGGCTTCGGAGATATATCTCACTTCTATAAAGTTTTTCGATCACGTATGCACGTTAGCCCTTTGAGCTACCGGAAAAAATTCAGACAGGTGACTAATGCGTCGTGATTTTACTCGAGTGGTCTCGTGGTTTTTCCTATCTGATTATCGCGTGTTTTTCCGAAGTTGAAATGATCAAAAAATTCAAAGTATCATTGGCTATAGGACAAAGTAGGGCCGGCATCTCAGAAAGAACCCTTATGTCTTAGCTAATTAGCGCTTTAGAGAGCTTTTGCCCCCGGATTTTGCATACCAGCAACCGTGTTTTACCGTTATACATACTGGAAAACCAATACCGTCCTATTAAAAACTTTGATCGTAAAACCAATATTTCTATGAGTAGAAAATTTACTTCGTACCTGCTTGTAGTGTTATTACTGCTGAGCGCTTCTTCCTTATACGCGCAAACCAATACTGCTCTCAGCTTTAATAGTGCTACATCGGATTACGCGACGACCAACACCAGCACCTTTCCTATTCCTGGCACTGGTTCAGGACTGACTGTTGAACTTTGGGCCTATGTCTCTACTTCAGGGACGGGCACGCACAGTTTTCTTTCCCAGGGTATTTCTGGCATACAGTTCGGCATGGGCTACAACAGCTCGAACGGCCATCTTTACATGGGCGAAACGTGGCCTGATATCAATGCCAATCTGACGATGGGTCAGTGGAATCATATTGCGCTTGTCTCCAGCACAAGCGGCGACTCTGCATGGGTTTATCTTAATGGAGTACGTGTAGACTCCATCGGCGGAGGCGCTTTTTTCATCTTGCCGTCTGGCACACAATTGCAGTTCGGCACGGACGTGGACAACAGCACCTTTTTTACGGGCGCCATCGACCAGGTACGTGTATGGGACCATGCGCGTACATCCGCCGAGATCAAGGCAGGTATGTATGGCGTAGTAGACAGCACCAGCACAGGCTTGCTGGCAGACTATTTATTCGATGCCAATCCAGGCGTTACGCATGGCAGCGGATTTACAAGTAACATAGATATTACCTTGCAAGCATCTACTACGACGGTAAGCTCTCCTGTCCAGCCCGGCAACAACGGGGTTCGGTTCAGCATTGCAGGTAATACCAAGATCACCGCAGCCGGGACTTCCACGCTGGATCTGTCTGTGGGTACGATCGAGGCCTATGTAAATCCCAATACAGTAAATGGTACTATTATCAACCTGGGCAGCGATCTGAACCATACGCGTTTCAGTGTCCACCTGGATAATACGTCAGCCACTCCTGCATTCCATACCATCGGTATCCGGAACAGCACTGCTCCCAATACCATACAGACCATATTCTATCCTGCAGGTTTTACAGCAGGCAGATGGTATCAGTTGGCATTTGTCACGAACCACGATGTCAGCGGCGACACCACGGGTGTATATGTCAATGGTAATTATGCGGGCAAGATCTCCACGGGTTATGATGTATCGGCAGGCTCGGCCCTCCCCCTCACCATCGGCGCCAACGGCATCGACAATACGGAGAACTGGGATGGCAGCCTCGACGAAGTGCGTGTCTGGAACACTCCTTTGACACAATCACAGATCGTAACCAACCTCATCAGCACGCTTACGGGTAATGAACCTAACCTGGCAGCGCTTTATAGTTTTGACCAGGGCATTCCTGACGGGGACAATACTGGCATGACACTGGCCATCGACAACAGTCCGCAGACCAACAATGCTACGCTGAGCAATTTCTCGCTTTCCAGCACGAGCACCAATTTTACGGCACACGCGATGGTACCTCTTCCGCTGACGCTCCTGCAGTTCACAGCTGCCAAGCAGAGCAATACGTCAATACTGCAGTGGCAGACAGGCCAGGAACAGAACAGCCGTGATTTTGTGATCGAACGCAGCAGTGATGGCAGCAACTATTCCACCCTCGGTACTGTTGCAGCCGCGGGTACGAGCAACACCAAACGCTACTACAACTATACGGATATCGCACCGCTCGAAGGGAATAACTATTACCGCCTGAAGCAAAGGGACCTGGATGGACAATCCACTTACAGCCCTGTAAGGGTGCTGGCCTTTACCATGGCAGGCAACCTGATGTGGTATAGCACGGGCACCAATGCAGCAGAGGTACGTCTGCACAATGGCAGCAATGAGCTGTACACGATCCTGGATATGGCGGGTAATACGCTCCGTACGAGCCGGCTTTCTTCCGGCGTTGCGTCTATCTCGGGGCTGCCGAGTGGAGTATACTTCGTGAAAGTGGTCAACTATGCGGGCAATGAGCTGACGGTGAAAGTGCTGTTGAGATAAATGATCTTCTCATAAATACAAAGCCGGCCTTTTTTTGGCCGGCTTTTTTATTGTAACACGGGATCCCAATCCTTCCACACAGGATCATAACCCTGCCTTCTTATCATCTCGGCAATAGCACGGGGACTCCGGTCATCATGTATCTCGAATTGTTCCAGACTCTCGGGGTCTACCACATATCCACCCGGATTGGTTCGGGAACCTGCGCTGATAGAGGTGATGCCGAGCTTGATGGCATGATCCCTGAATACAGGGCTTTCCCGCGTAGACATGGACAGCTCCACCTCTTCATCCAGCAGCCGGTAGGCACAGATCAGCTGGATCAGCTCACGGTCGGTCATTGTTACTTTGGGGGTCAGGCCGCCCGCGTGGGGCCGTAATCTCGGAAAGGAGATAGAGTATTTAGTCTTCCAATAAGCGCGCTCGAGGTATTGTAAATGGAGCGCGGTATAAAAACTATCCGTCCTCCAATCCTCCAGCCCTATCAATACCCCCAATCCCATCTTATGGATCCCCGCACGCCCCAGGCGGTCGGGTGTATCGAGTCTGTAATTGAAATTCGACTTCTTTCCCTTCGGATGATGCAGCTTGTAATCTTCCTGGTGATAGGTCTCCTGGTATACCAGCACGCTGTAAAGCCCTTCCTGTATTAGCCGCTCATATTCTTCCTGATCCAGGGGCTGCACTTCCATCGAGATATTGGCAAAATGAGGGCGTACCACTTGCAGGGCCTTTATGAAATAATCACCCCCTACGGTCTGGTTGGCTTCACCGCTGACGAGCAGCACATGCTCATATCCCATCTCCCGTATGGCGGCCACCTCTCTCAGCAGTTCCCCCGCACTAAGCGTCTTACGGCGTATCTTATTGTCATAGCTAAAGCCGCAATAAGTGCAGATGTTCTGACACTCATTGGACAAATACAACGGTATATACATCTGTATCACCTTCCCAAAGCGTTTCAGGGTCAGCCGATGGCTGATCTGGGCCATGGTTTCCAGGTAAGGCGCCGCGGCAGGAGAGATCAGGGCCTTAAAATCTTCCAGGTCACGATGGCTGCGGGCCAGCGCTCTTTCCACATCGGCCGCGGTCTTGCCATAAATGCTTTGCCGGACGGAGGCCCATTCATGCTGTTGAAATATTTCTGAAAACATAAATAAGTTTTTTGTCGGACAGGGGCCCTGCTTACAACTGATCTAAGAAAGCTGTCAACGGACCGCTAGCTACGGCCATCACGGAAGTCTGCGCCAGCCTGGCCTCATAAGCCATTCTCCCGCTTTCTACAGCCATCCTGAATGCCCTGGCCATCTGCACGGGCTGCGCACTGGCAGCAATAGCGGTATTCACCAATACAGCATCGGCGCCCATCTCCAACGCCCTGGCTGCATCAGAAGGAGCTCCGATACCGGCATCTACCACCACGGGCACTTTGCTTTGTGCAATAATGATCTCTAAAAAATCGCTGGTCCGCAAACCCTTATTGCTCCCGATGGGCGAACCCAGCGGCATCACGGCGGCAACACCTACCTCTTCCAGCCGGCGGCATAGTACGGGGTCGGCATGGATATATGGCAGTACAACAAATCCCTTTTTCACCAGCTCTTCCGCCGCCAGCAGGGTTTCCACAGGATCAGGCATCAGCCACCGTGGGTCGGGGTGGATCTCCAGCTTCAGCCAGTTGGTCCCCAGGGCCTCACGGGCCAGCTCAGCCGCAAAAACGGCCTCCTTTGCCGTCCGCACGCCGGAAGTGTTGGGCAGGAGGTGGATATGAGGATGGCTCAAATGCGATAAGATATCGTCTTCGTCATTTTTTCTTACATCCACTCTCTTCAAGGCGACGGTCACCAGCTCCGAACCGCTGGCAAGCAGGGCCTGTTCCATCACGGACGACGATCCGAACTTACCTGTGCCGGTGAACAGCCTGGAATGAAAATGCCTGCCGGCAATGACAAGCCCTTCGCGCATCTCCCCTTCCAATCGTCCTATAGTATCGGACCAGTCCTTCGAATGTACGAGCACACCCGAAAAAGCAATACTCTGTACTCCCGCCTGCCGGAGTCCTCTTATATCTTCTTGTCCTATTCCCCCGATGGCTGTCACAGGGATGTTTATACGCGCCTCTCGCATTTGCTCCATGATCTGCTGATAGCCTTCCAGCCCCAGTATGGGACTCAAGTTCTTCTTGGTGCTGGTCCACCGGTATGGACCCAGTCCAATATAATCGGCGCCCTGGCTATAATGCAGGCGTATATCCCCGATGGTATTGGCGGTGCCGCCAATGATATAGTCTTCCCCCAATATTACCCGCGCCTCTGCTACGGACATATCCTGTTTGCCCAGGTGCACACCATAAGCGCCCACTTCACGGGCAACCTCTACCCTGTCATTGATGATCAGCCGGACGCCCCAATCGTCACATACCTGCTTCGCTGCCCGGGCGGTCTCGCGAAAGGTGGTGTCATCCGCCAGCTTCATCCTGAATTGTATCAACTGTATCCCTGCACGACAGGCAGCCTCCACCTGTTGGAGGTGCGTCAACGGCGCCTCATCCATAGTAATAAAATAGAGGCTGTTTATTGGACCTCCGTTCCGTTCCAGTGATGCCATCCTAATAAAGTTTTATTACTGGTTAAAAATTGTTCAATATATTTCTTCGATCGTACGGCGGCCTCCATCAACGGCAGCGCCTTTGCCAGGTTCGCGGTCAGGGAAGAAGAAAGCACGCATCCCGATCCATGTTTGGGATATACTGCGGTCGCATCCACTCCGGGCTCCAGCATATGCAGCACACCTTCGCTCCACAGGTAGTCCCTGCCGGGCTGCTGCGGATGATGACCTCCCTTCAGGTACAGATGACAATAGCCGGACAGCCTGCGGCATACATCAGGAACATCTTCGTTGGGATACAGCCAATTGAGCTCATTCCAGTTGGGTGTGATAAGCCAGCACTGACGGGCAAGGGCGTCGAACTCATCGGGGTCGGTGCATTCCCAAAAATCGGTACCGCTGCTGGCCCGGATCACAGGGTCGAGCACCACGCGTACGGAAGGATTAAACTGCTGCAGATGCCGGACGATGGCATTCAGCATGCGAATATTTCGCCCAATGCCCATTTTCACCCAGTCAAAGCTCCCCGCCGCAAAGCAATGATCTATCTGCTCAAAGATCTCTTTCTCGGTGAACCAATGTATCCGGCTGATGACCCGCTCATTCTGAAAGGTCAATCCGCTGACCACACCATACCCATATACTTCATGCGCCTCCAGCGTCTTTATATCCGCCAGGACACCCGCCCCGCCGCTTTGGTCAAATCCGGCCACTACCAATACCCGGGGACGATTATCTTCCATGATCTTCTACGATTGCTTTTAAGGTTTTAAATCTTTCTACGGCCATGTCCGGCTTGCTCCAAATATATCCCAGCACGGCCACTCCATCCCATCCATGATCCATCACCTGTCCGATAGTATATTCATCGATGCCGCCCAGTCCGATGAGCTTACACGGGTTCACGCCCTCGGGGCGCTGTAGTAGCCCAGCGCCCGCCATATATCCTGGCTTGGAAATGCTGTCGAACAAAGGGCTGAGAAAAACATACTCCAACGCACGCTGCGGGATTTGCCTTACTTCATCCCAGGAGTGCGTCGATGCGGATAGACCAACTGACGTTGGCTTATCCGTCCAATGTCCGTGTATTTGTGGTATGCGATACCTCAATGCCATCTCCTCCTCTCCATGCAATACCAGCCGGCTGCTCCATTTCGGGGCCAGCCGTTCCAGCAAGGCTTCCCTTGTATGCCCCCACCGGCGGATATGGAGCTTCTCCGCACCCGCCTGTAACAGCTCCTCCAGACAGTCACCCTCTCCATCCCAGGACTCCGGGCTTGTGATGACGACTATCAAAAAATCCTTTCTCATAGATATATCTCAGCGCCAGCCTGTTTGAAGGCTTCGGCCTTTTCTTTCATTCCCTCCTCCAGCGCCGCGGTCTCATCCACACCTTTCTCTTCTGCAAAACGTCTGACTTCCTGCGTGATCTTCATCGAACAGAAGTGCGGACCGCACATGGAACAGAAGTGCGCGATCTTCGCTCCTTCTGCGGGCAGGGTCTCGTCATGGAAAGCCCTGGCAGTATCGGGGTCCAGCGAAAGATTGAACTGGTCCTGCCAGCGAAACTCAAACCGGGCCTTGCTAAGCGCATTATCCCTGTATTGCGCACCGGGATGGCCTTTCGCCAGATCAGCCGCATGCGCCGCGATCTTATACGCGATGACCCCATCCTTTACATCCTTCTTATTGGGCAGTCCCAGGTGCTCCTTGGGTGTCACATAGCACAGCATGGCAGTGCCATACCACCCTATCATGGCGGCTCCGATGGCGGAAGTGATATGATCGTAACCCGGAGCTATATCCGTAGTCAAAGGTCCCAGCGTATAGAACGGCGCCTCCTGGCATTCCTTGAGCTGCTTGTCCATATTTTCCTTTATCAGGTGCATGGGTATATGACCGGGTCCTTCAATAATGACCTGGCAGTCGTGCTTCCAGGCTGTCTTTGTCAATTCACCCAGGGTTTCCAGCTCCGCGAATTGCGCGGCGTCATTGGCATCTGCGATAGATCCGGGCCGCAGTCCATCCCCCAGCGAGAAAGAGACATCATAGGCCTTCATGATCTCGCAGATCTCTTCAAAATAAGTATAGAGGAAGGACTCACGATGATGCGCCAGACACCATTTTGCCATGATGGAGCCGCCCCGGGATACAATGCCCGTGACACGTTTGGCGGTCAATGGAATATAGCGCAACAGCACACCGGCATGGATAGTGAAATAATCCACTCCCTGTTCAGCCTGTTCGATCAGCGTATCGCGATATATCTCCCAGGTGAGCTCTTCGGCCTTGCCGCCAACCTTTTCCAATGCCTGGTATATAGGAACTGTCCCTACGGGGACGGGCGAGTTGCGGAGTATCCATTCCCTCGTCTCATGAATGTTCTTGCCGGTGGAGAGGTCCATAATGGTGTCGGCGCCCCAGCGGCAGGCCCATACGGCTTTTTCCACTTCCTCTTCGATGGACGATCGGATGGCGGAGTTGCCGATATTGGCATTGATCTTTACAAGAAAATTACGACCGATGATCATGGGCTCGGTCTCGGGGTGGTTGATATTGGCGGGAATGACGGCCCTTCCAGCAGCCACCTCGTCCCGGACAAAAGCAGGAGTGATCAACCCCTTTGGAGTATTGGCTCCGAAGGACTGACCGGCATGTTGCTGGTGGCCCTGGAGATCGATGCGCTGATTCTCCCGGATCGCAATGTATTCCATCTCGGGTGTGATGATCCCCCGCTTGGCATAATGCAGCTGTGTCACGTTCTTCCCGGACTTGGCTTTTAGTGGCGCACCATGCACATCCCCTCTGTTCAGTATCCATTGCTCGCGCACACGCGGCAGTCCCTCTTCCAGGTCGATGTCGACAGCAGGGTCGGTATATGGACCGCTGGTATCATATACTGTCACCGGCGGATTGGGCGTCTCGGTATCGCTGAATCTGTCCACGGTATCACCGACGCTGATCTCCCGCATGGCTACGCTGATGTCATGGAGCTGGCCCTTCACATATACCTTACGGCTGGCAGGGAAAGGCTCCCGGCTGATGACATGTCCGCCCGGAATAATGTCCTTCATCATATGTATAGAATTTTAGTTTATCCTCCTTGTGTTGCCCGAATGACAAATACCCTATCATTTGTCTGCAGCTTGTATTGCTGCCACTCGCCCTTTGGGATGACGTTGTCATTAACGGCAATGGCTATCCCATCAGGCCGGCTGATATCCAATAACGGCAGGACATCGGCCAGTGTACCTGTATCGGGCAGCGCAAAGCTTTCCCGGTTGATGGTTACTTGTACCATACATCAGTAAATTTCTGTCCTTCTGATGAGCCGCACCGGCGGCTCCTGAATTAATAACGTTGGAGGTGCTGCATGCGCGCAGTAAGAGAGAGTCCGTCTTTTCCCTTCGCCGGTACTAACCGAATCAGGTTCTGAGGGTATTATCTCAGCCCGTATGAACGAGCACCCCTAAAGTCCGAAGTAAAGGTAAGGAATACCTTATGACAACAACAAATATTTATTTCGACGATACTACTTTTAACAAAACAGCTCCGTGTGCAGGAATATTTATTGTATATTTTTTTGCAAATGTTCCCAGATCTGTCTGCTTCCAAAGATCACGTATAGCAGCTTTCTTCTTCAGGCCGGCGAGCGCAAAATCAAATGACACGGCTTTCTCTCCATCGCTGATATTGAACAACGCAACGTACTTATCGCCACCAGGCGCATCCGACACCCATATCATGCTGCCATCCTGTTTGTATATCTGTCTTGGATTGGCGCCTTCCTGGTTAACTCGCAGCACTTCTTCATTGGAGAAAAGCTTTTCTTCTATCTCCCTG
>Ga0105239_10001300_pt1 | contig 33692 bp, 34 predicted proteins | sample KBSC44metaG_FD_92761 | JGI IMG/M metagenome (GOLD analysis project Ga0105239, IMG submission 92761) | Corn rhizosphere microbial communities from Kellogg Biological Station, Michigan, USA - KBS C4-4 metaG | ecosystem: Host-associated > Plants > Roots > Rhizosphere > Soil | place: Michigan, USA... | reverse complement strand
CTTGTCCCAAATCACCAGCAGCTTTGCGGCGATCAAGTTACGTCGCCGCCCCCGGTTCATCATTTAATTAGAACAGCAGACTCAACCGAGCTCGCCAGCTCGGCTGTGGCGCAAAAAGGCGCCCTCGGCCACCGTCAAAGTGGTGTGTGTCTCGCTGGCTTGGCGCCAAGTCTTTTCGCTTGATGGTTCAGCCGGCCAATGGATATCGGCCAAATGCAGGGCACACGCGTTCCTGAGCGGCTGTTAGGCTTACCTGGGTTTGGCGATGTCTGCAAGCCACGCAATACAGGGACTCGCACAGCTCTAAGGGCCCGAGTGAATGGATTGCCAATGGATTGCCAGCTCAAAAAAAGAAATTGCCAATGTACGAGCATCTAGGCACTTGTCAATGGGCTGATCAGCGTGAGCTTCATATGCTGCGTTGGTGACCACGGGTTCCTTTTCACATAGCAGCATCATCCTAACATCCACGGCGACAACCTTCAACACACTGAGGTCGCTATTACACCAAGCTTCGCTATCCACAACCTCATCCATCCTCGAAAATGGCTATGGGATTCCGCGGCATTCGTTTACATCGACGCACTCACAATCGACATGTGCGGATGTTTTTCTGGTCATTTTACAACCTCATCGTTCCCCCGCACGCTCCCAGAGTGTGAATGACACTTCCTACGTCGACTATAGACTCTTTTAATCATCCAAACCCACGATCCCAGAGGCCTCTCTGTCGGGGCGTTTATAATGCAGGGATGACAGTCCCTTGCGACGCCATCTGCAACACGGTTCGACATCAATGGTTGAACGATCGCTATACACCATCGTTGCATAGGCAAGACAGCCCATAAACACTGGTGCTTGTGGGGATTTGAACTCTGGCCAACTGCTAGAACAAGCGAGAGGGACTCATTCGAAGCTGCACAGATGGCAAGAATGGTTTTAGCACGGGAGGCTCATCCGATGGGCGGACAACACCCATAACGTGGTCTGAAGGAGACTGGAGCGTCGTTCTGCGCTGCAGTACTGGGGAACCTCGAACAGAGTACAATTGTACTTTGAGAGATTGCGAGCTCGGAAAAGCTGGTTTCCAGAGTTGTTGGAATGAGTAGCGCTGTTGAGAGATTTTTGGTAATAAAGAGAGCGGAATTGATACTCTGGACATACGAAGTTTCCCAGTGCAAGGGATAGTATATGCGTCATTGCCACACGGAGTATCGCCGTTAAAATTCGATTTGCAGCACCACTGCACCTGCGAAGAAACGTGTGATCCACAGTGCTGTGTAGCAATGAACTCTCCGCTCGAACTTCGGTCTGGGGATGCAGGTGGAGTAGTTAGGGGTGGTTAGGAATTAGGTGGTAACGGCTCGAGCGACGTCATCAAGCTATTATTAAATTCTCGTTGAATGTACTCCGTAGTGCGCTGTGTCTCCACACCTCCAGAGCGACAAGGGGACTTCAGGATCTGGAAATCCTTCATACATTGCACGTCGTAAGTCAGAAGGACAGTAAGTAACACGGACGCCTACCCTGTCTGTGTCTGTGCAGGAGATGCATACCTACCCACTCACTACTCAGGTATCAGAGACTGGTTGGTGCATGACGTGAGTATGGAAGATAGCCTAAGAGAGCGCGGAAATGATGGGCGGAGCGAGAGCCGTGGTACTTAGACTGTAATGAGCAGTTGATTTATTATGATGAGGGCGAATGATTATGTACGGTTTGTTTTGTTTTTGTTTCAAGTCAAAGTTGTTCTCTCCGATCAGACTCCGAGGTATATCCATTGGCAATCCAAGTTGCGCGGTAGAATGTGCATGGGAGTCCGAGTCGTCGTTGAATCGCTTGGTGCAACTTGGCTGCTGGATAGTGAGTGTTGCCCTCGGTCCTCAAAGCGGATGTGTGTTAGGGGCAGGCTGCGGGTGAGCTAAGGGCAGGTTAAACATTCTCCCGGGTATCAATCCCCTCCATGTTCCAGCCAGGTTGTAAGGCTGGGGGGGACGGAGTCCACTCGTACAGTACCAGCCCCCAGTTAATACTGTACATTCTGGTTTCCTTGCTTTCATGGGTGCCTCTGATGAAGGGGGAAACGACCTTTGCATTGTTTGTGAGATGCTTGCTGCCAACTTCATGTCTTCCCTCCCCTGAATCCCATCTGTACATACTTCAACGGGTTGTTCCTGTTAGTAACCAACCTAAATTGACTCACTAAGTCACTCGTAATCACCCAGGTCGCGGTGCTTGAACCTGAACTGAATCACGACGAGTAAACCCCTCATCTCCAATTCCATAGTTTACGAGGCCGAAAGTCACTTGTCATGCCAGATTCTAATGCATGTCCCCCCAAACTCTGGCCAAACCTCCATTCTGCTTCTGGTCTTCCCGCCTGACTCAGCGGTGATTCCCTTGGTCTCTCTCGCCTCTCACTGGCCTCGACTCGCACTTCTTTCGGCTAGTTGTTCTGCCCTCCTGCATGCGTCCGTTGATAGCGTCTCGGCTGATGCTGATCCAGATCCTTGCACATTCTCCTTTCAATCCTCGATGCGCTTCGTACCCTTGATCCCCTTGGACCTCACTCGTTTCCAATCTTACGGACAACCCTCAATATCTCCGAGAGTTGCGTATCGGTCTGTACCCTCGTACTGCTCCGGAGTACCACAGTCTGAGCTCTGTTCTCCGCCATCCAACTCCTCTCGTCTCCTCCTATCATTTGTCTCACCAACCCTCAAGCTCACAATGGCTACAACAGCCCTATGACGCCATAGTGCCTCGTCTATCCGTCTGTTCATACACCCGGAATATTGTTGTTCAGTCGAGTCGTCTGACGTTCTACGAGTCCCAACGATTGCCCGCATACCCTAGGCCACAATCGTCCGAATTGATTCCTTCTCAACCACTCATACGAGAGAGGCCAAAGCTATATACAAACCCATCATCCGGCTTCCAACGTCGCTTGCACGGAACAACATCCCACGGTCCTGCGGAATTGTATACCCAGACCCCCGTGCATCAAGCATCCCGACATCATTGGCAACTCTGCTTGTTCTACTATATCAATCCTTGAGAATCCAATCTATTCTCTTGGCTCCTCCAAACCCCTGACCAACAAATTATCTACATACCCACTGCCATCTGTGGTGTAGTCATTCTTACGAAACCCCTCGGTCGAGCGACGTCTCGCGACATACTGTCCATACCAAACAATTGAAACCGCACAATTGGACCAGCCGTTCCAGAATCCGGGAACCACTTTACTGTCAGGCTATTTGTACCAGCAGACGGCTTACAAAATATCCACTCCACCCAGGGCAAGGCCTTCACTTAGTCATAGGTCAACATTTCCCAAAGAAGCCCTGAAGTCTCGGTCTACGATTCGCTTTTACTTTGTCACCTTTTGCTCAAAAGCTAATTGAGCTCTGGTCCGCTTCTCTCCGAGTTAGATAACCGTTGTCAGGTGCAAGTACAGTCTCAATAATCGCAGCAGTCTCGGGCTCTCCACAATTCGAATTTCGACCTCATCTGGGTCCTTTTAACTCGAAATATTTCCCACGTTCCAAGCCACTTTTCAGAGAGCTTCAAACCAATTCAGCAGGACTTCATATCGAAAAATCGGGAATAAATCAAAATCAAAATGCCCTCTCGAATAAGTGGCGCCTGTAATGGGTGCAGAACCAAAAAGCAAAAGGTATGTTGCCCCGGTAGAGAAGTACCTAGTTGGTCCCCATTACTTCCTGCCTCCCTGGTCCGTGTCGCCATTGGCAACAAAGCTTCACGTGATTGCTCTCCTATGTCATCACCTACTATTCGCATGGTCGAAAGCTAACATCACATTCGAACAGTGCAGCGGTGATAGGTACGTGTGAAATATTTCCCTCAAATTCTTCCCAGTAGGAAATGGTCATCAAATTGGGAGGGGGTTGCGCGATCTTTATATGCATATTGCCCCGGAGTTCAACTCCAGACAAATCCCCAGATAATGGCCCGTCCTAGTGATGACTTGGGAGATCGTTTTGGCACAATGATTCAAGACCCCCCACCGTGGTTGAACCACCCCAACTTTGGGCCAATCAACACTCGGCAGCCTGGTGTGAGATATGCGCATCTCAGTGGCATGGCGGCCTCTGCCTTCCTGATATGAATACTGCATTTCTCTTCTAGGCGATCCAATGCTCTTGGTTTGCTTGAAACTTGTTTCTGATCCTGAGGCTGACTTTGTGTGAACAGGTCCGGATGCACCCAGTGCCATGCAGGCGGTATTCAATGTACGTGGCCTGAGCAGAGAAAGAGGTACACTCTACCCCCAATGCTTAATCACATCCCCAATCCCTCTCTCGCTTTAGTTGCCCCATCTATACTTTTATTTTTGAGGATATATGCTCACTTTGTTCCAACAGAGGTCCAGCCAAAGGCTACATCGAGGGTCTCGAACATAGATTACATGAAGCCGAGTCTCTGCTCCTCGCTCTCCTCCCTCTTATTACTCCCGACCAACTACACAATGCGGCCGACTGCCTCCATTCCAACTCGACCTCGAATACCACGGGCGGAAAGGCTCGAGACTCGGCATCACCTTCGCCACGGAATATGCGTTCATCGCCCCCTGTTCTAAACAAGAAGACAGGCATCGACTACTGGGAATCATTCCCCTTGGATACCGTCGAGAACATTCGAAGATGGCAGGATGATTGTGCCCTCCACAGCTCCGTCCAACCTCAACAACGAGACAGCCAGGGGTCTTTCCGAAATTCAATAGACGACATCCACTCACATGCTCACTACACGCACCAGAGTTCTCGCCCTGGTTCGGTTGACCTGAAGCGAGATGTCGCCAATGTCTTTACATCCCGCCAAAGTCAAAGTGCCCCCTTCAGAGCCATGTCCTCCGACCCCTACCGCAGCGGGACCAGCACCCCAGTCCACGTGCAGCAGCAATCCCAAACACAGTCACACCAGGTCCCAACAAGCCAGCAACAGAGTTGGCAGAACCTGGCGCTTTTCTCACCTATGCCGACACCGTCCAACGCACAGTCCAGCCCCGGAACGACCGCCACCTCCAATAACAACACCAACAACAGAATGGGAGCTGAAGCTCTATTGCTCCAATCCTTCGCCGACTCCAACTGGACCCAACAGAATTCGTTAAATAGTCCCTTGGGCGGCATGGGAATGGGCCTTGGAGGTAGCCTGAACAACGGCATCGAAAGTGGCCCGATGGAGATAGATACCGGCTTCTTTTCCAGTGATATGCAGAGGAGGCTATTCTGGTAGAGAGGGGGACAGATTATACACAAATACACTGTGCATTGACTGTGTTACGACATGACTTGATACGACTGCGAGTACGGAGTACTACATACTAAGGTGGAAAAATTGTTTTGTCTTTTGGGTGGGTTTGATTCAATTGCTACGATATCGCTGTGTACGAGCAGTTTCAGGTTTTTTGGGGAGGGGGGGGGATTTTATTTTTCATGAATGTGGGAGGCTCGTCGCTCGCTTGTGACACTCTTAAGTAGTCATTCAACTAATAGTTGAAGCTTCCTTCCTCCCACTATTATAGAGGCCGCTCAGCGCGGAACTCGAGGGATCTTGGGCCTCTCGGTGGCAATCTCATGAAAAAACACGAGGTCAAGCCTTTAAAATTTGACCTGTCTGTCGCTTTAATATTTTCCAGATGCATCTTGGAAATGGCTATGTGGGCTAATTAGGTCGGATTGCTACTTTGTCCGTTTTGGTTTGGGCGAGCATTTTCTTTTCGTCCTTGTCCTTGTTTCTGCGCCTGGATCCCCCCCAAAACTACATAAAAGACATAAGGACGTACAATACGTACAATAAATAAAATGACATGGCATGACATGAGTCACATAGGTAGGTATCGGTTGAGCCTTACTTATTTACCCTTCAGGCCCAATCAGGGGCCCCGTTCCAGAATCCGAGCCCAGTGGGGCATCGTACCGTAGCAACATTTTACGATATCTGTCCTCGCTCACGATTTTCCAGCCGGCTTTCAAGGCGTACGTACTCGATGTGGCAGCAGAGTCAGACTCAAGAGGCCAATTTTGCCCCCGGGGGGGGGGGGGGCTTCAAACCGCTCTTGAGTCCTCAGGACAATATTATGTATGGATAGTCCCCCCTCCCCCCGCCCACACACAAAGCCACGCACTCGTTGCTTCGTAGAAACCATATCCTACATTCGGTACATGGGCACGCGTAGTAGTAGCAGTAATACTGTAGCAACATGAGGGACGCCCCGCCCCCGCCAGATCTATGCAAGTCTTAGCTAGTTGAGCAAGCTAGGGGGGGGAGTCTTGAGTATAGTACAGTATAAAGTCTCGGAAATATAAAGCATGGCTAAGTAAGCAGCATAATACTTAGTAGGTCATTGGGAGACAAAGAACAAAACAGCGCCGAGCTTGTACATAGTGAGCTACTACCTAGAAGAGAATAAGTACAGAGAGATAAGAGATAGAGAAGTCCTCCACCATTCCCACCCTTTTTTGGACTTCACCCGAACGCCCTTGAGAGCAAATGCTCGAAGATACCTCGGAAGGTAGACCGTAGACAGATAGGCCTATAATGATGGCTGGTGTGATCGCATGATGATCCGAATAAAATACGTGTCCTGTTTCCCGGGGTATCGTCGTGGTATGGCTGAGCTAACTTGCTACCTACCCCAGACGCGACGGATTGTTCGGTGATGGGACATGTCCCTTCCTTCACCTGTGTGCTGCATCCAGTCTGGATTCTAGATGGAAAACACTCCGTCGGAAATTCTGTCCTGTGAAAACCGATATGGGGAGAAAAGGGCAGGGTCCACTTAGTTTTTTGCCTTGCCTTGCATTGCAGCAACGTGTATTCTCCGGAAATAGTGCTGAAATCACTTCGAGGCCTTAGTAAGAGTGGGTCTTGGGAATCTTTCGGAGGGACGAGGTTGTGGCGCCTGTCGGATGTCTTTCTCAGGAAACTCGCATGAAGAAATCGTCATGTCCGAGTAAGTGACACCAGGTATCTCCTGCAGCATGAACTACGGAGTAGTCCGGACCTAAGAAACCCTAGAGAATCCCGCAGTTGGCAAACATTCATTTGCTTGGCGAAATCTTGGACATCAAAACGTCCAACTTCCGCGTTCTACCCCGTATGCATGGTGAAGATATCACCATATCATATCGCTCGAGTCCATGGCTTGGGTCATGAACTGCATCTTGCTTTTGGGGCTGTGCTGATGCTAGCTTTTAGTTGCGAAACAAATTGACGTTCCCAAGCGAGCCAAGGTTTGGTGGTCTGGCTCGCCCAGCCCCGAAGTCTTCCCAGCCTTGTCTGGGTAAACGTTTAACCCACGTTTTTGCGTCGGTCGCGTGAACTGAGAAAATGTCCCTACATCTCCCAACCGGAATTGACACCACCTCCAGGTGCAAACGGACCAGTCATGTTTTCCCAAGTCGCCGATCCAAAGATATCGGCCACATTGTAATCCATGTTACCCCAGAACATGGGATCTGAATAGTCGTTTAGCGTACCGTCTGGTCCACTTTGACCACCTTCCCCGCCATTTAGGCCCGACCCAGACGCGATGTTCATGTTACTTTGCGCGAATGCAAGATCCTGGGGTGTTGCATAGACAGCGCTGCCAATAACTGGAGCAAATTGTGGTTGAGTGGTGGGTTGGCCTCGATCCCAGTTCGAAAAGTCAAATGCTGACATGTGTCCACCTGTCGGGTTGGTCAACGCGGAAGGGTTGTTAGGGTCAAAGATTGTCGAGGGTGTCCACGTCGGGGTTGAATTGGCGGTCGAAGATTTTTGTCTCATTCGTGGAGGATTCGAAGTTGCATGGTTTTGTACCGGGCTGCTTGTGGCAGAATCGGTGAAGGAAGACTTCCTTGGTGATTGCACATTCTCATCACCCGTACGTTGACGTTTGCGGCTGGGAGCATTGGCGTCATACTCGGTGGTTGGTTGTGGGCTCTCAACAGCCTTGATGGTCTGCAAGAATCCATTGACTGATGCTTTGCGACCCTGAATGTTCACCAGGAGGAGATTCAACACCTTGTGACAATTCCCTACCGTATACCATCTGATGTTCATGCTCTCAAGCAATGTCAAGCATGCTTGCATGTCACTCAGAGCGCGAGCTTTGGCGTACTTCCCCAGTTGACATGCGAAAGCGATAATGAGACCAGACATCCAGGCTGCAGACAAAAGGCCAGGAAGGAACATAGACTGGCCATGTTGTTTATGTGCTTTGAGACCTGCAACGATTCCTCGTGATGCCCGAATGCATACTTGCAGTCCATGTTGGAATTCTGGCGTACTCTGATCCAGAGAGAGTCGTGGTCTATTGACGAGAAGTAGCAATCTGTGGTAAAGAATCTTGAAAAATGGTGCTAGATGTTGTTGAGAGGGAGGAATGGCAGCACTTTCTCCTGAAGCTGATGCCCCGCTCGTAGATGGCGGTCCCTTCTTATTAGAAGGCTGTTGTGTTGACACAGTATTCTTTTCAGGGGCTTCATGGGGGTGATGATGACTAGACACTTCGCTCTCGCCACTGAGAAATCCAGGAAGGTCATTCCACCAAGTCTCGATGTCGCTTGTCAATCGAAGAATCTGTTCATGCTTGGGGAATCGATGATTGATGCTTTTGTGGAAAACTTCAATGATTTGCCCTGTCAACTTGCCCCATTGCACATAGGCAGTCAACGCAGCCTCTCGTAAACGCTTCTCGCGTGCCTCTGGTGCATCATCATTTACAAGTCTCGGGTCATCACTGACCAATGGGGGTGGTGGCATATGGGTTCCTATTTCCATGTCGGGTTTTGGGATGATATCTCTTGCCAATGCTTTGTGTAATTCTGGGCCAGAGAGGCAGACGTCGATATCGTCGTCTTGAATAGTGTTTGGATCGCCAAGGCTGAGACTGCAATGCCTGTCTAGCGCGTATGCAGACCAAAAGATGCGTTTTCTTATTTCACAATCCTCCAAGGATAGCTGGGCGTAGCGTAGCGGGCAGCGATGGAGCCCCGCATGGTAGATCAATTTGACAATGATTCCCGCTACGGTACTGGCTTGGCGAATGGCCAAAGTAGCGACCAGGTAGAGCTCGGCGGCCAGGATGGCTTGGATTGTTGCTAAGTCATGGGACAGTGCGAGACAGCCAGCCATGCGACTAACATCGGCAGTTGATTTAATGCGGGATTCGATAGGGAGATGGATGTCAGTCCTGTCCAGAGAAGCAATGTTGATGATGATTTGGAAGGTGAGGAGTTTTCGTAGATCTTGAGGGGTTGGAAGATCTTTTGTTGATTTCGATGGACGCCGATGGCGTTTATAGATTGATTCCATGTCTTTGAGGAAGCTCGGGCCGTGTAGAAATGGAAATAAAGGATGCCACGTAGTAAAGAAAGAAGTGACCAATTCGATAGCAACTCTTTGCTCTGGGGGTTTCCCTAAGCCAGCGGCCAACAGCTGGGGGAATGGATCAGTAGTGGAGGGACCGTCATGCAGGGGACCGTTGTAAGAGCGACCTTCTGCATCTTCTCCTGTGAGAATATCCTCGCTTGCCGGGACAGCGTTAGGGCCTGCAAGATTAGAGGAGCCGAATGCGGCCGAAAAAGCTCTACGTACTGTGTTGACGAAGTAGACTCCAGATGAGCTCCCGAGCCAGGCAGTTTGGTGATTAGGGAGTTTCTTGAGAGTTCCGATTTCAGAAGTATGAGTTGGACGTTCCTCAGGCTGGTTGTCGCTGTCACTGTCGTTGGTATTGGCAGCGGTCGTACCAGTCGTTACAGATGGAACGGCTGGAGGTGTGGGCTGGCTGACGCTGGGAGATGGATTGTTGGATCTCGGAGTCATCTTGTCAAGTTTGAGCTGAAAGGGGTTGGTTTTGGGGACGCGAATTCCAGATTATGGGCCTATTCTCGGGGATTTCTAAAGATCATTCTGGCTATTTGAAGACATCATCCGGATTGAATATATGGTTCAATATAATTAATCAAGTCGATGTCCGAGAAGGAGAATTGATGTTTGTTGGTAGTGTTGGGCTTCGTTGTATCGAACGAAGTTAGGTGTAGATAATATGAAAAATCTCGTAGGCGATGATGCGGCTTCTGCGTAAGATCGGAGTTGGATCTTGTAAATCCGCCTCTAAAATTTCCGAGAGACTGAAGCCGAAACACTGAAGCCGGTGCTGTTGTTGTAGGATGGTAAGTTGAGCAGGACAGGTAGCCTGGAGGAAATAGTTAAAGGCGGCTCGAGCTCTGCTCAAGCATTGGCAAACTGAGGAGGTTTGAGGACTGTATATTTGAGTTACGGTTTGGGAGCATCAAACAGACGCCAACTCTGCTAGGCACTGCATGCAGGGAGATGGATGGGAGTATGCGAGTGGATGGAAGAGAGGGTGAGACGAGATGAGATGGGATGGGATAAGGCGGGGCCGGGAGGGAAAATCGAAAGGCGAAGGCTGGTCTGATCATGGAGTACGGAGGAGGGAGGAGGAGGAGGAGGAGCAGGGTGTTCACTTCGTGGTAATTAGGTCGGTCACCTTTACACATGGCTTTAACTAAAGGCCCCTAATGTATATGAGTCGAGCAGGCCAGGGCCTTCGTGTCTGAATGAAATCTATATTAATAAGGGCCACCATCCATGTACCAGGTCATCATTCATCATCACCTTCACAGTCTTCGTGACTTCTTCGTGTCCCTCCACGAAGATCGACTCAACAATCTTCCTGCTTTCGCAGATAGTTACTAGTCACGACAAATCCAGGGAGTCCTTCCGAGGCCAGTGAAGCTCAGGCCTTACGCGTTGGTATGTGCGGAAACCAGTCCAGGCGAAAGCTCCCAGCTGAGAAGCCCCTTTTGCCCCCGAGACCCAGCTCTTCCAGACACTACGGGCGTGATAAGTTAGTTAAACCTAGCCTATCCCAGTTGAACCAGGGACGTGCTAGGGCAGTTGAAACTAGGAGGTACGAAGCACTCCGTCCACGTTCTTGGTGGCCAGTGCTACTTCAGCCACTCGTCCCTTGGATCTTAGAGATCTGGGGGCGCCTAAGGTGCCTCAAACTTAACTAAGTAATATTACGGAGTACTGTAAGGCCTAGTGCCAGCCAGAGCCTTGGGTGGCTTTCCCAAGGCTAAGGAAGGTTCCAGCGTATCTGAAGCTAATGCTGCACGCTTATTCACCATTACCCTTTTTATCTCAAAGGTTTAGCCTTCTCCCTTATGTCTGGTCGAAAAACCCTCTCGATGTTGTCATAATTCACACTGCAAAGCATCGAAATTCGAGACATCCATGCTACACATCTCCTGATCCTTCATCGACGCCCCTTGACAATTCGGGGGGCTGAAACGTAGAGTTACAGCTGAGATGTCCGTACCTTGTACTCGGTACTGCACACGATGTGCATATCGGCTTTTCATGCATAAGGCTGTTGTTGTCTACGTCAACTCTACCTCTGAATTGACTCCGTCTCCCTCCATATCGTAATTAGCACTTTAGCAAATTGTTACAAAGCACTGCTACGACCTTGGAATCCCCACTACTCCGTCACCGTCGACCAACGTGACCCCTGGGCCAATGACATTGGCACCTTTGAGCACATCCACCACCGAGCTCGCAACCGTTCTATCCACTCCTTTGGTGCCATCTACAAACTTAACGTCTTTTAGCCATTCTCGAGCATCATCTTCGGAGTAATGACATCCAGCCTCTCCGGTGCCTAGCATTCGGACAGCCTGATCGGGCGATCCGTTAAACATCGCGATACCCTTGTCCAGTGCATCGAAGATTTGGGCCAGCGTCTCATTAGATGAGTGGCTGGACGGAGGGAAAGTTGACGTTGATGCAGCAATATGCCATGACGGCCAAGGCGTGTATATTTCTCCAATCTTCTTGAGTGGACTGTCTGCTTCGTGGAAATATGGCTTCGTGGTGAAGTGCTCCCACATGAAGAAATCAGCGGTTGAGCTGGTTACACCATCGCGCAGATCCTTGAATGGACCAAGAGGGACAGTGGTCAGACCCTCTGACTTGGAGTCAACACTCTGACCCAGCCAACCTTCCTGCTGAGCGAGCACAAATGCCATAACATGACTGCCGCTGCCTATTCTGCTCACTCCAACCTTTCGATGTTGCTTTAAATCTGCAACGGAGCGGATATCACCCCGGTTCCTTCCAGTCACAATAGCCCACCGAAGCGGCGTGGACACCCACGACCCGACAATCGAGTATCCTTTCTCTTCCAATGATTGGGTTTTTACACCGTCGTTGAGGAGCCCTGCTATCCATCCTTCGGTGAGACCAATAGCAAGATCAATCTCTTTGGCTCGTAATGAAAGTATCATGTGCCCAGTACCCGCAGGGAATGGGACAAGGGTGACTTCCAACGAAGGAGGGAATAACGAGTTCTGCGCGGCAAGGTGAAGTGGGAGAAGGTAGTGCTCCGGCACATATCCAATGCGAACCTGGGTGACCATGATGGCACCGGCCTGATAAAGGAAAGTAATCTGGACAATGATAAGGACGAGGGCTTGATGAGAATGGTTTGAGACTAGCCTAGGCTTGCGGGAGATCACTTGAAGCCAACTCGACTAAATTGAAAAGAATTGTTGCAGAGTACCCGGCAAATTCACGTCATCCAAAGTTTCACATGTGAAGCTTCTCCAAAAGAAAAGAGAAACTGAACCCCGCCTTCCATGGCTCGGAGAATCTGGCATTGAGGGTGATAGTTCGAGTGCCACGTGACCCTGAGATTTCCGAACAATGCTCGCATCCCACCAACAGCGATGTGAATGCCGGCTCTTATGCTGGTACTGGAAATACAACCTCCGAATCGAAGATGAGGAGCAGAGGGGGAGTCCATCAACCAGCCTCCTTTCAGTCACGGCCTCGCTCGGTTATTGCTGGCAACTTAGAATATCTGTGGGGAAATTCGGAAACCATCCGCTTCCAAGCCGCGGGGACAAACCACCCTCACAAGGGATTCCGCCTTGCGACAGAGTATCGGATCTCAATGGGGTATATGACAACCAAGAGAGCAGCCTTCCCGCCATTCCACTTAATTCTCAATTGCATACTACTCTCAAAGGATACTGCTATTGCTCCAATCCAGAACGATGTCGTCGGAAGCCAGCCCCCACAAATACAAGCTGTACAGCTACTATCGCTCGTCTTGCTCGGCCCGCGTTCGCATTGCTGCCCATCTCAAAGGCATCAACCTGGAATATGCTTTTATTCATTTGGTCAAGGCGGAGCAAAATTCAAGTGACTACCAAGCTCTGAATCCCTCAGAGTCCGTCCCAACTTTGGTAGTCACCAATAGTCAAACGGGTGAGGAGATCACAAAAATAAGGCAAAGCGTGGCAATTCTAGAGTATTTTGAGGAGGCCAGGCCAGACCTCCCTCGATTACTGCCTACTCTCGAGGATCCGCTCGCCAGAGCAAGAGTAAGAGAGCTAGTGAACATTATCTCGAACGACGTTCAGCCTGTCACGAACCTCCGTGTCATTAATTTCATCAAGTCACGAGGGATTGAAGCAACGGAATGGCAACAGCACTTTATGAACCTTGGGTTCAAAGCCTATGATGATCTGCTCAAACTGTATTCCGGAAAGTACAGCATTGGTGATCAAGTCAGCCTTGCAGATTGTGTGCTTGCCCCGGCGGTTGATGGAGCATTAAGATTTGGGGTTCGCGTGGAGCAGGACTTTCCCAACGTGTGGAAGGTTTGGAAGAACATCAGCGAGGTTGAAGCATTCCAGCTGGGAAGATGGAACGTTCAGGCCGATACTCCAGATGATCTGCGCCTCAAACAATAAGCCTTCGAAGACCAGGCCTGGCGATTGGCATTGGTGCCAATCAATCACCAATGTTGTCCAAAATACAAGGCAAAGAGAAATTGGTGTTGTTTATTTGCTCGACTGTAATTGGACCAACAAAATCAACATCGGCCTCTAATTGCAAATCATGCTGTCCTATGGAAGACGCACCAGTCTCCACAACTGGTAATTGAGCAAAGTTACCCATGGTACTTGGAATCTGCATGCTTAAAAGTAGAGATGTGTTGGCCTTTGTCCTAGATGGAGAATGACGTGTGCCAAACCTCAGTCCACCAACCACCAACCGCCCCTCTAATAGGATAATGTTGCCAACGATGTTCCTTGGTGATAAGCATTCCCATCCTTGTGTTTGGATCCCCTCCAGAGCTGGTCCCTGACCATCCTTCAACACCAGCTTTTCAGATTGAACAATCTCTGGATGTGAGAATGAGAGTATGGCTGCTGAACTAGGCCTTAACGTGTTCCAGGTCATCCAGAATGAGCTTCTCTCACGTGAAGGTACTCGTTCAACACTAGGGATCGGCTTTCGTCTCTCAATCATTGAGGAGCGTCTGAAAAACAATGAGGCCAAAACAAAAAATGGCTTGGTATGGAAACCACGTCATGCTCTCCAACCGATTTCTGCTCTCACACCTGAAGCAAGGCAAGCTTCTGAGAGCCAGAGGAAGAAACTGCTGGAGAGAAAGGGTGCCCGACCATCCAGGGATGACAAGGATCCAACAATGTTGATCAGAGATGATGAACTGTGGCTGGTTCATCGTGACTTCCCCAGAACTGTTATCAAGTTCAAGGAGCTTCAGTTCCACCCTGAGATGGTTCGGAGTCTTCTTAATTTCTATGATGTCATGGTATATCGACCCGACGGGAAACTAGTCCTTCTGGATCGAACAGATAATCTCATGGACGTGAAGCTGAACTTGGAGACTTGCCTTGAAGAACTGGCTACAGTGTGGGGCATTGACTGGTTCAGAATAGGGGGTCTGGCCTTGCCTGGTAGTGCTCTTCCAAATCCTCAGCCGTACCAGGCTTGAAGGCTTACAGGTCGCCAATCTCTCCGTCTTCAGCAGCCCTGTAACGAATAAGCAGATCCTCGAACATCTCGACACGCCTTGAGAGATGCCTCAATGGGTTCTCAAGGCCATTGATCTGGTTAAAAGATTTCTTGCAGCTCATGGCCTATTTTTAGCTGGGTTTGAGTCTTCAAGCTTTGTGATGCCAGGTCACATGTGAAAGCCAGGCAAGGCGCAGCTATCGCATTGCTGCAATGTGCTCAATATTTCTATCCATGCTAAGCTATGATTCACGATTCACGATAAGCAAACTACCTGAATATGTTCAGGGAAGACCCGTTGTCAAAGGTTCTGGACAAATAATATTCTATCGCTTGACAATCTTTTTCAAAGATGTTTGTGCCCTGGAACAATTGATTGCCACTTGGTCTCCGGGATTCTATGTCATTTGGGTACCATCAGTACAGGGGATATATTCACATCATATTTCTTCCAGAAAATGGTAAACCCAACTCTTTAAATATTTCCTGGCAATCTCAGAATTTGCTCACTCAAGGACAACCCTCTCAGATCGACTGAGCCTCAACCCAACAAATTATTCTGCCTCTGTCATCAGGAATAAAGATGAGCTCCAATATTAACAGCAATGACTCCATGGGCACATGGACGTTGCCAACTTCAGGGAGAGCCATACCATTGTGGCTCTATCGTCGCATCCTCTACACCTTTGACACATTTGCGACGGCCAGCCCAAATGGAGTTCGAGAAATCGTGCAGCTACAATTTGATGTCGATGTGGATAATGACATGCTCGGTTGTGTTTACCGTGCTTTAATCACCCTGCCCCCAAATCAACTTCGACGACTGAGGGGCATGCCAGAGGAATTCATGTCACCTCGCCCTGGACCAGCTAACACAGGCACCATAACTACTCGCGCTATTAAAATTCTCCCATTTAACCCAGGGCTGTGCCCTCCAAGAGTCTGGGTTGATTCCCGTACAGTTCAGAGACTGGTGGCCTCCCCTACTGTTGTGATTGATCTAACGCAAGACGAATCTTCTGAGGATGGCGTCCAGATCCCCGAGTCGCAATTGCGACATGCACCAACGGATCTCCCACCACGTTCATCAAACAAGAAACGAAGACAGCTTCCTGGAATTAGCGACACCGTCACAAAGCAGGATGAACGTGAGAGCGCCAAAACGCTCCCTCCTCGCCCACCTCAGGTCCAGCTAGCACACCCCGGCGTTGACACAAATGTTGAGAGGCATGCAAGAGAAGAAGTTGCTCCCCGGAGTGAGTTGTGGCCCTGGACTTCACCTCCACCATATCCTGAGACATTCTCTCTTTCCTCTTCAATTCATCCACAAGACCCAGTCTCTACAGTGGATACTTGGAGACGCTCTGTGCTCACCGATGATGAAAGTCCTGAGGCGCAGACGGACACACTGTGGGGAGCTACCAGCTTGAATGATACATCCCCTTTACCCCCTCTCCGACCTCAACCAACGCTGGCACACCTTCCTCTTCCTTCCCAGGAGCACGACAATTCGGAGCCCCTTTTCATTGCAGAGGACGAAGCACCAGCTAATGATCCGCAATCTCTGTTTATTCCAGAGGGTGAATCACCAGAAGCTGACCCGGAGTCTCTCTTTATTCCAGAAGGCGAAAGACCAGAAGCTGACCCGGAGTCTCTCTTTATTCCAGAAGGTGAACTACCAGAAGCTGACCCGGAGTCTCTCTTTATTCCAGAAGGTGAAAGGCCAGAAAATGATCTTGAATCCCTCTTTGGGTCAGAGGGTGATTTCTCAGAGGCTGGCCCTGAATCTCTCTTCATTCCAGAAGGTGAAACCCCAGATAATGAATCGGAAACCCTGTTCATTCCCGAAGACGCTACCAGGGCAAATGCGCAGGTCCACCAGCTTCATGTCGATGCAAATGTCCCTGGTTGTCGAAGTAGTAACGTTGAGACGGCCCCCCGTCCAGCTCCGACAACTACTGAAAACGACGTTGACGACGCAAGTGATCAAGAGCATCAACCGCTTGTAAGATGCGAGGTGGATTGACGTCGCTCACCTAGTCTCGCTCCTGCACAAGCAGTCGCGCGAGTGGGAAATCGCGATGACAATATGCCAGGGGTCTCACTTCCGGAACCGTTGGGCGCTGCGCTGAATGTATGAATTTGGAACACAGTGGTCTCTGACAGTCCAACCTGTCCAACGCCGAGCCAGCACGCATCAATATTCACACGTTTCTCAAATAGCAATACTAGCAATAATATCACCCATCCATCACCACTACCTCCTACGACAGGTTGGATCATCATCATCATCATCAAGCCAGTGGCCCACTGTCAAACAGTGTATCTTTCCCCATATCTTCTTATCACGAGAACGACAACAGACCATCGTCTAGTCCGTCAAACCAAAGCGATTAATCTGATTCAGACGCAGAAATGACAAACGCACAGAATGCACTAGACTTCCAACAGCGCTACGTCGGCAATCCCTACATTAGACTTACATCTCCAGCATCAAACGATGAGAATGGGAGTGCAAAAGTCGGACCAGATGTACCAGTTGGGACCCGGCGTGAAGAGAGATACTATGGCCAGATGATGGTCCTCATGCGACTACCAGGAGGGCAGCTGCGATGGGTGCCAGCACCAAGAGACACCCCGGACAGTCCACCACGACTGCCACCAACCAGACGACGAGAGGACAGCGAACTTGGAGATCGGCCAAAATGGGACGGGAATTTATTGCGCCACGATCCCTTGTATATGCGTGCGATGCGTGCTTGGCAAGAAAGAGAGGGTATCCCCACTTCTGAAGAGAACGACAGCGGTGATGACGAAGTTGACGACAACCGTCAACACAGCGACAATGACGCTAGTATCAGCACCCTCGTTCTGCCGTCCATTGAAGAAGAGCCTAGTCCGCCGACAAACCCAACAAAAAGCACAACATCCCAGCTCAAAAGAGCACACTTTGGAGCGCAATCACCCACCCTCACAGCATCCACCCGAGCCAGTCGAGCACAAGAACACCGACGACGACGACGTCAAGAAAGACGCAACAGACGACGAGGCCAACCCACAGTCCGTCCCACAACTCAGCAAAGCCCACAGATTCCTGCACCGCGACAACATCAGGGCATCACCGGCACCAGCATCGGGACCGTCGCCGCACAAGCCGCGCCGCAGCAAAATGAAATAGCTCGCCAGTACACAGAGGCATTGCGGCTGTGGCGGGAGCAGAGACAACGTGAGATTGAATTGTTTGCACAATATTACGAACGTCAACGTATCTTGGAGGCAGAGGAACGTGATTGGCGCTGGAGAAACATGCTGGGTGGCGGGATTCGGTCGGAGGATGATGAGGGCGACGAGGGCGGGGATGAAGACGAGGATGATGAATGATGGATCAAAAATCAAATCAAGAGCAAGCCGGGCATGTCCGAAAATGAGACCACGATTAAGCGGGAGTTGAGCATGGATCTGGGGGGTGGGGGATGGAACTGAATGACATTGCTGGCCGTCAAGGACTTCTTCTACCAAGCCAGCCAGGGAGAACTCTGTCGGCTCATTTTCTCACACCAACGACTAAGGAACATGCAGACAATGGCAAGGGGAGGGCAGAACATGCAAGCAATCCCCAGGCATGACGATCACGGCAAACAACGAAGCAAGCAAGCCAATTAATGGCATCAGATCTCGCATGGACACAGAGAGATGCATCAATGTTCGAGTATTCAGAAACAAGGAAACACGGGAGCCAGAGCGCGCCTAGACTGGCTGGCAGCACGAGAAAGTCTATCGCAAGAAGAAATGTAAGATTACTGCATACCCTCTGCTATGCTAGGTAGTAGAATGAGTTCAGACAGAAGAATCCATGGCAAAAGCACCCGTCCATTCGGCGCAAGAATTGATCTGATCCGGTCTTCAACTCCCATCGCAGAAGTGCCGTCCCGACTCCCATCCCAAGATACCGTTCCTAGCCTTGTACCGTTTCATTCCGATCTAAGCTATTACATACCTCGGCAAGTAGGCACCTAGCTAGCTGAGACGGAGGGAGATCTAACGAACGACGGTGGTGGCCGCATGTGGCCAAATTCGTGATTTCACTGAATAGTCCTTCGAAATAGACAGGCAGCAGATCCAAGCCACCCACAACTAATTTCTTCATCTTCATCATGTCAAGCAGAAGCAGCGGCAGGAGCCGGACCAGAGGCCGCAGCAGTGGGAACAGCCGAAGCGGTACTGACCAAGCCAGGGAATTCCTCATCGCCATTATCATCATCATCGACGTCGTTCAAATCACTATCTTTCAATTCACGGCACTGCCCTTCCTTGGTGCAGATCATTACGGAGGGAACATTGCCTCGGATGACAGTGCGGCCGAAGCCCTTCAGCTTCCTGACCTCGCGCTCGCGCATGCTGTCCGGTGCGATCAGATGCTTCACGCCGACCTGTTCTATGACCAAGCCGGCCAGTAGGCTGACGTAGAAGAACGGGTGTTGGATGATCTCGACCGCAAAGGCGTTGAGGACCTTCCGTGCTTTGGTGATGTATTCTTCCTGCTGATCGAGGCGATATGATGACAGATAGAGGAGGTTTTGGCAGATGATGCCGTTTGGCGAGGGCAGCGCGTTGTCGGTGCCGGGCTTCAAACGCATAATTTGCTCCATTGACCGTGCCGCTTGGAAATAGCCACCGCTTGTGTCCGCAATGAACCGGGCGTCGATCGTGGCTTGCAGTTTCACAGCCCAATCCAGGTATTCTGGCTTCTGATTCAAATCGTATAAAGCCAATGCGCCAAGTGCAAGGTAGGCGTAGTCGTCGACGAATGCAGATCCCGCTTCGCGACCTTGTACTGCACCTGACCAATTATAAATGCGAGTGACTTCTCCAGTCGATTCGTCGAACATTTCCCGGCGGATGAATCGTACAGCATTCTCTGCGGCGAGCTGGCACCGTTGCGCTCTATTCTTGTCAATAGTAGCGAGGGTATTAGCCGCGCGAGCAAGAGCTGATATCGCAAGCCCGTTCCAACTTGCGATGACCTTTGTGTCGACTTCGGGTTTTGAGCGTTGCGTTTTCCGGTATTCCAGAAGCTGTGCGCGTCCAGATTTGATGATGCGTACGATCTCTTCCTCGGACAATCCAAACTCCTTAGCGAGAACAGATGGTGTTGCCTGGATACTTAACACATTTTGGTTCAAGAACTCGTCGTTAACATCATGCTTGGTTGGGACATTGCCGTCTGATTTCACGCCGAAATGTCTGGCTACAATGGCGGCAGACTGGTCGCCCAGGATGGACTGGAGTTCTTTCAGCGTCCATACATAAAAGGCACCTTCTTTGCTGTCATCGCTCGTGACGCCATTGCTAGTGCCTGGTAGTGTGGTACGTGAATCAGCATTTTCACTGGCGTACCAGCCTCCTTCAGGTCGAACGATGGGAGAATCGGGGTTTGTGAAGTATTCGACGAGATTGTAGATCACGCCCAAAATCTCAGGGTTGCGGCCGAGCGCCCAAGCATCACAGTAGCAGCCAAGAAGCTGTGCATTATCACACATCATTTTCTCGAAATGAGGCAGATTCCAATCCGGTGTCACACTGTAACGATGGAATCCATAACCGAGTTGGTCACGGAGACCAGATCGAGACATGGAAAACAATGTGTAAAGCGACATCGAGGCAGCTTTGATGCATGATTCTTGTCCCAATATGCCCGGGACAGGACCATGAAATCCGAAGCGCGTATGCGTTGAAGGTGTGGCAATTGCAGCACCAATTCTCAAGAGGAAAGTGAGATTGGCTGGGGTCGGAAATTTTGGAGCTGTCGGATTTGAGCCGAAACCGCCATAAGTTGCATCATAACGGGAGATAAAATGATCCAAGGCATCATCAAAGAGATCGAGTTCAAGAGGTTCCGGCGGGTCTGATGATGACGGGGAATTGCCCTCGACTTGGACGGAGGATTGGGAATGGGTACCTTCAGCAGCGAACTCTCGCAACTGATTCGTTATATCAGAAGATGATTGGAGGCATCTCTCCCGCTGTGTGGTCCAGAGTTCTTGGATTTTACCCAATATATCCGTGAAGGTAACAGGCGGTTGACCTGTTTGTAGAGCAACGTCTTTGAGGGACGGACCAGGCATATAGGTTCCTCCAAAGAGTGGCTTAAGATCAGGAGTGAGAAATACATTGAGCGGCCAGCCACCTGCTCCAGTAGTGGCAGTGACGAAGTTCATATAAATGTCGTCGAGATCAGGACGAGACTCTCTATCAAGCATGATAGGGATGAAGTGCTTGTTGAGAATGTTGGCAACTTCGATGGAAGTGAAGGACTCCTTTGTCATAACATGACACCCTATAACGATTAGGCATTATGCATCACAGAGCTGGACAAGGGGATATATATGCTCACAATGACACGAATGGTATCCAATGCTGAGAAATATGAGGCGATCATGTTCCTTAGCCAAGGCAATAGTCCTTTCAGACCAGTCTTGCCATGCTACAGGATTGTCTTCATGTGCTCGCAGCTTGAGATGTTTAGACCTTTACATCACAGGACTCCATTGTTGTTCTGGAATACTTACATAAGGCGAGGAACTATGCGCTAGCACATTTTGCAGAGTGGGTGCTGGCACGTCGTTGGCCATGGAGGCTTGCGGAAGGAGGTCTTCGAGACCTCCAGTAATTCCAGATAAGGCCAGGTGAATAGAATCGTGTCGAGTAGGTTCTGATAATAGCCTTACAACGATGCAGTGCAAGACACACGGTATAGAGTGTTCCGTACAGAGTAGTGATGAATAAGTCGTTGGCGGCTGAGATGGTTGGGTGGACAGGCGAAGAAGCAAGGCTTTGAAGGATTTGCGCTTGCAGGCGGAAATGGCCGGTTGAGACTCTGAGAAACGGAAGGTGCGATCCAAGACCCTCGCTACAACGTCAACGTCACACAGAAGATGAAATTTTCATGGCCTAGGGGAAAGATGATACGTTGGATGACAGGTGGGTGTGCTTATCAGAGCGGATGGAAACCACAAAGTTTTTTCAACATCGAAGACTTTGTCTGAAGAAGCACCAGGGAAAGGAAAAAAGCGGGAGGCTGCCAGGGATACGAATCAAAGCACACCATTTGGAAATGGGTCCCTGGGGTGCCCTGGCCCTGAGCAAGAGTTTGCTAGTGTTAGATAATGGATATGCACAGTGGGAATGGCAAGCCAGATAAGCCCGAGGTTGCCCCACTGGAAAATCTGGGGGAGCAATCACGTGCCGATAAAGGCCTGTGCCTTGCCAAGATGCAGAAGAACTCATTTCCATGTCCCAGGCGTCGCTGACTAAGCATGTGAATGCTGGCGGTGGCACCCAGGTGGCATCTCTGTACTCGTTCCTATGGGGAACTTAGATATTCTACTGCTCATCCCTTGCCATTTTGTCTAATATCTCGCTCTCCTCATCCTCCATCAACGCCTGTAATTCCGCCTCCTCCTCTTCTGTCAACATTGGTAGGTCAGATTGGGGTTCGGGCTCTTGTTCAAGCAAGTGGGGGTTCTGAGCTTCTTGTACTGCTTTCTGAAGATCTGCTGGTGCGAGGCTCCACCGTCGCAGGGTGGCGTCAATGCCCACACTTATTACGAGATCATTCGTCAAGGCCAATCCAGTGACTTCCTCGTAATGCCCTGCAAATACATGGTGAAGGGCCCCGGTCGTTTTGGACCATACTCGAACCTCTTCATCCCGACATGCAGTCACAACCCAGCCATATCGATCATGGGTAACGATATCTCGTACATAATCTGGATGCTGCAATGCCGTATCTGCAGCCCAATTATCGTGTCGGGACAGGTGTTTCGCTGTCTTATCAGCAGAAGCCGTCCAGAGATCTCCGTCGTCGTCAAAGTGGAGTTTGTATACACTCGTTTCGTGAACTAATATTGGTGCTGACAGCTCAATTTGGGTCGTCGTAAGCCTCGACGAGTCCAGCAAGGCAAAGTAGAAGATCTCTCTTTTCGAAGTTGAGAAGAATACCAGCGGATTGTCGGGGGAGGACAATGGATCTAGGGCCAAGTGCTCGATGCCTCGGGAATCGGGCTTCAGTGCGCCACATGCCTGACCATCAACCGTCCAAAATCTTATTTCGCCGTCAGCTCCTCCAGTTATCAGGATATCTTGTTTGTCAGGCGTCCGAGCAACAATGAGACATTTGATGAAATCGCGGTGAGCCGGGAAGGACTTTTGTTCAATAACAGTTCTTCCTTGCTCAACTGCTTCACCGAGGCGGAAGGTATAACTCCAGACTGATTTATCCCAACAACCTGCAAATATCCGCAGGGTAGTAAAAGGCTCATTTGAACTCTTGGTAGCTTGTGTTGCAAGGCAAGTCAGGGGAGCCTGTGGTCCTCGAGAAGTAGAATACCGCTCATTGGTAGATAAACGTAGGCCTGTGACCGAGCCGCCAGCCTCCGCGACGAAGACAACGTCTCCAGTAGAGTCAAAGAAATAATTGACTTGAATTGCTAAAATTTTGGTGGGGAATTTGATGGGATCACCCTTATTGTTTGCCGCTTTACGAGATTTTCTGTCGCTTTCGGCTATGGAAGTACTGATGATTCCAGATCAGTATTCGACATCAACAATCTCCTTGTCAGGTAGACTCACTCTGTCTGGAAATAGTTCCCTGGCTGGTCCGAGGTGTTGAAGGAGGCCATCCCTCGTGAAACTAGAGAGCATCACGAGACGGACTGGTCACTGTCCTGGTTTTGGATCGTCGGTATCCAAATGATTGCCCGGTAAGTTGGGTCGAATGCGCCACCGTATAGAGCGACAAGGAGCTACGGCTGACCGTAGTCCCTCTTGTGGTCGTATCACGTGAGCGCGTTGCCAGCGTGTGACCTTCAATTCAGGTTCGACTCTAGGTTCGTTCGACCTCAGGTTTCCACATTCTGCAGCCTCGAATTCTTTCTTCTCTCTCTTACCACCACCAACAATCATTCCTTCCCCCACCCTCTCGACCTTAGTCGTCTGCCTCATATCTCCATCCTTCTTTATCTTCTCCATGTAACACTAGTCGTCCTCTTTCGCTCCTAGCCATCCTGTCATTTTGACCATGGATCACCTCATCGGTCAGAGATTCAATCTCATCTCCAAATCCGAAATTCGGTAACGCGCACCTGTCCGTTTGACATCTACATTTTCATTTGACTAACAATGTTTGGCTTACAGATATGTCGGAACTCTTCACGAGATAAACGCCGAGCAATCGACCATCGCGTTGGAAAATGTCTATTCATTTGGCACGGAAGACAGAGCTGTCGCAAAATTCATCCCTCCTTCCCAGGATAAATATGGATTTATTGTCTTTCGCGGCGGTGATGTCAAAGACATCAAGATTGCTGAAGATGAACCTTCTCAGCCTTCACCCCCTCCAAACATGCCTAACGACCCTGCCATCCTGGTACGTTACTCACACCACTTGAATGTGAACCCTGCCCATTGAAATGATGAAATATTTCGGATGTAAACTCACAGACCTGTTCTTAATGCGCAAAACCATGTGGAGATTTCCGTTGCCTTCCTTCTGATCAAAATTGTCCATGTTTGAATTCTCTGAGAAACCTGGCTGAGCTCGGCTGACCATTTTCTGAACTGTTAGAACGCCTCACGGCCAGGCCCACCTCCACAAGGACCACCGCATGATGGCCCATTCTCTCCTCCAGGCTTTCCTCCACCTCATTTTGGTGGCTACTACCCTCCTGACCAGTTCGGTAGAGGCTATGGACCACCACCAGGTGCTTTTGGCCCAGGTCCCGGCTTCCCACCCTATGGTCCACCTCCACCTGGATATTTTGGTGGTCCACCAGGTCAAGGCTTCCAACATGGCCCGCCTGGCTTCCACGCTCAACCGCCTATCGGCCCTCCAGGACAGCGTCCCAACCTGTCAGCACCTCCTCCCCCATCCCAGCAACCCCCTGATTCCAACGCCCCTGCTCCTGGCCCATCCCCTTCTTCCGCACAAACATCCGAATTACCGGTCGACAATAAAGCTCCAAGTTCGACCAATGCATCAGGTCTCGGCAAGGATGCGCCACTGTCGGATGCGCCCCCTCCATTAAAACCCTCCGAGCAAGAGAAGGCCGTGAAAGCAGGGATCACGCCTGCAGTATCAGCGCAAGCCCCAAAAACCGCACCCACTGGACCCAAGAACACTCGCGTCGCACCCGCAGTTCCATTCACAGTTAATCAAAAATCATTCACACCACCTGTTCCTTCAGCGGGCGATGCGTCGGCCTTGAATGGCGCCACAGCCAGCAAGCCCACCAAGCCAGCAGCTTCTCAAGCCTCAATGGATGAAGCGGCACGTCAAGCAAAGGAAGCTGTTGCGGCTGCCATGGCCAAACTCAACCCTCAAGCAGCTACGGCGCAAGCCAAACCGATGCCTTCCGCCGCCGCAATTGATGCTTTGTCACAGAGAGTTAATGCGATGTCCACCGCCTCCAGTGCCACAAATGGTACTTATCGCGGAGGTCGAGGTTCAAATAGAGGAACTCGCGGTGGTAGCTACAGCAGGGGCGGGCAGAAGAGAATGGAGATTCCAAAATCTGATTTTGACTTTGAGTCTGCGAATGCCAAATTCAACAAGGAGGACTTGATCAAGGAAGCAATTGCGTCAGGATCTCCCCCCGTTGCAGGATCCGATGAAGCTCCTGCAGAAGATGCCGCCGGCGAGGAAGCATCAAAACCAACACCCAAGAGAAAGGATAGTCTCCCTCTCACCACAGGTAGTGCCTATAACAAGTCTTCGTCATTCTTCGACAATATTTCATCCGAGGCCAAAGACCGAGAAGTTGCAGGCGATACCCGAGCTCAGGGAAGACAACTAAGAGGCGAAGAATTCAAAAAGAACATTGAGACGTTCGGCCAAGGCAATGTCGAAGGTGGATATCGTGGAGGACGTGGACGTGGTAGCGGCTATGGTAGAGGACGAAACTATAGCGGCGGAGGCTATCGTGGTGCATTCAACCAACGCGGAGCAAGCGGTAACAATAACTACCGTGGAAATCGAGGACGTGGTAGCCAAGGCCAAGGGGATGTCACCCAGCCCAGTCAGACTGCTGGCCAGTCCTAGCCTTGTATGGTCATGGGACTCATGGTAGGATTGCTTCTGGCATTTTTCGGGTCGGGCCATCTCAGTCACTTATGAACGGCGGCTGAATATTTGCATGTAACAAAACATCAACGACTTACGCTTTTGCCAAAGCGTGAATGACATTGAACTACAGGAAGCGCGTGTTTTCTCCAAGTACTTCAAGGTGTCTACGAACTTATCTTTTGCCAGAGGGGCATGGGTTACTAAATGGGTCGGCGTGCCGTCAAAAAGGGTATACTTGTAACCCCTGTGTGCTGCATACAGGACGGGAACACGAGAAATGAGCAGTTCATGCTAGATGAGACTACCAGTGAATCAAGAAATTCATGTTGTCACACCAATCTGTCGTTCATGGCCATCATAATCGTATCGTACAATATAGAGCGAGAGCACTCACGAAGCAGTCGCTGACAGGTGGCTTGGTATCATGTAATATTCAGTCCTGGACATGGTAAGATATCCGAACTATAAGGTCATTGCTAGAAATCTGCCTTCGGTTAGTGGTGAGCTATAGAAAGTCAGGAACTCGAGCAATGACAGGAAAGCAGTGCGCTAGATAGAGATAATCGCCTGGTACCTCATCGTCGCTGCCGACTTACCCGGCGAACTTAGAGCAAGGACGGGGAGTAGACCGAACTCATATATTCCGATGCGGCAGGTACCACGGCGGTTATCAGTCGGAGCCTGCTCCGATTTGACGTCTCGTCTTCTCTCGAGTTCAGCATGTAGAAAGGTCGATTGGTAGACGATCGATGTCGAGGCCTGCCATGACCTGTGAGGACGGGGGATTGATTTCCGTCACACTCAAGAAACCTATCCCTCGTAAAGGGCACCAGCTCTGAAAACGCCAAGTGTGGGCCTCCTCGGTCTTCCCTGAACTGACAAGCAAACTGAGTTCATAGAAGCGGCATGGGATATCAAGATGCGTGTGAACACTCTGCGTACATCGCTCCCGATCAGACGATAACCTACCATAGTCATGTGCATAGTCCATCCTAAACAGACAAATGGATGACGATTGTCGCAAGGTCGCGTACATTGTCCATCTCAAAAACAAAAAAGAGCAGAAAAGATCCCCTCGGTCGGAGTCGAGCCAGCGGCCTTCCAGATATTCATACTCGCTGGACATTGCAGCACGATACCATTGGGAAGACAGAGGTTTGGAAGTGTACCTGCTGGTCGTTGGATGAGATGTATACGTAATCGCAGCATTCCCCATTGGAAACTCCCTTCGCGTCGAGTCCTACGATCTCAAATGCTTCAGCGTCGAGGCTTCGCGGTCGTGGAGGAGTTGCTGCGTCGCTTCAATACACTCGTCGTCTCGCGCTGGCCCTGACGAAGGGCTGGATGATACACCACTAGGGATAGTCGACTGGTAAACTTGGAAGGTGGTACTGTGGAAGGCTGTCTCCAGATGGGCTCCAACTGACCTGTTCCAGCTTGATGAGTAGACGCTCAAGCACGAGGTTTTGGGTCGATGGCACACTTTATGGCGGGTGCTCATGGAAGAAGTGCACATGAATATCCCACCCTCTGTTTGTTCTTTGCTGCTTTCAAAGACAGTGTGAAACAATGAGTCTAAAACTTAAACCAATAATGAAGGTGCGATGCCGCAGCTTAACGGGGTGGGAGGCTACTTAGAGCGCTTCAATGGGATCGACAGGATGATGCCAGTAAATCTCTGTCACAAAGATGACAGCTAAGCGGTCCTTAGGACGCGAGGTCTCCTTACAGGAAACTTCATGTTGTTGGAAGCAAGAAGAAAGCAGCCTTGAGTCCGGGAAGGACCTTGGCGGTCCATGAAACCCAGAGTTTTGCGTGCAAAAAGCATAGCTGGGTAGGACGAGTAGACCAACAAAACCGTGAAGGCGTCAGATCACTGTCTGAGGATTTCTGTACCGCACCATCGCAAAAGTTATGGGGCAGTGGGTGACGCTCCATACAAATTGACAGGGATGCCCAGGGCGGCCTCCTCGCAAGTATATAGCTATTATGCCTGGTGGGTGTAGCGAGCGCCTGGTATTCAAAGGCTATTAAAAACAATAGGAAGCTTATTTGTGGCTTTCTCCGCCTATACTTACCCAAGAATACGGACCAAAAAAGGACCAAAAAGAACTTAAGTCTCTCGAACCGGAATCGAGCCGGTGACCTTTCGGTAACAACCTATACAATTACAGCCGAACGTGATATCCAACCTAGAGGAGGGTTGGTTAGTCATGGAATGTTGCTGGACTGTTGGGGAAACTCACTACACCATCGAGAGTTTCAATTGCCTTGGATAGACAATGATGGATTTGGGAGTTGATTGTTGGGGAATATTTGTGGTTAGAATAATAAGAATCTAAGATTATCAAGGCTAGCTTCGGAAAGTGCCGGACACCCAGCAAAACCCAATAACCTGGTCGAACTACTCCGTACTCCGTAATAATAATAACTAATAATCCCAAACAATTCGCATTTGCTTTTCCTTCGGAGGGGTGCTCATTGCAGGGCAACTAATGCCTTCGGAGAAGGCACTTATCCCTTCCAACGCCTCGATAGCCGATGAGCTGGAGGCTTTGAATTCGATCTACGGGCCCCAGACTTTGGAATTCCAAGGCGAAACACCTACCGAGGCAACTGCGGCTCTGCGACTCCCAGACCTGCCCTTTTCGTTTTTGTTCACCTTCCCAACGCATTATCCCGATGTACCACCTTCCATTACGGGGACCCAGTCGACTGGCGACAGTGGTAAGGGAGAAGGGGAGGCAGCCGTGAGCATTTTGCGCGATTTGCTTGGGACACTGTGGACTCCTGGACAGGTGTGCCTTTACGACTTGGTAGAGGAGGCCACACCCATTGTCCAAGAGCACCACGCGCAAAATCGCCATGGCGCGGCTGAAGATCACATCGCAGATGCTACGCGCAGGTCGGCGGCTTCTAGACATGATGAGCCGGAAATTTTTGACCTGACAATGGCTGCAGCGTCCTCGATGCCCCCTCCGCCGTGGATATTGTCCGAGCCGATGACTGTGAGCAAGTCCACATTTATCGCCCGTGCCTGCCCGGTGTCGTCTCTGGATGAGGCGCAAGAGTCAATCTCGCATCTTCTCTCGACGAACAAGAAGGTTGCAACGGCTACACATAATATTCAAGCCTGGAGGATAAAATCAACAAATAGTCAGACGGGGAATGTCACAACAATACAAGACAGCGACGATGACGGAGAAACAGCGGCCGGTGGAAGATTGCTACACTTGATGCAGCTAATGGATGTGTGGAATGTGGTCGTCGTCGTTACGAGGTGGTACGGGGGAGTGAAACTGGGACCTGATAGATTCCGATTGATCAACATGGTGGCAAGGGATGCCTTGAGTAAAGGTGGATTTGCCAAAGAGGAGCCTGAGAAGGCTAAGGGCAAAGGAAAAGGTAAGAAGTGAGTGATCAGGAGTTCATACTCAATAGTAGGTACCCGTACTGTCTGTGCTGCGTATGCCATACTGGGCATTAGAAACGCAATGAAGAGAGTTCGTTAGGCCTGAAAAGGCTAGCGCGCCATGACACGTGCAGCCCATGTGACGATTTGGCTTGACGTCGAATTCTTCACCAGCCACAAACCGGTTTTCCTCACATTGGTCCTTTACAACCTCGACGAGATATCCCTGTCGCATCCCAGTCATTTCTCCACGATCGCCATTCCGTCCACTCCTCGTTCCTCTCTTACTCGGCAGACCAGCCGACCTTCACAATGTGTGGCTTGACTCTGACGTCGTTCGTCTGTGCTTCTCGGGCATCCGACAAGGTACATGGGTTCATCAATGACCACCGTTCCAGCCTTCCAACCGCACATATTGCTTTCCTCTCTCTTGTCGTCGCTTTCTTTTGTCTTCGCATTGTAACTTTTTTTTCTTCCTTCTTGTTTATCCCCAGGCGTCTGCCCCTCTGGTTCTTCTTCACGTCCATTTATCCAGTCCGTTGCCATATCGGACTTCTTGGACCACCATTCATCCACTAGTGGCATTTCTATTGGGGAGGATTGCTCACCCCGCTTCTTTCTCGAAGACAACATCCGTAGCCATGGATAATGTCAGCGAGCAGCAAGTGGAGCAGAAGAAGCAAAAACCCCTTCACGAGTAAGTCTGAGCTGAAGGCGGAGCGCTGGAGACTCCAATGCTTACTTATCCCTAGACTCCTGACATCTTCGCTCGTGGATATCTACGTCGGACCAGATTCCACCCACTGGACAATCCATGAGAGACTCCTCACTTATCATTCCCCTTTCTTCTCTGAAATCTTCTACGCCGACGACAAGCAAGAAGAGAAGAAGAAGCGGGGCAACAAATCCTACGGACTCCCCGATGAGGACGACTACCCATTCGAACTCCTCGTTGGGTGGCTCTATTCACGCTCGATTCGCCCTCCCAAGGATGAAAAGGACATCGGCCCACTGCTGGACCTGTACCTTCTCTCCGAAAAGTTCCAGATGAAGAAACTCGGGCTCGACATCGTCGAACTCGCCAGAGACTTCTACCACAGCACGTCTACATACCCGGGCCTCCGGCGCGTGCAATATGTCTACGCGGAAACGGACGAAGACAATGAAATGCGTGAGATGATGGTCTCGTCGATCGCACGGCAATTGACCACGAGCGAGAAGATCCCAGTGCACTGGGCTACGGCCCTACAGCGCAATGGCCAACTCGCAGTGGACATCATCCGTGCGATTCAACAATGGCACATCGAAGAACGCAGCATCCCCGACGCCCGCGATGGCAGCCGCGTGCGAGGCCGACAGGCCAACGGGCTGGGAACCTTCAGCGCCGTCGAGCGAGTGGGCGAGTCTGTGGAGACGCTCGGCACCGAAGTCGACACCAATCTGGGCATCGAGAGTCTACACAGTGGCACTAGCGATGGCCAACTTGTTAAGAGCGATGCAGAAGAGTAAGTAGTTGTTTACATATTTGCGTGTATATCCGAGATCCAAGTTGCAGAATCTGTGGGACCCCGGCGCGCGCTTACTTCTAGTTTCTGCTGTCATTCCGTGGTTGGAAGACTCCAGACAGACTCAGCCCGCCCCGGCTCTCTTGATTGTGCATCGTGGACTCCAAATATGCCAAAGAAACGAAGAAGAGCTCAAGCTGAAATGACAAACCTTGTGTGCATTTTAAAGACGATCTTTGTCCCCAAGTCGGATACCTCGACCACTTGACCCGCGGAGTGAACCACCGGATAAGGAGGAGGAAAATGAACAAAAGTTATGGGATCAACAGGAACCGGAAGGCAGGGTCTTAAACCCAGGCGACGAGGGCAGTGAAGGCACAGGGACGACCACCACCCCAACAAAAAGGCGACGAGGGGGCTTTATGGCGTTGAAGGATGGATTGCGGTTATCTTCTGCAAGCCGGGCGGAGAGTCTATTCCTGCTTTCCGCGTGGCTGCTGTATTTTGTTTATAATGTTTCAACCTATTCGTATGGCAAGGGCGCGACTTGGAGCTAAACAGTACAGTTTCAATATATCTAGGTATGATAATCTACTAGCGGATGGATCAATGAATGTGAGACAGCCCAGCTTTGATCCAGCGTGCCGCAGGCTTTATAATCCTCCCTGCCGTTCTCACTCGCTTATAGAATATAGATGCACCCTGTATGACGATCATTTAGATCAAGGCTGAGCCGAGGCATGGTCGGCTGGGCATTAGACTCGATTGTTGGTTCGCGGGTTATCCCTGTTAGTTTAACTGGTCTGCTTCAAGGCATGTGGGCCGCCTTTAACTAGTTCCTAATCAAGATAAAGATAGTAATATATCATTAGTACCTCGTTCCGAGGAACAACTTTTCTTCTCTTGCCTCGAGCTCAAGCCATGAGCTCAAGTCATTTCGCAACCCAAAAGAAGTCAATCTTCCCGAGCTCGATTGTTTTATCAGCCTGAATCCCGCCCAGGTTGGTCGCTCATGCACGGCTCCTGCTCGCCTTAATACTTGCCTGAGGCCTGAGCCCGAAGGAGTTACATAAATCCCCTGAATGCTCCAAGCCTTGTCTCCCCGACCCTTTGAACGAACTATCAGGTCAGAGCGCAGCATCGAATAAAACAACTATAATACAACACTCAGAGCCTTAAGCTGGCCTCTGGATTAAACATGTCGTCGTCAGGAGATGATGCCAAGAGAGAATCCGCGAAGGCGAAGGTTTTGGAAGTACTTGATATGTACGTTCCACTCTTTTCTACAGCCTCACGAGCCATTTTTCAGACTTACCATCTGTCCATCGAGAAAATATCTGGATCACATCAAACTGACTTCCTGCAGTTTGAAACTCTACATGCTCAAGACCGACTACAAAGTCAGTACCGCACTGGAATAGGCCATTTCTGAAGACTACCCGCAACTTCTCAGCCAACCAGCCAGCCAGCAACTACTAACCTGACACCTCCATAGGGCTACGACGTCGAGCTAATGACCAAAGTGGTCCTCCTGGATGCCGGGCCCGAGGGACGGGTTGCCTGGGAGCTGGAGATCACAGATTTCTACGCAAACCAGAACGGTGCGCGATTTTCTTCTTCTCTCTCTCCACGGCATGGAAGATATGCAATGTGGTACGGTGATGCTGACGGTGGGATGAGAGTTTAGGAGTGATGCACGGTGGTGCTGCTGGTGTTATCTTTGGTATGTGTCTTCCCTTCGTGGGTCATTCGTAATTTGCCACTGTGAATATGTCGTGTGAGAAATAAGAACGAACAACGGGGCTGATGGCTTGATAGACATGTGCACAACGATGGCATTATGCCCGATCGCGAAACCGGGACACTGGGAGTAGGTTCACTTCTTCACCCCCGCCCCCCCTCCTCCTCCCCACCTCATGCAACGATGGCTAGGCCAAGGCTGGGTCGATCCCACCGCTTTGACCCTTCTCTACTCTGTCAAAGATTTCTCATGGCAATCGATTGAGACTAATCACATCAATTTACCTACACCACAGCTTCCTAGGCGGTGTCTCGCGCTCGATAAACATCTCGTATCTGCGCGCTGTGCCACTAAGTAAGGCTCCTGAACCCCTTCCCTCCTTCCCCTACCTACTTACATGACCTGACCTGCCTCCTCCCGCCTCTAGACACGAAAGTACACATAACCGGCCGAGTAGCGCAGCATGGCCGAACAATGGCGCTGATCCGGGGCGAGATGACGAGTCCCGACGGCAAGACGATTTACGCGACATGCGAGCACCACAAGGTTCACGTGCCGCCGAGGGAGAGTATTGATGAGTTGAGGCAGGCGCTGAAGGACGAGGTCGAGCGGAGGGGTGGGGGCCGGGAGTGGATTGATGATGCTGTCGCTGCAAAATTGAAGGGAAGAGGGATGGGGAGTGTTTTCGGGGTTGGTGGTGTTGCCAGTGGGTCGAAGCTGTGAGAGGGGGAGTGAGGTGAGTTTTGATGAGGAAGGGATGAGGAGACTCTGCAAAGGATTCGCACAGTGGACTCCGTATTTATGAGGTATACATGCCACCCTGCAGGGCTGGCGAAGACGACCCAGTGTACTCCAAATCACGTTGTTTCTGGAAGGGAGGAATCATCTCTCTGTACCTACCAAGGTAGGCACGTATGAGTAAAAGGAAATGGGGGCCACAAGGGGATGGGAATAGAGCTGCTGTGGGTTCACATCACGTCAAGAAACAGGAACTATCAAGGTGAAGGGTAACTAGATTTTGCTCCAAACTACAACTCTTGT